>JAEEGL011783158.1_pt1 | contig 17851 bp, 14 predicted proteins | sample 9134231 | NCBI WGS metagenome assembly JAEEGL01 (sample SAMN16246548, study PRJNA631951) | gut metagenome | biome: gut microbiome; feature: rumen; material: fiber-attached | host: Bos | place: Iran: Karaj | collected 2018-10 | reverse complement strand
TACAACTGTCCCAAGCTTGCTACCGTGAATGTGAAAGAGTGTACCTCGTTGTACAACATGCAGGCCTATCACTGTGCGATCAGCAATTTGAATGTGACCGACTGCTCACACATGAATCTGCTCAATGTGTGCTACAACAATCTGTCGGCGCTCACAGTGAATGGTTGCACCGGACTGCGCACATTCAATATCTTCTGCAACCAGATCACCGAGGACAACATGACAGCACTGGTGAACAGCCTGCCCACCGTGCCTGCCGGCAGCGGCACTATCAGGGCCCTGTATTATACTGATGAAGCAAATGTGGTGACCGCTGCTCATGTGAGGGCAGCCAACCAGAAAGGCTGGAACGTGCAACACAACACGGGTTCCAACTGGGTGAACATCGATGCATCAGTTATTCGTGGCGACGTGGACGGTGAGGGTCACGTGAACATGGACGACTTGACGGCCTTGATTAACTACCTGCTCACGAGCAATAGCGCAGGCATCAATCTGGCTAATGCGGCTATCTGCGATAATCCCAACAGCACTACTGTCAACATGGATGACTTGACGGCTCTCATCAACTTCTTGTTGACCAACGCCTGGTAAGATAGATTGATAAATCATCTTTTTGGAGGGTGTTCATGCGATCAGGTGAGCACCCTCTTCATTTTGACTATGAGGTTTTAACTTTCTTTTCGCTTGCAGTGCCATGTTGTTGCACTTTGTGGTTGTTCCTTTGCATCGTCAAACAAAGACCAGCAACTTAAAACGAACAACTAAACTGATAACAACTATGACTGAGCAGATTTTGAAACAAGAAGTGATGATTGACGGGCAACAGGTGCTGAGCATCGCTACGCCCGACATCGTGAGCAACCATGTTGCCGAGAGCGCCCTGCACACGGCGCACAACGTCGAGGTGGACCCCATGAAGCTCCAGGTGATGCAGAACGCTGTGGCCAAGATTGAGAAGGCCTTCGGCTCCTGTGCCATCATGCGCATGAACGACGAGAGCGTTGAGGACGTCGATGTCATCCCCACCGGCTCCATCGGGCTGGACAAGGCATTGGGCGTGGGCGGATATCCGCGAGGACGCATCGTCGAGATCTATGGTCCCGAGTCATCGGGCAAGACGACACTGGCGCTGCATGCCATTGCCCAGGCGCAGCAGATGGGCGGCATTGCGGCCTATATCGACGCCGAACATGCCTTTGACCGTTCCTATGCCGAGGCCGTGGGCGTGAACACGCGCAACCTGTGGATTTCGCAGCCCGACAATGGTGAACAGGCATTGGAGATTGCCGACCAGCTCATCCGCTCGGCAGCCATCGATGTCATTGTCATCGACAGTGTCGCGGCACTCACCCCCAAAGCCGAGATCGAGGGCGAGATGGGCGAGAGCAAGATGGGACTGCAAGCCCGACTCATGAGTCAGGCGCTGCGCAAACTCACTGCCACCATCGCCAAGACGCGCACCTGCTGCATCTTCATCAATCAGCTGCGCGAGAAATTGGGCGTGATGTTCGGCAACCCCGAGACTACGACAGGCGGTAACGCGTTGAAGTTCTACAGCAGTGTGCGCCTCGACATTCGACGGCTGGCGCACATCAAGGACGGTGACCGTGTCCTGGGCGCTCAGACGCGCGTCAAGGTTGTGAAGAACAAGGTGGCGCCTCCCTTCCGCAAGGCCGAGTTTGATGTCATCTACGGCACGGGCATCAGCCGCGAGAGCGAACTCATTGACATGGGCGTCGAGGCCGGCGTGGTCAAGAAGAGCGGGGCTTGGTTCAGCTGGCAGGATCAGCGACTGGGGCAGGGCAGGGAAGCCGCTAAGCAGTTCCTCATCGACAACCCCGACACCGCCGCAGCCATCGAAGCTGCATTGCAAGCCTCTTGAACCCTCTGAAACTGATACCATGAAAACCATTTTTACCCCGCGCTAAAGCATTAAAAAAGCGCAAAGAATTAGCATCCGCACTCTGTCTTGAGCGCGGATGCTATAGCTCTTATTGCATTTATTGTTTTCTTAATTGGGAGTTGCGGGTGAGGCGGGCCAGGTAGTCGTAGTGGGGCCCGCGCATGAGAATGTCGCAATAGAAACCGTGTGCGGCAGCATGCTCGCGCAGGGTCTCGGGGTCGATGAAGAGCCAGGGGAACGCTTCGCCCTTGATGTTGCGGTACTGCATCTGGTAGGTCAGTTCACCATAGTAACCCTCAACACCCGTGAGGTCGATGATGCCGTCCTCGTCTTCGAAAATGTAGCAGATGTCGCTTGAGTCACACAACAGTTGTCCGCCAGGGGACAGCAAACGGTCCACCTGCATGAAGAAAGCGGGCAGGCGCGAGAGTGTGCCGACGATGCCGATGCCGTTCATCAGCATCAGGATCGTGTCGAATTGCCCTTGCATCGCGAAGAAATCCTGTTCTCGCACGTCATGCACGCCGCGCTCCTGCATTGTCGCCACTGCAAGCGGTGAGATGTCGATGGCTGTTACATTCTTCTCCATGGCCTGCAATGCCAGTGAGTGGCACCCGGCGCCGGCGCCCGCGTCAAGGATGCTGCCGCTGGCCACCTCAAGGGCCTCCCGCTCGATGGCTGGCATCTCGTCGAGGGTGCGGAACAGCGTCTTGACAGGAATCTCGTCCTCATCGAACATGGGCGAGAACACACGCAGTCGGGCAGCCTTGCCGGTCTTGTGAAAGTCGGCAATGGCACTGCCCATCGGATCTTTTTCGGTCGTCATCAACGGATGAAATGTGTGCCTTGCCAAGGCTCGTATTTGGGCGCTTGTGCGCTGCCCGATTCCAGTTGACGAATCATCCATGCCATGTTCTGGGCCATGGTCCTCATCGTCTGCATGCCCTCGCCGTCAAGACGAGTCTCGCCGGGCTCGCGGCCATAGGAGATGTTCCAGTATTGCGAGGTCACCAGTGGCATGTTCACCATCTGGAACGGCATCTGCAGCGTCTGGAACGCAGCGGTGGCACCGCCACGGCGGCACACGGCAACAGCGGCAGCGGGTTTTCCGGTCACCTTGGCGCCGGCGAACAGCATGCGGTGCACCAGGTTGAGCAAGTTGCCTGTCGGGGTGCCGTAATAGACTGGCGTACCCACAATCAGGCCGTCGGCCTCGTTCATCTTGTCAATCACTTCGTTGCACAGGTCGTCATTGAACACGCAGTGGCCGTCACCGGCACGCACGCATCCGCCACACGCGATGCATCCGCGCACGGGTTTGGTGCCGATCCAAACGATCTCGGTTTTGAATCCCTGTTCAGTCAAGGTCCTGGCGGCCTCGTTTAGCGCAAAGTAGGTGTTGCCCTTCTCGTGGGGCGACCCGTTTATCAATAAGACTTTTTTCATGTTAATCGTTTTTTGATTTCTTGTTAATTACCAGATGGTCTAAGCAATCTAGAGCATCTGGATGAACTAGATTTTTAATTGTTAATACTTGAACTTTATGCTTTAACCATGTGATAGCCCATTGCTTTGAGCTGGACAGCCATTCCCAGCTGATACATGCATTGCAAGCAGGCGACATAGGCCTTAAAGGCATCCACAGTACCCGGTTCAACATCCTGGCGGTAGAGGGCTCGCTTGGCGCGCTCGGCAGTGTCACCCACGAGTGTCTGCATCTGCTCGGCATCGTCGCCGTGCAGGTCCAGCACCTCGTCAAGGATATATTCGTCCAGGTTGTCAAAGCCGCGTTTGTCCCTGAGCATGAGGTACAGGTCCTCGACCTTGTCATACCGTTCCCAGTCCTGATCCCAGAACTTGGTCACCGCCATGGCGATGAACATCATCCATCCCAGCGAGGCCACTGGGTAGTTCGAGAACTCACGAGCACCGTCGGGCAGATAGGCCTCGGCAATAGCGGGCCACTTGCCTTCCACATCGGGGCATTCGGGCAATCGCTCATCCACAACGTCACGCTTTACCAGGTAACGGTGCAGATCATCGAGCAGGGTTACAGCAAAATTTTCCATGTTTTTAAACACACCACAAGCGGCTCAGTAGGGCGAGCCGCTTGCGGAGATAAGGTGAATTAAAGTGCCAAACGCAGACCGAGTGAATAGCTGCGGCTGCTGGGAGCCTCATAGTTGCGGTAGGTCACGCGGCTGTCGCGATCAACGCTGAACCAGCTGCCGCCACGGGTCACGCGACGCAGGCCGCTCTCGGGACCGGTGGGATTGGCTTGTGCCTCCTCGTTGTAGGGGCCATACCAATCGTTGCACCACTCAAACACGTTACCGCTCATGTCATACAAGCCCAACTCGTTACCGTGCTTGGTGCCGACGGGATGTGTGCCGTAGTTGGGATTGTCAGCGCCAACAGCATAGCTGTTGCCATAGTACCATGCTACGTCTGAAATCTCGTCGCTGCCGGCATAGATGGTGCCGCGGCTCTTGCTGCCGCCACGGGCTGCATATTCCCACTCAGCCTCGGTGGGCAAGCGGAAGTTCTTACCTGTCAACGCGTTCAGTCGGGCAATGAATTCCTGGCAGTCCTCCCAGCTCACCTGCTCAACAGGACGCTGCGGGTCACCGGTGAAACCGCTGGGATTGTTGTTCATCACTGCTGTCCACAACTCTTGGGTAACCTCGGTCTGACCGATAGAGAACGAAGCAATGTCCACCGTGTGCTTGGGCAACTCGTCGGCATTGGCAAGACCTGCCTCAACGGCTGCGCTGTCCACACCCATCTCGAATGTGCCGCCGTCAACAGCTACCATCTGGAACGATACACCGTTGACCGTGAACAGGCCGGGGATGGTGTTGTAGTTCTCCATGCGCTCGATGAATGCGTTAGCGGCATTCTTCAGGTCGGCGAAGTCCTGATCAAGTACCGAGCTGCAGTCGAGCAGCAGCATTACCAGTGCGCTTGAGTAGGTGCTCTCAATCTCAGGCAGCTGGCTGGCCGAGAACTCGGTGCTGGCCTCCCAGTTGTTTTGGTCCTCAACCCAATACCATTCGCGAATCTGATCCTTCATGATGCGCTCCTCGGAGTCAAGCTGGATGCCGTCGAACACGAGGGTTACAAACATACCGTCAACACTGGTTGCGGCGACGCTGTCACCGGCGGTGCAGGTCAGGCCGTGATAGGTGATGTCGGTGAGGCTGCGCGTCTTCAACGAGAAGGTGCCCTCGATGTAAACCTGGGAATTCTCAACATTGTTGTTGTAGATCTCATCAAGCGTGAAGCGGATGCGTGTGCCGGTGCCCACGCCCGGGAAGATGAGCGTCAGTGTCTCGGACATGTTGCGGCTCACCAGATCGTCGGCAATTGCCTGGAAGCGGTTGTTCACCTCGGCCATCGTGTTGACCTCCATCGCCTTGGTAGAGTCGCTTGACAGAGCATACAGGTTGTTGCGGAATTGAGTCTCGTCGACGATGTTGTCATTCAACAGACCGACGCTGAAGGCCTTGATGGGACGGCCATACACCCTCTCGTTGGTGATGCGGCTGTTCAGTGCAGCGGCATACTCGCTCTCGGTGTCATACTTGTCGGTCATCATCAGCGAACCTTGGTCCAGACCCTTGGTGAAGGTAATCACGGCCACGTTCTGCAGGTTGGTGGGGCAGTTAGCGGCATTGAGCGCGTCAAGCGCTTTGTCCACCGAGTAGTACAGCAGGCGGCCCGGCTGAGTATTCAGTGATTCCACAAAGTCATTGAATCCGGTCACCGTTGTGGTGTCAAGCAACGACAGTTCCTTGGTGCTCAGCGTCTGGTTATAGCCGATAATGCCCATATACATGCCGTTGTCGGTGATGTGGATGTCGGGACCTTCAAGAATGATCTTGATGAGCATGTTGATGTCACCGATGTTGATGTCACCGTCCTCATTCACGTCGCACATGGTGTTTCCCGTGCCTTTCAGGATGTCATTAATCACCATGTTGATGTCGGCGATGTTCACATCACCGTCGGCATTCACGTCGCCCGGGATGTTGCTTGAATAGTGGCGTGGCCCGGCCAACGCCATTACTGTTGACAATAAAATCAACGAAAATAGAGTAGTCAGTCTCATGCTTTACTTTTATTTTTAATGATTATGATTATACAAACTTTTGCCGCACATTGAGGGGAGTGCACATTAATTAACCTACAAAATTACAAATGAATTGACCAACGAACAAAACATCTTGACCAATAGTTATTAACAATTTCAACGAGACGAACTTATTTGCTCGCTAGTTTCTGGTTGGTGGGGGTAAAAAAGTCACGCTTTGCAAGGAAATTTGCAAAGCGTGATATGATTTTAGTATGTTGAGGCAGGGTAGCCCTGCCGGAAATTGGCGTTTCTTTATTTCTTGTCGCGTTTTTTGGAAATCATCTGCCGGGTGAACTTGCGTTCGGCCTGTTTGAGCAGGAAGAGCTGCTTTTTGCTCAAAATCTTGGAGAATTTATCAAAGTACTTGGCCTCAATGTCACCTTCCAGAACGCGAGTGTTGGACAGAGCCGATGCGGCTGCTTCGTAGTCACGGTCGGTGGGGTTCTTCTTTTTCTCCACCTCGGCAGCCAGGGCTCGTGCATTGCGGTTCACCTGATAGATCTCACGTTCCATCTGCTCATACAGCGGCATGAACTGCTTTTGTTGTGTCTGAGTCAGCCCCAGCTCCTGGATGATCATTTCATGCTTGGCCTGATACATGTCGGTCGCAAATTTTGACCGTCCGCTGTTGCCTTGGCCCCACATGGCGGTGGTGACGACAAGCACGGTAATGAATATGGAAACTAATCTCTTCATCTTTCACAATTTCATTTAATTGTCGTTAGTGAACTACTCCTCATTGCTCATGGCGACCGAGTCCTCATAGTTCAGGATGTCATAGTCGCTCACGGCACCACTCATGATGAAGTCCTCAACATTGTTCTTGTCCTCGGTCATCTTCTCGGCCACGGCACGCACACTGTTCATGTTGCCCGAGCCGTTGAAGTGGCTGAACACCGACATCATGCACCACACACCGGCGAACATGGCGGCAAGATAGGCGAGCGGCTTCACGCGCTGCCACATCGTGGGCTTGACGTCAACGGGTGTGATTTCAACATCGGGCAGCATGGCCGACATGCGCTTGTTGAAGTCATCAAAGTAGTTTTCAGGCACTTTGAAGCCCGAATCCCTACCGTATTTGTTCAATAATGTGGAGTCTTCCTGTTTCATAACGACTATTTGACTAACGAATGTCAAAAAAGTTTAATCGGTTTCACCCAAATATTGTTCGATTTTTTTCACCGCATGATGATAAGAGGCTTTCAGGGCACCCTCGCTAGTGCCAAGAATCTCGCTCATTTCATCATACCGCATCTCATCATAGTAGCGCAGGTTGAACACCAATCGCTGTTTTTCGGGAAGCGACGCAATGGCTTTTTGCAGGTTGAGTTGTGCCTGGTCGCCGTCAAACCAGTCGTCGCTTTCGAGCTGGTTGACGAGGAAACTCTCGTCATCATCGATCGACAGCTGGTTCATGGCCTTCTTTTTGTTGACAAAGGTGATGGACTCGTTGATGGCAATCTTGTAGAGCCATGTCGAGAGTTTGGCATCGCCGCGGAAACTGTCAATGTTGGTCCACGCTTTCAAGAAGGTGTTCTGCAACACGTCATTAGCGTCGTCATGGTCGATGACCATGCGACGTATCTGCCAGTAAAGCTGCGAGCTGTAATGCTCGATGATTTTACTGAATGCCGCTTTGCAGGTCTCCTGTCGTCGCAGTCCCTCGATGACTTTCGCCTCGTCATATTTTTCGCGTGATGCCATGCGTTTTGTCGTTTTGAGCCGTAAAGATAGCAAAAATATTGCCAACTTTGCTTTCTGGCTCCTTTATTTTATGATTTTTTTGCGATTACACCGCTATTAAATTAAAATCTCACGCTAAACCGCAAAGTCGTTGAAGTCATATTTTTGATGGTTCAGCGGCTTCACGCCTTAGCGTGAGGTTGATGATTGCAGTGTGTGGCGGTTACCAGATGATCACGCGGTCGGCGGGATCACGCCACATCTCCATGCTGGGCTTGATGTTGAATGCGTTGAAGAACTCCTCCAGGTTGCGGATGGCGACGTTCACGCGGTTCACGCCCAGGCTGTGCGGGTCAACCTTGGTGCGGCGCAGCATCTCCTCCTTGGTGATGTTGGCAGCCCACACGTTGGCATAGCTCAGGAAGAAACGCTGGTCGGGGGTGAATCCGTCGATCTTCTTGTCGCCCTTGCCCTGGTCAGTGTTCTTGAAGGCGCTGTAGGCGACGCGCAGTCCACCATGGTCGGCGATGTTCTCGCCCATGGTGAAGGTGCCGTTGGCATGCACGTCATCGGCAACGATCTCGGCGCTGTACTGTGCACCCAGCTTGTCGGCCAGTTCCTGGAACTTGGCAGCGTCCTCGGGAGTCCACCAGTCCACCATGTTGCCGTTGGCGTCAAAGTTGCGGCCCTGGTCGTCAAAACCGTGAGTCATCTCGTGTCCGATCACCACGCCGATGGCGCCGTAGTTGCATGCATCGTCGGCATTGGGGTCGAAGTAGGGTGCCTGCAGGATGCCTGCAGGGAAGCAGATCTCGTTGCTCGAGGGCTCGTAGTAGGCGTTGACTGTCTGCGGCGTCATGAACCAGCGCTCCTTGTCCACGGGCTTGCCCAGCTGGCCGTACTCATACTCGGCCTGGAAGCGAAGGGCAGCCAGGATGTTCTCCCAGTAGCTCTTGCTCGGATCGATGTCAAGCGCGCTGTAGTCGCGCCACTTGTCGGGGTAACCGATTTTGACGGTGAAGCTGTTGAGCTTGACAAGAGCGTTGACCTTGGTCTTGGGACTCATCCACGACAGGGTGGCGATGTGCTCACCCAGGGCGCGCTTCAGGTTGTCCACCAGTTGCTGCATCTTCTTCTTGGAGTCGGCAGGGAAATACTTCTCGACGTAGAGTTGACCCACGGCCTCGCCCAGCATAGTGTTGGGCACGTCGAGCGAGTGTTTCCAACGCGGCATTTTCACCTGCTTGCCGCTCATGGCACGGCTGTACATGTCGAAGTTGGCGTCGGCAAAGGCGTCACTCAGGTAGGGCGATGCGGCGTCGACATACTTGAAGATGAGGTACTCACGCACATCCTCTTCCTTGAGTGTTTTCATCATCTCATTGACCTTGGCAAGCGACTTGGGTTGGAAAACGCACACCTTGTCCAGCTCGCTGATGTCGAGGCCTGCGAAGTACTGGCTCCAGTTGATATTGGGGTAGTCGGCGCGCAATTGCGACAGGCTCACCACATTGTAGAGCTTGCTGTAGTCGCGGGTCTCCTCGCGCGTCATTGCCACACGGGCCAGGGCGGTCTCGATGGCCATCACATGCTGTGCAGCCTTTTTGGCGGCGCCCTTCTTGTAGCCGATGAGTTCAAAAATCTGCTGGATGTAGTTGGAATAGGCATTGCGCACCTTGGTGGTGTTGGCGTCGTTGTCCAGATAGTAGTCGCGGTCGCCCATGCCCAGTCCGCCCTGCATGAGGTAGAACAGGTTGGTATTCGAGTCCTTGAGGTCGGCCATCACTGCCGAGTTGAAGAAAGGTGATGCGATGCCCTTGTGCTGATCGGCGATGGCGGCCATGAACTGATCGCGTGTGAGTGACTTGAGCTGGTTGATGTAGCTCTTGAGCGGCGCCATGCCCTCGGCATTGAGGCGCACGCTGTCCATGCCCATGGCATAGAGGTCGCCCACCTTCTGCTTGATGCTGCCGCGCGGGTTGTTGGTGCCCAGCGTGGTGATGATGTCTTTGACCTGGTTGCGGCTGTTCTCGGCCAGCTGGTCAAAGGTGCCGAAACGGGCATACTGCGGGTCGAGCGGGTGGCTGAGTTTCCAACCGCCGCACGCATACTGATAGAAGTTTTGGCCCGGCGAGGTGCTGGGGTCCAGATTGTCTCGGTCCACGGCTTTGACTACATCGCCGGCGACCATTGTCATTGCAAAGAATGCCATGAATAAAGTTAAAGAGATTTTCTTCATGATTGTGAATAATGATATGAATGATAATTGTTATTTGATAAAGTGTCAATGATCGTTGCGCAGCATTTCCAGCGCTATGCTCAGCATCGCCTCCATCGCGTTATATCCCTCGCTGTTGGGGTGGACACCGTCCTCCGAATAGTCCTTGAACATGCCGCCGTCAGGGGTCCTCATGCGCGTGTAGTAATCGATGTAGATCAAGTTGCGGGATAATGCATACTTGTGTATGCGCCCATTGAGCCTTAATGTCTTGTCCTTGACGTTTTTGACCGATGGATTCCACCCGAAGTTGTCGCACGGCAGCACCGACGAGAGTATCACCTTGATGCCATGAGACAGCGCCAGTTCGGTCATCGACATGATGTTGTCCATTGTGATATCTTCGTCATAGGGGCCGTTGTTCTCGGCAATGTCATTAGTGCCGCAGTTGATGACCACGACGCTGGGATTGAGATTGATGACGTCCTGGCGGAAACGCGCCAGCATCTGGCTGGACACTTGACCGCTGATGCCCCGGCACACCAGGTGGTTGGCAACAAAGAATCCGGGATGCATAGCCTCCCAGAATTCGGTGATAGAATTGCCCATGAGGACAACACGTGACGAGTCGGGTTCGGCCGCCATTAATTCATTGTTCGCTTGGGCATAGCGCTCATGGTTGGCCCATGACTGGGCTTGCATCGAGTTGCCCCAAAGAAGGTTCCAAAACATAAAGACTATCAGGAGTAATCGTTTCATAGACTGTTCAGTCGTCGGGCTGTTAAAGTTGGTTCTTGCGATATTGCGTGGGCCTCATCCCGAACTGCTGCTTGAACGAGTTGGAGAAATGAGGCAGGCTTTGGAAGCCGCATTTGGCGGCGATGGTGGTGAGCGGAAGGTCCTCATCGTTGATGATCATGCGACGGGCGTAGTTCAAGCGCACTTGCAGCGCATAGGTCATGGGGGACATCCCAGTGATGGCCATGACGCGTGACCGCAACTGGTTGCGGCTGACGGACATGGCGGCCGCGATGTGGTCCATGTTGGTCTCTTGCTTGGCCATCTGGGCATAGATGGTGTCAACGAACTTGATGATGAACTGCTGGTCTTCCTTGCTGAGGTTTGCGGCAATTTTCTCGGGGACAGTGTCATTGCTCCTGAGGAATCGTTCGCGCAGGGCGATGCGCTGATCAAGCAAATGCTTCACTTCGAGTCTCAGCTCCATGGTGTTGAACGGCTTGACAAGAACGGCATTGGCTCCGGCCTCAAGGCAAGAGATGCGTTCTTGGTCGCTTCTCACCGATGTGACGGCAATCATGGGGATGTGTTTCAACTCTTCATTGGAGCGCACCCTATTGATGAGTTCTTTGCCGTCGATAGGGGACAGGCGGATGCTGGTGATGACCAAATCGGGCATCATGGCCTGAATTTGATCATAGGCTTCTTCTCCGTCGCTGAGGAAACGCAGGTTGTAATTATCACGCAGATGGCTGGCGGTCAGGTAGGCGACAGCATCATCGTTTTCGACGATGAAGATGAGTGGCTTCAGGGCGTTGTCGTCATCTTTGTCAGGAGATTGACGCACAAAGAGTTCGGCGGCTTTCTGTCGCTTGATGGCCTCATTGTGCGCGAGTTGACTCGGAAGGGTGATCGTGAATGTGGTGCCTTGTCCCACCTTGCTTTCGACAGTGATGGTACCGTTCAAGGTCTTCACCAGATGATGTGTCAATGACAGGTTGAGTGCGGCATTCACGCCATCGTCACCGTTCACGCTTTGTGTGAAAGGTTCAAATATCCGTTCCATTTCTTCACGGGGGATGCCTTTGCCGGTGTCTGCGATGGTAAAACGCAGTTCTTCATCACTGAGAGGTGTCAAGTCCACCGTGATGGATCCGTTGGGAGGTGTGAATTTGATGGCGTTGGAAATCAGGTTGTGGATGATTGTTCGGATGTAATCAGGAACAAAGCTGACCATCAATGAATTTACTGGTGACGTGAAATCCAGTCTGATGCCTTTTTGGCTGGCCTCGTCGGTGAAATTGCTCACCAGCAGTCGGGTGAAGAGCACGATGTCGCCGTCTTTTCGGTCGGGCTTCTCGTCATCGTCTCTCACCATTTTGATGTCAATGAGCTTATTGATCATCTCCAACATGTTATTTCCTTGGCTGACAATGATTTCGCCAATGCGTTTGTTTTCATCACGAGTGGCTTTGGGCGATTCGCGCAGTTGTTGGCCAGCGCCCATAATCAAGGTCAGGGGAGTGTGAAGCTCGCGTGTGATGTTGCTCAAGAAATGGGAGCGCAGCTCGTGATTTTGACGCTGGAGTTGCAGGGCTTTTTTGTTGCGTCGCCATGAACGGAACAGTGCGATGGCAACGGTTGTCAGCAGTAGGGCCATCAGGGTACCTGCCCAAATGAAGAACCGGTGATTGCGCTGTGCTGTGTCATTGGCCTCGGTTTGCTCGATTTCTTGCAAGGTGGCATCCATGACTTTCATCTGCAGCGATGTGGTGCGGTTGCGCAGCGAGTCGCTCAGTGTCGCGTAACGTTCGAGATGGAGCATGGCGACTGTGGGATTATCCTCACGCATCGTCTCCCAAAGGCCGCGCTCGGCGTTGCGCTCTTGCTTGGCCGAGCCGCACTGGATGCTCTGTTCCAAGGCTTGCTTGAAGTGGTTGACGGCGTCGGCCGTGCGGCCTTGCTTTTGTGCGATGACACCTAGTTGATTGTGGCACACGGCGATGGAGTAGGTGTTGTCCACCTTCACCAGCACGTCAAGTGACTCGTTGAGCAGGGCGCGGGCTTCGTCCAGCTGGTCCGTTTTCTCCAGCACGGCCGCCATCTGTGACTTCCTGATGGCGGCTTTTTCCTCGCGACCGCCGTTGGAGTCAAGCCGATAGGCCTCCTGAATGGTTTTCAGCGCTTTGTCGGTGTCGCCGTTCATCAGGTACAGCTCGCTCGCCATACCCAGCCTGATGGCCAGGCAGTCGGGGCGATTGAGTTTGCGTTCCAGGGCGATGGCTTTTTCGATGTAGGGGATGCCGGGCTGGGGCTGGTGGACGGCGAGATAAATGGCGGCCAGCGTGTTCAAGTCGCTGCTGATGAGTTTATCGTCTCCCAGCTGGCGGTCGATCTTGTAGGCGGCAAGCAGTGAAACGAGGGCTTCGTCATATTCATCGAGACGGAACTGCGTGTTGGCAAGCGTGCAGAGCACATCGCTTTTCAGTGACAAGTCAGTGACCTGTCCCAGCAAGTCCTTGGCGCGCAGTACGGCTTGAAGCGATTTCTCGAATTGCTCTTGATTGTAATAATACTCCGACATTAAGTAGTGCAGGCGCGTGTCGGCTTGGGCGGCTTTGCCCATTTCGCTGTAGTGCAGTGGATTGTCGGTAGCCTGTGCCGCGCGCAGTTCGTCGAGCACGGCGTCAGCAGCCTTGGGTTTGTCGGCTGTCGATGCGTTCAGGAAGATGTGGTATAGTGAGTCAACAGCCTCGCCATTCATCGGCTGATGAAAAGCGATAATCGAGACAACAGCCAGCAGGCTGGCCACAAAGCGGTGTCTACAGGTAATGATGGCAGCAAGTTGACTCATGAACTGCAAAAATAGTCATTTTTTCTGATAGCCAAGCCTCTTTGGCAGGTTTTTCCTCATTTCGTGAAATGAGTAGCCCTCATGGCATGGTTTTTGCTGCTCTCGTCAAAAATAAGTATTTTTGCCCTAGTAAAACAATAATCAAGCAGTATGGCAGACAATAATCAACCTGGTTCAGGAACAGGCGTCGCGACGCGCAACCGGACTCTCATCGAGGAGCCCCGACAATATAAAGTGCTGTTTCATAACGATGACTTCACGACAATGGATTTTGTCACCGAGGTGTTGCAGACGGTGTTCGGCAAATCGGTCGAGGAGGCTGTGTCGCTGATGATGAAGGTGCACCGCGAGGGCCATGCCGTGGTGGGCATCTACAGCTATGATGTGGCGATGACCAAGGCGTCCCTGGCGACGGCCATGGCGCGTCAGGAAGGCTTCCCGTTGCACATCACCTGTGAACCGGAATGAGTGTAAAACCACAGTAAAACAGATTTTCAAGGATATGCCTAACGATAAAATAGAGTTTTCAAAGGATGTTGAAAGAATGATGAAGAGCGCTTATGCACTCGCTCATTCTGGCAGGGCGCGACTGCTCACGCCTGAGCATCTCTTGCTCATCACTTTGCTTCAAGGACGTGTGATTGTGGCGTTGCGCAAGTCGTCACTCATTTCTGTCAGCGAGATCCGACAGGTGATGAAAAAGCTGAAAGAACGCATCGGTGAAATGGAGCGCATTCCTGCCGACGAAGAGGACGACGAAACGATCATGTCATTCCAGTATCAGCAAATGATGAAGATGATGATTCTGCAATGCGAGAGTTCAGAAAATGACGTGGCCGATGTGCCCCACATGATGAATGCCATGATGGACTTGAAAGATTCCTATGCAGCCAATTGTCTTCATGCAATGGTACCTCAAGAGTGCCGCGGGGATTTCCTCTTGGCTCTGGAAGGTGCTTATCCCAAGGACAGGGTTCAAAATGCTCCTGTCTTAGCTGCTGCCGAGGCGGATGATGACGATGACGTTGAGGAAGGTGAATTTGATGAGGGTGAGTTTGATGACGAAGATGGTGCTGCTGACAGTCAGACTGGAAGCTGGCGCGACTTCGTGCTATGCATCAACGATCATCTGGCCGACCACAATCCACTCATCGGACGTGAGCACGAGCTGGACCGCACGATTCAGGTGCTGTGCCGCAAGGACAAGAACAACCCCTTGCACATCGGTGAGCCTGGCGTGGGCAAGACGTCTATTGTCTATGGTCTGGCGCAGCGCATCCAAGACGGCAACGTGCCCGAGACATTGAAGGACTCCAAAATCTACATGTTGGACTTGGGGTCGCTCATCGCTGGCACACAATACAGGGGCGAGTTCGAGAAACGCCTCAAGACGGTGTTGAACGGCGCTGCAGCCGAGAAGGGTGCCATCCTCTATATCGATGAAATCCACAACATCGTGGGTGCTGGCCAGACCGGTGAAGGCTCAATGGATGCGGGAAACCTGCTCAAACCCTATCTCGAGGGTGGCAAGGTGCGGTTCATCGGTGCGACGACCTATGAGGAATACAACCGTTACATCATGCGCAACAAGGGCCTGATGCGCCGTTTCCAACAGGTGGCCATCGAGGAGCCAGGCATCGACGAGACGCTCAAGATCCTGCGCATGCTCAAGGAGGGTTACGAGTCCTTCCATCAGGTGAAATATGACGATGACGCGCTGGAACTTGCTGTGAAGGGCAGTGCCCGCCACATCACCGACCGCTATCTGCCCGACAAGGCCATCGATTTGATTGACGAGGCGGGCGCCTGGGTGCAGATGAACCGTAAGCCTGACGAGGACCGCCGCGTGGACAAGGCGTTGATTGCCAGTGTGCTTGCACGCATCGCCAAGGTGGATGCCTTGACCATGGACGAGGAGGACAACGGCAAACTGGAAACGTTGGAGTCGCGCATCAAGGACAAGATCTATGGTCAAGATGTCGCCGTCCAGCAGGTGGTCGAGGCGGTGCAGATGGCCAAGGCTGGCCTCACCGACGAGAACAAACCGCTGGCTTCCCTGCTGTTCGTGGGACCCACGGGTGTGGGCAAGACCGAGGTGGCCCGTGTGCTCGCCAAGGAGCTGGGTGTGGAACTCGTGCGCTTCGACATGAGCGAGTATGTCGAGAAACACACCGTCGCCAAACTCATCGGTTCGCCGGCGGGCTATGTGGGATATGATGACGGTGGCTTGTTGACCGACGCCGTGCGCAAGCATCCCGACTGTGTGCTGCTGCTCGACGAGATCGAGAAGGCTCACGACGATGTGTTCAACTTGCTGCGGCAGGTGATGGACTATGGCACGCTGAGCGACAACAAGGGCCGCAAGGCGGTGTTCCGCAACGTGGTGCTCATCATGACCAGTAACGCAGGCGCGCAGTTCGCGCATCAGGCCTCGGTGGGCTTCGCATCGACGGTCACCGCAGGACAGGCGATGCTCAAGCAGGTGAAGAAGACGTTCAAGCCCGAATTCATCAACCGCCTCTCGTCCATCGTCGTGTTCAATGACATGGACCTCGTGATGGCGGGTATGATTCTGGACAAGAAACTGCGCGAGTTGCAGGAGATGCTCACCCCCAAGGGTGTGACACTGCGCCTGGGCGACAAGGCACGCGAGCAATTGCTCAAAGAGGGCTACAGCCAGGAATATGGTGCCCGCGAGATGGACCGTGTCATTCACAATCGCCTCAAGTCCAAACTGGTGCGAGAAATGTTATTCGGGTCGCTCAAACAGGGCGGCGAGTGTGTGATAGATCAAATTGAACAGTAAACAATGATATTTGAACTTGGTGACGGACTTGTTTTCCCTGACCCCAGGCTGGGACAGGAGAATGGACTGCTGGCCGTGGGGGGCGACTTGAGCCTCCCGCGGCTCTTGCTGGCTTACAGTTATGGCATCTTTCCCTGGTTCTCCTTCCGCGATTGGGACCGTCCTGCATGGTATTGCCCCATGCAGCGTTTCGTGATTTTTACCGATGAGATTCACATTTCGCACTCAATGCGCACCTTGCTGAACAAGGATAAATATGAAATTACGTTTAACCGTGATTTCGCCGGTGTCATCAAGGGTTGTGGCGAGGTCGACGACCGTTATAACCAGCAAGGAGCGTGGCTGGGCGAGGAAATCATCAAGGCTTATACAAACCTGCATCGCTACGGCTTTGCCGTGAGTGTCGAGGTGTGGAACCAGCAAGGCGATTTGGTCGGCGGCCTCTATGGCGTCGTCAAGGGACTCAATTTCATCGGCGAGAGCATGTTCTCCAAGGAGCCCAACACGTCCAAGATTGCTTTGATCCGCCTGGCGCAGATTATGCAAATTGGTGGCGGCAAACTCATTGACTGCCAGTTGGAAACTGATCACTTGCGGTCGATGGGCGGACGCTTCATCCCCTATGAGGAATATATGGAGATCATCAATCCCGGCGGTATGGAATACTTTGAAAAGCATCCCACGGTGGTCAGCGACGGCGGTTGGGAAAACCTCGAAGACTTGGACGATACCGATGATCGTGTAACTGAAGACCCTCAAGATGGAGTAGGTGAGGATCCTGGAGGTGAATTGCCCCAATAATCATCCCTATATATTATATATAATGTGTCGCAGCTGATGTTGCGGCACAAATTTTGTTTATGCCCTGCCGAGATGAGTAGGGGTTGATGCCCCTTTTGCCCGATTTTGGTGACGAAATGCTCCGATGTTCCGCTAAAAAACGTTAAATAATGCTAATATTTGATGAATTGTCGAGGTTTAACGCGCATCGAAAAGTGCCAAAACTTTCGTAATATGTTGTGAAACAGATGATTGTGCGGTGGGTTGGTGCTTTATTATATAAGGAGGAAAAAAGGCTAAATGTTTGGCTATTAGGAAAATTGTTTGTAATTTTGCATCGCTTTTTTGCGCCGATAGGAAGAAAAATGACGTCTAACCGCTTGATAGCGTGAGGAGTTAAGTAGCCTGAGGGCAGGGAAGCAAACTGAAAAATTATTGTCAAATTAATTAAAAAACTAACAAACTAAGATGCCTACTATTCAGCAATTAGTAAGAAAAGGCCGCACTGCTCTGGAATCGACCAGCAAATCGCCCGCTCTGGACGCATGTCCCCAGCGTCGCGGTGTGTGTGTTCGTGTTTACACGACCACGCCTAAGAAGCCGAACTCGGCAATGCGTAAGGTTGCTCGTGTCCGCTTGACCAACGGCAAGGAGGTGAACTCCTACATCCCTGGTGAGGGCCACAACCTGCAGGAGCACTCGATCGTCATGGTACGCGGTGGACGCGT
>JAEEGL012111743.1_pt1 | contig 17852 bp, 6 predicted proteins | sample 9134231 | NCBI WGS metagenome assembly JAEEGL01 (sample SAMN16246548, study PRJNA631951) | gut metagenome | biome: gut microbiome; feature: rumen; material: fiber-attached | host: Bos | place: Iran: Karaj | collected 2018-10 | reverse complement strand
TTCTTATATGAACATTTAATCGAATATTAGAAGAATATTTTTTTTCACAATTTGGAAAAGGACATTTAAATGGAAGAATCTTATTGTGAATTGATGAGATATGAGTTTTTAAATTACTTTTGTTTGAAAAGAAATTTTCACATATTGGACATTGGACTTTTTTTTTAAGTTTATTTGGTTTATTTTCATTTGATATTATTTGTTCTGAAGACATTTTTTTTTTATTTAATGTTGTTAATTATATATTAATTTATTAGATTAAATAAAATTCAAATATTATTCTCTTTTTTGAAAAATTTTATTTTGTTCTTTCTTTTTTTATGCAAGATTTTTTTTAATAAATAATTAATTTATGAAATTATATTATTTAAAAATTTACATTAAATTATAAATTTCTTTTAATACATTTAATAAAATAAAAAATTAAAAAGTATTTTCAATTAAACTCATAATTTGTGTCATAAATTCTTCAGTTGTTAATATATTTTTTGAAAAATCTTCTAAAATATCTTCTGTAAATTCTTTAATATTATTAAATTTTTGAATAGAAGATAATATTTGAAAAATAAAATTATAATGAGTTTGAGCTGATATATTATTTTTATTTATATTTAAAAATTGAAACCATTTATTTAAATCATTGTTAAGTAAACAATTAAGTAAATAATAAAATTTTTGTGCTATTATTTCTTGTATTTGTTTTACTTTTTCATCAAAATCAAATGAGCTTTTTATCTCATCTGATAAATTTGAAAATATTGAATCAAATAAATCAATTAAAACTTTTCTTTTAAAATATTCAGAACAAATTTCAACTATAGTATTATTTCTTTCTTTTATATTCCATTTCTTTTCATATTTACTTATTAAATTGTTATATATATTTTTGTTATCAGAATGAATAATTATTCTTATATCTTGATTACTTGGTGAATATGAATATGATTTATTATCTTTTAAAGAACTTAATCTTGATTCAATATTATAAGTAGAAAAAAAATTAACAGAATAATTTTCATTATTATATAAAATATCATCATTATAATTATTTTCATTATAATTAATTTTATAATAATTATTAATAATATTATTATTATTTTCATTATTATTATTTTCAATATTATTATTATAATTATTATAAAAATTATTATTTTTATTACTATTAATATTATGACTTATTTTTGAATAAAAATTATAATTTTTTTCAATTGTATTTTCTAATTGTTGAATTGAAATATGATTTTTTCTACTTTCATGAAAATCTTCAATAGAAAATTTTAATAATTGATATGCATTAACTCCATTACCACATTTAATCATAAATGAATTATATAATATTGGTTCATCATTACCAAAAATACAATATGCAATATTAGAACATAAATCTTTATTTAAAAATATTTCAGTATCAATTAAATTTTTTTTACAAGAAAATTTTCTTTGAATATTAATATCATCTTTTACTTTTTCAATAAAAGAAATATTAGTTTCTTTTTCAATACAATTCCTTAAAAATAAAAAGAAAATTAAATCATCTTTATTATAACTTTCATCTAAGAAATAAGAAAAAAATTTAATATCATCAAAATCATTTTTAAAATAATCAACACTTTCTAATAAATTAAGTGAAAATTGAACAATTTGAGTTTTATTATTATATTTTTGAATAATAGAATTATAAACAAATAAAGGAAAAGATTCTTCATATTTTAAAGTAATTTGATAATCAGGATTATATTTTTTTTCTAAAAATTGATTTTTTAATTTAATAGTATCATCAACATATCTAATTGAATATAATTCTTCAATAAATAATCTTAATTCATTTATATTCATTTTTTTTGCTCTTATTCCAATAATAATATTTAAATTTGAAAAGAATGTTGGATAATTTTTATTATATTTTATTGAATATTCATCTCTTCTTTTTGTATTTATTGATATTTCATTTTGTTTATTATTTATAAAGTTTGGGTTTATTAAATGAATTAATGTTATATATTTTTTATTTTTTTCATCCTTTTGAAATTTCATTCTATTTCCTTTTATAAATTTTGATAATTCTTGTTTATCTTCATCTTTTAATTCTGAAAAGTTTATTGTTTTAATATTATTATTTTTCATTTATTAAAGGAATTTAATTTAAAAAAAATTTAAAAATTTAAAAAAAAAATTAAATTAAAAACATTAAATAAAAAAATATATCCATTTAAGAAAAAAATATAAAAAATAGTCCTAAAATCTATTATATAAAAAAAATATTTAAAATCTATAATACTAAAATAAAATTTAAAAACAAAAAATGAAAGACTCACTAATGACAGAAAATGAAATAAATGAGATCTATAGTAAAATGGCAATAGAAATAATGGAACAAATGAAAAAAGGAAAAGATGTAACCTCATTAGTAAATAGAGAAAATATATTAACCATTCTTGAAAAAGTAAAAGAAAAAAATGAAAATTACTATTATTGTCATACAGATTTAAAAAATGGAAATGAATTAGGATTAATAAACTTTACAAAACATGAAAAAATAGTATATGAAGCAATAAAAAAAGAAATAAAAGATAAATGTAATTTTGATGTAATTTTTTATAAAATTGGAGAAAAATGTAATGGATGGAAAAAAAGATTTGCAATAATAGTAAAAGGAGGATTATTTTCATCAACAAAGCCTTTAAAATTTTATTCTACTTATAAAGGAAAATTACAAGATGTAGCAAAGGAAAAAACAAAATATTTACATAAATCACTTATTACTTTAGAACAATATGATATTGATAAAAACAATTTACCTGAATGGCAAGAACCATCATTAAAATTTAGAATGAAAGTTCAATATGATCCAAATAAAGCTTTAGGTAATAATAGTAATGGTAATAGTGGTAAAAATAAAAGAAAATGGTTTGTATTTTATTTTGAATCTTTTGAAAGAATGGAAGAAGTTAGAGATTTATTATTTGGATATAATGAAAGTGATGATATTATTGTTAGAAATTTAACATTAATGCAAAAGTCTATTGAAGGTTCTTTTAATTTTTATGGTATTTTAAAAATGTTAGCTGTGAAAAATAAAGTTAAAAAAAGGAAAATTTTATTAAATAAATTAAAAGAAAGTTCAAATCAAAGTGTTAATGGTTTAATTAGTTTTGGTAAAAGAAAAATACAAAAAAATTTTGTTGATAAATATATACAAAATTTAAATCAAGTAAAAGAAGAACCTAAAGCTACAAAATTAAAAGCAGTTAAAAGAAAGAAAAAATTAAATTATATTCCTTCTGATTTTCAACCAATTATTACTTCTTTACCTAAAACTGAATATGATAATTATAATAAAGAGTTTTATTTAGGTGAAAGTTCAATTAATAATATTTTTGATGATGAAACATTATTTAAAACTCAAGATGAAATGGATAATAAATTAAATAAATTAAAAAATTGTTTTCCTAATAATTTAAATGATAATGTTAATGCTGAAAATAATGTTGAATTTATTATTAATGATGGTATTGATATTGAAAATAATACAAATGATAACTTTTTAGATCCTGAAAAATTAAAAAATGCAAATTTAATATCAATAAATAAAAATGAACCAGAAATATTATTTAAAAATGAAAATAATGATAATGAAATTTTAGATGCAAATAAAATATATAATATATCAAATGTTATATTAAATAGTAATAAAGAAGTAAATGGACAAGAAGAAAATAATTTAGTTATATTAGGACCTAAAATTGATAGAAACAAAGGAATTGAATATTCATATAAGAAAGATCCTTCAATTGATTATGTTGATCCTGAATTAGTTGGAATTAAATATAATAATAATAATGAGAATTTAAATAAAAAAACAAATTTAATTTGTTTACAAATATTCCAATTAATATATGAAATGCCACAAAATCAATTAAATCATATTGCAAATCTTGGTAAGAAACAAAATATAAATATTGATGTTAATCATCCTGAAAATGATTTTTATTTTTATCATACTGTAAATATTGGAAATGATTTAAAGAAAAAATCAAATTTAGTTAAAGCAAAAAAATACAAAGATGATCATTTTATTGTAGAATTTAATAAACAATATTATTTCATTGAAGATGATATAAAAAATAAAATGATAAAAGTAGATTGTCATTGTATACCTTGTAATTGTTTTAAATCTAATTTAACAGAAGAACAAAAAGACTTTTTAGTAGATTATATGAAACCATATAATTTAGGTAAAAGTGATATTACAATAAAAAGTATTGAATCAAATCAAAATGAATATCCTTTAGAAAAAGATGGAAAAAAATTACCAGAACCAACAAAAATTTTAGTATTTGGTTTTAAAGATACTTCAAATGAAAAACCAACAATTGGTTTAAAAGGGAAAGATTATTCAATTGGTGATGATATGTATATTGTAAAACCAATAAATAAAGAATATATTGAATCTGCTGCAAATAATTCTGATTTACCTAAAGAAATAAAGGATAAATATTATAATATTGAATTTGATAATTATGATAATATTTTATTTAGACCTTGTTCAAGTTTAAATAGAGATGATTTTATTAATGATATTAAACAACAAGTTTCTGATAATGAATTAAATAAGATTTTATTAAATGAAAAGTTTAAATTTTTACCTGAATGTGAAAAAGTTATTGATGATGATACTATTTTTAAATCGAAAAATTTATCTTGTTTAACTAAAGAACAAAAAAATCAATTAAAGAATGAAAAAAGAAATGGTGATTGGATATATAAATTTCCTGAAATTAATGTAAGAACTCTATCAAAAAATTTAGGAATAGATAATAATGATAAAATATATCAAGAAAATTACTTTTCAAATGAAAATGATGAATTAGATAAAAAAGATTTAATAAATAGAGAAAAAGTATATCCAATATCAGAAAATAATTTCAATTTATTAGATATGAATAATTTAGATAATACAAAATTAAATAATTTCGATAATTATCAATGGAAAATATCAACTCAATTTAATGATGAAGATCAAATGAAAACTTTTTTAAAAGTATTACAAAATACAAGACAAAAAGCAAATTTAAAATTAGAAAAAGAAACTCCTCCTCAAGATATAGATTATCATAAAACTTTAGAAAAATTAAAAAGAAATAATTTAAATCAAAGTAAAGTTAATATTGGAATAAGACAAATATTCTTTAGAGAAGATTATAATTTACCATATGATGCAATATTAAAATTTTCTATTGATAAAGAAAAAGGAAATAAAAAAGGAGGAAAAAGTTTATTAGAAAATTTACAAATTGAAGAAGATCAATTTGAAAATTCTCTTTTATTAAATAAAGAAGTAAGAGATGCTTTAGAAGAAATAAAAAAATTAAAATTTGGTTTAATTCAAATAAAAGGAGAAAAAAAATTAATAAAAAATCAATTTAATGAAGGAAATAAAGGATTTTCATTTAAAAAAAAATTAAATAATTATATAATGATAAATAAAGGAATAGATAAATCAGTAGATTTTAATATTAAATTTGAAAATTCAAATGATCCAAATCAATATGAAGATTTTTATTCAACAATAGATTTAACTGAAACTTATAATAAAAATGCAGCAATTGGACAATGGCCAATATATAAAAGAGTAAAAACTGATAAAGAAGGAAATTATTATGAAGATAAAATTTATGGAGGAATTCAAAGTGATACTTGGGTTAATATTGGTAATAAAGATTTTGATACATTATTCTATGAAGCAAATGAAGATTATATTACAAATAGTAAATTTACATTATCTTATGATTCTGTTAATAATGATAGTAATTTACTTAAATTAGGAAAATATGAACCTAATGTTTTTAGAAGGAAAATTTTAAGGAGAATTTATGATAAAGATAAATTTAATTGTTCACCTGATGAAGTTATTAAAACAATTAGAACTCAAAATAATGATATTCAAAAAAAGTTTTATAATTATTTAGATAAAAAATGTGTTATTCATCCTTCTTTAGATAATATTGATGATATTAATTTAAAAGATATTAAATTAAATATTTCTAAACCTAATATTAATGATAATAGTTTTATTAAAAGATTTGGAATTAAAACTTTACATTATCAAAAATCAGAAGAGTTTTATAATAAATATTCAATTTCTGAATGGAGAAGATTTTTACATCAATTAACTAATCAAAAAATTCCAGAAAATTTTGATAATATTGATTTAGATGAATTATTAGGTGATGATAGAGAAGTAATATTTAAAAATACTCAAAATGCAGAAAGAATGTCTTCTGTTATTTATTTAGGTATTCCTACAGTTAGAGCAAGAAATACTGTTTGGGAATTTTTATTAGATATTAAATCTTTATATAATGAAACTAAAAAGAAAAATAATTATAATTTATCAAGAGAAGAAATTTACGAAGAATATAAAAAAAGAAATAATGAAATTAATATTATTTATTCTTTAATTGATAATGATACTAATTTCTTTATTAATAAATCTAAATTAAAAGATATTGATAAAATAAAAAATATAACAAAAGCATTTTTCAGATGGACTGAAGATGAAATTAAATTAAAAGAATCTAAAAAAAATACAAAATATGTTTATTTTGTTGGTATATTATCAATAGTTCAAAAAATATTTGATTGTTTCAAAGATGAATCAAAAACTTTTTGGTTTTTAATTGGATTAAGTCAATGTATTGATTTATTTCAACAAGAAAATCCATTTTATAGTGAAAATATGAGTTATATTAATATTTATCTTTTAGTTATTAAATTAATTATTGAAAATCATTATAATGATATTTATAAAAAATTCTTAGAATTAAATTACCCAATTGAAACATTAATGTCATATAATATTAGTTCATTATTTTGTGATTATTTCGATGGACCAATTCAAATGAGAATTTTAGATATTTTAATTTTTGAAGCTACTTATAAAGGTTATTATGGTGATCATTTACAATATTTAAGAATTTTATGTACTATTCCAATTACTTTAATGCATTTTAAAAGAAAAAATATTTTAAATTGTCAATCTGTTTCAGAAATGAAAACAATATTAGAAGATATGATTATAGGTTCTTATGATACTAATAGATTTATTCAGAAAGTATATTCAAATGTAAAAAAATTCTTTACTTATGAAAATATATTCCAAAAATGGTTTAATTTAAATAAAGATATTTTATGGGATAATAAAAGAGATAAAATAGAAAAAGCAATTTATTTCTTTTTTAATCCAATAAGAAAAGAAAATATAGAATTTTTAAAACAATTTGAAGATAAGTTAAATCAGAAAATAATACCAAATGCTCCAATAAAGTTTATTGAATCATTTAAAGAAAAAATAGAAGGGAAATTAGATATTATAAGAAAATTATATGGATATGGTACTCCTTCTTATGGTGAATCAAATAAAAATGGATTATCATTTAGAATAAATAAATTTAAGCCTTTATTTGGAATAAATAAAGAAATAAAAAAACAATTAAAAGTTCATATTTCTTTTACTGATTTTCAAAAAATTAATGTTGATAATATGAATTATTGGAAAGATGTAGATTTAATGATGAATCTTGATGATTTAACTATTATTAATCAAAATGATTTGTTTTTTAATATTGAATTTCCATTAGATGACTATCCTAAAATGTTCTTTCATTATTTACATATTGTAATTACTGAACCAAATAATTCTTTAATTTGTTATTTTTCATTTTATATTTCTAAATTTGAATTAATGAAATTTGATAAAATTGTTTTAGAATCATTAAATGATGAAAATAAAAAATATTTGATTGAAATTACATTATTTAGATATTCAAATATTCAAGTTTCTTCAGATGATATTTCTTTATTTAAATCATTATTTTCTTCTCCTGAATGTAATCATGATACTTATATTGAAAATGAATTAAATGCATATTATATAAATAATAAAAATGAATTTAAAAAATCTGTTAAAAATTATATTAATGAAGAAAATAGTTTAAAAGAAAAATTAACTCAACATTTATCATTTGGTGGAATTCAATCTTTAAAAGATATATATTTAAATGAAAATATAATTTGTAGTAATCCTGATGAATATAATATTTTAAATGAAAAAATTATAAAAAAAGATTCTAAAGATTTATTTAAAAAAAGTATTGCATCAACAATAGAAAAAATATTATTATCAATATTTGAAGAAGATAATGAAAATATAAATGAAAATGATATTCAAACAAATAAAGACAATTTACCAGTTGTTCCAAAAATATTAGAATGGTTAAATAAATCAAATAATTCACTTGAAGAAGTTTTGTATTGTTATATTTTAATAGATAAATCAACTTTTTCAATTAATGAAAAATTATATTTATTATTTTCAATTGGTCAAATGAAAAATTCAATTCTTTTTAATAATGATAAAATAACAATTGATAAGTTAAAAGAAATGATATATGTTTTATATAAAAGATATTTAATTTACTTTACTAAAAATGAAATTGAAAGAATTATTGACTTTGAATTAAAAGATGAAAGATTATTTAATTTAAAATATGTTTTAGTTTATGATTCAAATTATGAAAATCAAATAAAAGAATTAATTTTTGATACAAATAGATTTGATACTACTCTTCAAAATATTGATATGTATTATGATAATTTAACTTCTAAATTTAATGCTTATATAAATTACTTTAGTAATCATTATAATATGAAATCAATACCACAATCAATTGTAAAATTAATACTTAAAACAATAATAGAAGATGATGGAAATAAAAATAAATATAAACAGAATAATTTAGATACAATATCTATAGTAATTTCAAGAGATAATTTACAATATATTCATTTATATAAAATGACTCTTGATAATAATTTGAAAATAGATGAAGGATACTCATATATACTTAATTTAAATGATAAAATTGATATTCAAGATATTATTTTATCAAATGAGAATAATAATTTAGAAATTAATAATTCATATGGTGAAAACTTTGAAATATCATTTGAAGAATTTAGAAATCTCTTTTTTAAATTACCTTTCTTAAGTGAATTATTAAGAGTTTCTTGTTCATATATTCATCAAAAATATGGAATAGAAGATGAAAATTTTGATGAATTAAAAGTTCAAATAATAACAGATGATGAAATGAATCATGAAATAAATGAAATTTTTCAACCTAAAAAATCAAGTACAGTTAAAGATTTAATTAAAGAGATAATTAAAAATAATGACATTGACTTTTTAAGAAATCCTTCTTTATTTACTTGTGAAGTTGTAAATACTGATACACATTTAAATGAAGAAATATTATATTTAGATAGTTTTTATTCAAATTTATTTTTGAAAAATAGTAAAAGAGGAACTATCAAAATTATTTTAAATAAAGATGAAGTAACTATATATAATCATAATATTGTCGAAAAAAAAGATGGTTATTGTAAAAAATTTATTGATAATGAAAATAATTTTGAATGGAGAAAGGCAAAGATTAATGAAAATACAAAAGTTCCTACTATTCTTTCTGTTGATTATCCTTCTAAATTTAGATTTGGTAAAAATGAAATTGTTTTAGATTTTAATGATGATAATAATTAATTATTTTTTTTTAAGATTTACTTTGATTTTAAAAAAAGAATTATTCTTTAATAATAATATTTAATATTTATTTTTAAGTTTTATTTTTAAAAATTTAAAACACTTTTTTTTAAAGTTCAGAGGCTTATATTATATATAAATTAAAAGTTTATTATCAACTAACAAAATCAAAACAAATATTCAATTATAATATTTGTTTATTTATTTAATTATAAAACCAACAACAAATTAATCTATAAAATATAAATTATAAACAAAATTATCTCATTTAATTACCTAATCAATATTATTTTACAAATAAATTTAACTATAAACCAAAAATTACCTAAATAAGTTTTAAAAAAAATAAATAATTTATCTTCTTTTGTAAAACAAAAAAAGTATAAATTTTAATTGATTATAATTTAATGTGGAAAAAAAATGATAAAAGATTGTTATAAAAAAACCATTTAAAAATAATCATCAATAATAATAATTTTATTATCTTCATCATAATCATCAAAATCATCTTCAGATTCACTAACATAATCCAAACTTAAAATATTTTTACCATCTAAAAGCATTTCATCATCATAAATAGAAGGAACATTTTTATTAAATAAATTATCAAAATCAAAATCTTTAAAATAAACATGATTTTTAATATCATTAATAGAATTTAATCCTATTCTTTCACTATCATTTTTATTTAAACATTTAATAATAAGATCTTTAACATTTTCATTTAAATTATCTTTGAATTTAATATCATTATTTAAAATATTATTTTTAGTTTCAATATCATTTTTTCCTTTAAATGGAGTATAATTATGATAAAATTGATATAATATAATACCAAAAGACCAAATATCACAAGATTTATCATTTTTAATTTTTCCTTTTAACATTTCTGGAGAACAATATTCTAATGTTCCTAATAATTCACAATTATCATTTTCTCTTGGAATAAATTTTCTTTGTTTTAAATTATATATTGAATTTATTTTTGTTGCAGTTGCAAAATCTATAAATTTTAAATGATCATTATCATCTAATAATATATTATCTGGTTTTATATCTCTATGGGCAATTTTTTTTTCTTCAAAATATGATAAAACATTTAATATTTCACCTAAATAAAATTTAATTAATTTTTCTGATATTATTTTATTTCTTTCTATTAAATTTTGAAGTGAACCATTTAAATATAATTCTTCAATAAAAAATATTTTTTTTTTATTTTGAAATGCATAATTAAATTTAATAATATTTGGATGATTTAATATTTTTGTTAACATATCTCTTTCTATAAAAATTTCATGTGTTTTTTCTAATTTATCAATTATGAATTTATCAATTATTTTTATTGCATATTTTTTACCTGTTTCTTTATGAATTCCTAATATTACTTTTCCATATGAACCTTGTCCAAGTTCTTTTATAAATTCAAAATCTTCTATTGATGTTTTTTTATTTATTTGTTCTGATTTGTAATTTGAAAGTGACTTTGAACTTGATGAATGATAGTAATTTAATGAATTTGATGATGCATATGTTGATATTGATGTTGATGACATTTAATCTTTTTTTTTATTTTATTATTTTTCTTTTTTGATTATATATAATATTTGAAATTTGATATTTTTTTATATTTTTTATTTCACTTTTTTTTTTTGTTTAGATATTTTTAAATGATTATTTTAGGTTTTTATTTATTTCAATTGATTTATTATACTATTATATTTATTAAATTTGACATTTTCTCACTTTCATTTTTCATAATCTTGAATTTTAAAGAAAAATTAAATATATATGATTGTTCTGTAAATAAATATAATTAATTATATAATTTAACTTTATTTATTATTTTTCAGAATTTTGAATGATAAATTAAAAATAATTTATTAATAAACATTTTTTGATACTTCTTTCATTATAAGTTATTTATTTAATTAACTCCAGATAAAAATTAATTTTAAATCATACTAAATAAATAAAAACATTAATAAATTAAAAAAATTAATAAATAAAAAAATTAATAAATTAAAAAAAAATTAAACAAATTAAACTATAAATTTTCAGGTACAAAAACCATCCAACTTTTAGTTTTAAAATGTAACCTCATTCCTAAAATATGAGGTTGATTATTTTCATTTTTATCAAAAACTCCATCTTTATATAATTTAATATAATAAATTCCATTTTCAGAATTTTCATTAATTTTAACATTAGGATCAAAAATAATAAAATAAACAAAATTATCATCAACACTAATTCCACAAATAACTAAACTAACAGTACCATCATTAATAAAAATAGGAGTAGAATTCTCATCACTAAAATGAACTTCTAATAAATTAACAAATTCTTCAAAATTAATAATTAAATTAAAAACTTCTTTAGGTGCATATGAATTTTTAGGATAATCATTAATTAAAAGTAACTCACCGCCAAAATTAAAATCTAATAAAATTAATTTACTTATAAAAGGATCTGCAAATCCATCAATTGTTTCAAAAGGACAAAATGGTTTATTTAAATAATTTGGTATATTATTATTTTCTATATGATTATCTTTTTTAAATAAATTTATTAATTTTGTTCTTTCACCATATTTTAAAAATAAAGTTTTAAATGAAATGTCATATTTATTTAAAGTATTTTTTATTGATAGTAAATATGATAATATTATTTGTATTGATCTCCATGATGAACCCCAACTATAATCATTTATTGATTCTGAATTAGAAAAATAAAATGTTAAGTGATTTGGATTTGATGATTTAAAGTTTGTAAATGATAATTTTTCTTTAAATATTTTTTTTATTGATTCTGAATTTAATGGTTTTTTTTCTTTGTCTTTTTCTAATTCTTCTATTTGCTTTCTTAAATAAGGTTTTGATAAAGTAAAATTTGAAAAATGAGATGAGATTTCGTTTATATCCATTTGTTTTTTTTTTTTGCTTTTTTTTTATAGTTTTATTTAAATTAAATAATTGAATTTAATTTTATTATTTTTTTTTTTATTTTTTTTTATTGAAAATTAATAAAAATTTTTTTTATTTTTATTAAGTAAAGTTTTATTTTTTAAATTAAATATTTCTCTATCACTTTTATTTTTCTTTAATTGTAATTCTTTTTTTTCTATATTTGTAATATTTAATTCTAATAAAGATATTATTTCTTTATTTCTTTTATTACTATCATATTTTGTATCAGAAGAATCATCTGAATTAAAAAAAAACATTTTATTTTTCATTAAATTTCTTTTTGCAATATTTTTAACAAAATCAAAATATTTTTTACCATCTTTTGAACTTAAAGATTTACAACTTTTCTCTAAAAGAAGAGTTTCTTGCCTTCCTATTAAAGATTTAAAATACTTTTTTTTTTCTTCTGATTTTATTGATTTATTTCTTTCTACAATTGATTTTAATCTCTCATCAACAGTTAAATTAAAAAAATTTTCTGCTTTATATTTTGAAGATTGAATATCAAAAGGTTTTATAAAAATATGTTCATTTTTTTTTCCTCTTAATATTTCTTTTTGAAATTTATATTCTTTATCTGTTTGTAATTCTAAAAAATTCCTTTTTTTCATATAATCTTTATTAAAAATGTATTTGTCATAATTTATTTTTAAAGGTTTATTATTATAAGTAAAAGAATATGAATTTGAGTTTGAATTTGAATTTGAATTTGAGTTTGAGTTTGATTTACTATTAAATTTATTATAATAAGAATTACTTACAGATTTATAATAATTTGTTATTGAATTAGAATAATTGTTTGGTTTATAATTTATATTTGAATAATTATATTTATTATATGGTATTTTTTTATATATTTGATGAAATAATTTAGTTTGTTTTTTTGGAGTAAATAAAACTAAATTATTTTTATTATTTTTTTGATTAGTAACTTCATTTGAATTATTTCTAAATTTTTGATTTGATTTAATTGTGATTATTTGTTTTTGTATTAAATTTTTAGTATCATCATTTATATTATTAATTTCTAAATTATCTAATTTTTTAATTGTAGGTTTAAATGCATCACTAGTTAAATAATCTAATAAAAAAACTTCTTTCATCATTCTTATTGACTTTTTATTTTTAATTCTTTTTTCATTAGAAAATAATTCTTTTTCATCTTCATCAATTTCTTTTATTTTTAATTTATTTATATATTTTTCTACAAATTTTAATCTATTTTTTTTCTTTTTATTATAATGAGTTGATATCTTATTTTTTACAATAAATTCTATTTTATTATCTGTATGTTTTAGTAAATTGGGTTCAAATTTATAAATTATAGTTAAAATTTTCATATGCTTTTTATATCTTTTTTCAATTGCTTTAAATAAAAGATTTATATAAAAATATTTTTCTTTGAAAAAATTATCACTTAGTGAATATGTCTGAAAATAACAATGAGAACATATATCAATATTATTGAATTCTTCAAATATACATCCTGTATAATAAAAACAAATTACAATTATAAGTAATATATCATTAATAATATCATTGTCTATTTTATTTCCATCTTTTTTTTGTTCAAAAAAAAATATATAGTCTAAATCTTTATAACATAACTCTAATAATAATTTTATATAATCTAAGGCACTTAAAAAATTTTTATCAGACAAATAAAAATATATAATAAAAAGATAAATTTTTTCAATAATTCTATAAATTTCAGGAAATGTAATTTGTTCTATAGTTTCTTTTATAATTTTATCAGCAAGTAATAAATAACTTAAACTATTTAAATAATTATTATTTGTTTTTTCAAAAAAAGCATAATAATAAAACATAATTAAATAATAATAATTTAAAAATTCATAATTATTTTTTTGTTGTTCTAAATTAAGATTTTCAATTTCATTTGAATAATAATCTAATTTATTTTCAAGTTTTATTAACCATTTTTCAACACCTTTTAAATAAGCTTTTTCTTTATAATCTCTATATTTCTTTTCTATAATATTAATTATACATTTAATTTCTATATGAATAAATATGAATTCATTAGAAAGATTCATTTCTGAATATAAATTTTTATTTAATTCTATTTCATATAATATTGTTCTATATTTTTGTTTCTCATATTTATCCATTATTAATGAAAATTTACTATCATAACTTTTTGAATAATCTTCAGAATAACTATCAATATTATATAAACCTGAATATTGATAATCAAATTTAGAATTTATTGACTGTAAAAAAGTTTTTGATAATAAAAGTTCATGACTTCTTCTTTTTATCATTTATTTTTTTTGAATTAAATTTAACATAAAAATATATTTTATACTATAAAATTTTAATATAAATAATAAAAATATGTTTAATTTAAAATTAATATTATTATATTAAAAAATTATAAAAATTTACTAAATAAGTATTTTTCTAATTAATTCATAAAAAATGATAATTAAATTATTCAATGTTACTAGAAAGAAACAATAATAATTACAATAACACTAATCAAACATTTCGTTCAAATAATTTTAATGGCTCTTATAATCAATCATTCAATTATAACAATCAAAGATTTCAAAACAACAATTATAATAATCAAAATATGCCAAGAAGTAAATCAATGATAAATTCATTTAGAAATAGAAACAATATAATTAATACACCAAATCCAAATTATAATTATATAAGAAATCAAAGATCATATAATCCAAATTTGGAAATATCAAATAATGAAAATTATAATAATAATTATGAAAATGAAGAAATGTCAAATTTAAATGAAGAAAACTATACAAATAATTTAAATTATGAAAATTTCCAAAATCAAAATCAAAAATCATTTAATGGATACAATAAACAAAATATGGAAGTAAATAGAGATATGAATAATTATTTTCGTTCTTTATTAAAATCAAGAGGAGTACATTTCTCAAGAGGAAATACATATCAAGATATAAAACAAGAAGAAAATAATAGAAAAAAAGTATATATGGAAAATATACAAAATCAAATTTCTTTATTAAAAAAATCAAAATTAGATGAATTAAAAAAAAGAGAAAATGAAGATAAACAATATTTAAAAGATATGATTAATTCATATCCTTTTGGAAGAGGAGGAGCAGGGGCTCCAATTAGAGATAAAAATGGAAATGTTGTTGCTGCTTTAAGAAATTTAGTAACTGATCCAAAATATAATTTAGTACAAATTAATGTTGATGATGATTATTATGATGTTTGGGATAAAGATAAAAGATATGGTTTAGTTAATTTTAGAAATAAAGGTTATGATGGTTTTGTTAATAATCTTTCTAAATCTATGAATTTTAATAGAGTTAATAATAATAGAAGTGATTATTTTTCACAAAATTTAAATCAAAATAATATTAATAGATCTTTAAGTACAAATCAAAATAAAAGTTTTTTTAATACTATTAATGGGAATTTAAATAATAATTTAAATAGTAATTTTAATAGTAATTTTAATCAAGATAATATGAATTATAATTTTTCATTTAATAATAATAATAGAAGGTTTGTTGATGCTGAAAATAATAATAATTTTAATGATATGAATAATATTAATTATAATAATGAGAATAATCAAATAAATAATTTAAATGTTATTAATGAAATACCAAATAAAGAAAATCAATTATATGAAAATTCAAATATAAGAAATGCAGATTTGAATATTTCATATGATAATTATGAATTAACAAATGAAACAAAGAGAACTACTCAACAATTATATAGTGATTTTCTACAAAATCAAATAAGAGAAAAAGAAAAGAAAAAATATTTAGAAAAATTAAAAAAAGAAGAAGAAGATAGAAAAGAAGAAGAAAAATTAAGAAGAGAAAATGAAGAATTAAAAAAAAGAGCAGAAGAAGAGAGAAATTTAACAAAAGTAAAAACAACAACAACAACAACAATAAATAAAGAAGAAAAAAAGGAAGAAAAAAAAGAAGAAGAAATTGATTATGAATTAGAATATTTAAAAAAATTAGATATGGAAAGTAGATTACATTTAAATAATGAATTATCAAAATTAAGAGATGCAATTCAAGAACAAGAATTAGGATTAACTAAAGAAATAAAATTAATACAACAAGAAACTGAAAATGCAAATAAAGATAGAAATGAAGCATTAAAAAAAATTGAAGGATTAAAAAATGATTTAAGTGTTCAAAGAATGGAAGATGAAATAAGAAGAAAACATGTTTATGATATTATTATTAATGAAAATTATCCTGTTTATGATTTTAATGATAGAAATATGGATTTTTATAATAATAAAGATAATTTAATTACTAAGAAATTAAATGAAAAATTTGAAGGTGGTTTTAAGACACATTCTAAATTACAAACTTTTGGTAATTATTTTGATAATGATGATTATAAATTTAAATATGATATTAGTGATGAAGATTATTTTTTAAATGATATTAAAAATAAATTAGGGGATAAAAATAGTAATATGAATAATTGTGATAATTTAGATATTGAAGAAATTGAAGAAGAAAAAGCAAAAATGAATAATATTTATAATAAAAATATGGATAGATTAAGGAAAATACAAGATTATGAAAAAGGGAAATCTAATATTTTAGATAAGGATTTAGATAATTATAATATTATTGAGTTTAATGAAGATGATTATAATTAAAAAATTATATTTTAATTTATTAATTGTTAAATTTTAATGTAAATATTTTAAAAAATAAAGTTAATTTATATAAGTTTAATTGTAATACACAAAAATTATGGAAGAAGAAAATAATTATATAATAGAAAATAATATTGACGATTCAGAAAAAATGAATTATGAAGAAATGAGAAATAAATTAATAATATTAGAAGCAAATAATCAAAAAATAAATGAACAATTATTTTCACTTCAAAATAAATTTTATGTACAAACAAAAATCTTAAATGATAAAAATTCAGAAATATCAAAAGAAAAATCTCAAAAAGAAATATTTCAAAGTGAAAATGAAAAAATAATAAAATCAAGTGAAGAGTTACAAAAAAAAATAGATTTAATAACAAAGGAAAATACAAAATTAAAAAATGAAAATAAAAAAATAAAAACAGATATAAATGATATGTCAAAAAAATTAAATGAATCAAATTTAAAAACAAATTATTTAATTGGGCAATTAGAAGAACAAAATTCAATTTTATCAAATGAAAATATTAAATTAAAAAAAAGTAATAATGATTTACAAAATCAAGTAAATAATATTTATAATGATATGAAAGAAAAAGAAATCAAATTAATTAAT
>JAEEGL015599418.1_pt1 | contig 17853 bp, 16 predicted proteins | sample 9134231 | NCBI WGS metagenome assembly JAEEGL01 (sample SAMN16246548, study PRJNA631951) | gut metagenome | biome: gut microbiome; feature: rumen; material: fiber-attached | host: Bos | place: Iran: Karaj | collected 2018-10 | reverse complement strand
TTATAAATATAAATCCAAAATATAAAAAAAAATAAAAAAAATAAAAAAATATATATATAAAATAAAAATAATAAAAAAGATAAGTAAAAAAAAAAAAAAAAGTTCTTTATATATTATAAAATCATATGTACTATATTATTACATAAAAAGAATATTATTTAATGTTGCTTTCGCGCACGCGCATCCTGCTTGTGCACGTGCTGCGCAATTCGCTCATACCCGTGGTGACGTACGTATCGCTCTCGATACCTTTCCTTTTCACGGGCTCGCTGATGCTCGAGACTTTTTTCGGCATACCGGGGCTCGGAAGCGTGTCCATAAACGCGATCCATTCGTCGGACATGGCGGTCGTGCGCGCCGTAGTTGTGCTTGGCGCACTGCTTTACCAGGTCGTGAACCTGTTCACCGACCTCCTCTACGCCTGGCTCGACCCGAGAGTCCGCCTCGGATAGCCTGCTGCGGCCATCGGCATGCCGCGATCCATGAAGTAATCCATTGCGCATTGAGGATGGATTGTGGTATTATATTGGTATAATAACAAAAGGGCGGCACATCCCAAAATGCACGGATTTCCCGAAATAGACTTTTCGCTTCCCGGTTCTGTCGCGGCGACGACTGACCTTGGCGCCATGTCGAAGGACGAGTGGGGCGCTTACGCGCTCGTGAAGGGCGTCGGACCGTCCGACTGCTCGGCGCCGCCTTTCGAGCAGGCCGTCTCCGCGTTCGACAACCTGGAGGCGTCGCTGAACGACTTTGGCATGGGCTTCCCCGACGTTGTGCGCACATGGATCTACGCCGACGGCATTCTCGGCTGGTACTCCGACCTCAACCGCGCGCGCGACGCGTTCTTCCGCGCGCACGGCGTGTTCGACCGGTTCGTCCCGGCCTCGACGGGCATCGGATGGTCGTGCGGCGACGGCGCGAAGATCGTAATGGGTGCGTTCGCGGCGCGCGGCGCGAAGCCAGGCGACGTCGAGCGCGAGCCGCTGCCCAGCCCCCTGCAGTGCCCCGCGCTAGAATACGGCTCGAGCTTCTCGCGCGCGGCCGAGGTGCGCACTCCTGGCTGGAGGCGAGTCCTCGTTTCAGGCACGGCGTCCATTCTCCCTGGAAGCCACGAGGTCGCGCATGTCGGCGACATCGAGGCGCAGGTGGGCTGCACGATGCGCGCGGTCGAGGCGATATACGCATCGCGCGGCATGTCGCTGCGGGACGTCACAGGCGCGCTTGTCTACCTGAAGCGCGCGGAGTACCGCGAGGCGTGGGACAGGTGGCTCGCGGACCATCCGGATTTTCCTCGGACGCATGCGCGTTCGATCGTCGCCGACGTGTGCCGGCCCGAGTGGCTGTTTGAAATCGAATCGGACGCAACGGTATGCAAGTGAACATTCCAAGACGCGCCTTCCTTGGCGGCGCCGCGGCGCTGTCGATATGGCCGAAGAACATCTTCGGCGACATCTTCGACGAGCTCGAAGACAAGAGCATCAGCTGGAATGGGGTCTACCCCTGGGAGTGTCCGGACGGCAGTGCCACGGACGCCGTGATGGTGCGACGCCTCCACCTCGACCTCGCCGGGCGCATCCCGACAAAGGACGAGGCGCAGGCGTATGTGGCCTCGGAAGACCCTGGCAAGCGCGCGGCTCTCGTGGACCGGCTCCTCGCGTCCAGCGAGTTCGCCGACTTCTGGGCGATGCGCTTCTGCGACATACTGCGCGTGAAGAGCGAGTTCCCGATCAACCTCTGGCCGAACGCCGTTTACGTGTACCATGCGCGCATCCGCAAGTTCGTCGAGGAGAACGAGCCGTGGGACGAGTTCGGACGAGAGCTGCTGACTTCGCAGGGAAGCGACTTCCGCGACGCAGAGGTGAACTTCTTCCGCGCCACCGACAAGCGCACGCCGGAAGGGTGGGCCGAGGCCGTCGCGCAGACGTTCCTCGGCATCCCGCCGGCCGGGCTTCCGCCGTCGCGGCGCGCATCGATGGCGAAGTACTTCGAGAGCCTCCGCATAAAGAACACGCGCGAGTGGAAGGAGGAGGTCGTCTTCGCCGAAGGCTCTGACCGCCGCGACGAGCTTTGCGACGAGGTCTTCGGGACTTGCCGCGCCGAGGTTTCGTCGGCGTTCCGCGCGCTTGTCCGCGGCTGGGTGTTCGGCCCCGACGAAAGCCGTTCGTCCGTCCGCGGCAGGCTGGGGCTGAAAGACGTCCTCAGGGAGATCATGCTGTCGGACGAATATGCGCGCGGCTCCGTCACCGGCGGGTTCCCGGCGCGGAGGATCGAGGCAGAGGTCCTGGACGACATAATCTGCGGGCTTGGAGACGCGAAGCGCGACTACCAGTCCCCCGCCCCGGAGCCGTTTACGTTCCTCCCGAAGGACCGCCGCACGGTGTGCATAGAGGACGGGTCGATATCGAGCTCCTTCCTCACGCTCTTCGGGCGTCCCGCCCGCGACACCGGCCTTCCGGGCGAGCGCGACACAGCCGTCTCCTCGAAGCAGCGGCTGTACCTCTTCAACTCCGGCCGACTGCACGGGCTCCTCGGCAAGGTGGTGATGCCGGGCGGGTGGAAGGACAACCCGCTCTCCAAGCTGCCGCTTCCACAGCGGGCCGACGAGCTCTACTGGCGCATCCTCTCGCGCGCGCCGTCGGACGAGGAGCGCAAGAACGTCATGGACCTGTGGGCGCGCCGCGGCGGCGGCAAGAAGAAGGGCGTCAAGCCATACGACCTTCTGCGCGACTTGGTCTGGTGTCTTTTCAACACGAAGGAATTCCTTTTCAGGGTCTGATTATGAAAGCTGCTAAGAGCGTTGTCGAGATATGGCAGTGGGGCGGCCCCTGCCAGCTGGAGACCTTCGACCCCAAGCCGGACGCGTCACGCGACTACAACGGCGGGCTGAAGGCCATTCCCACCAATGTGCCGGGGATGCAGATACACGAATGGTGGCCCGAGCTCGCCAAGTGCGCGGACCTCTATTCGATCATCCGCACAATGACGCACAACCAGTTCGGCCACGAGAGCGCCGCCTACCTGATGCAGACGGGGCGCCTTCCAGGAGGCGGCGAGGTGTGCCCCGCGATCGGCGCGGTCGTGTCGCTGTGCAAGAAGGCCGAGTATTCCGGCGACCTTCCGCCGTACGTCATCCTCACGCGCGCGAAGGGGCGCTTCAGCGAGGTCGGATTCCTGGGCGACGAGGCTGCGCCGCTCGTGACGGGCGGACGCCCCAACTCGGCCCGTTTCGCCGTGGACGGCATTGTCCCGCCGGAAGGCATAACGGAGTCCATATCGAAGGAGCGGTTCGACCTGCTCTCGCAGCTCGACTCGTGGCGTCCGAAAGGAGGCCTGAACTCCGGCAAGGCGGCTGCGTTCGACGCGGCTGGCGCCGAGGCGAGGCGAATCTCCGAAGGCGACGCCGCGAAGGTGTTCGACCTCGCGCAGGAGCCGGCGGAGGTGCGCGACGAATACGGGCGCACGGAGATAGGACAGTCGCTTCTCGCCGCGCGGCGTCTCGTCGAATACGGCGTTCCGTACATAACGGTCAATGTCCAGGGATGGGATTCACACAAGCGCCACTTCGAGACGATGAAGCGCCGCAGCAACGAGACCGACAAGGCCGTCGCTGCGTTCCTGAAGGACCTCGCTAAGCGCAACCTGCTCGGGTCCACCATCGTGTGGATGAGCGGAGAGTTCGGGCGCACGCCGAAGGTCGGCTGGGAGGCGCCTTGGAACGGCGGGCGCGGGCACTACGCGCGCTGCTTCTCCGCGCTCGTCGCCGGTGGCGGGTTCAAGGGCGGGTGCGTCGTAGGTGAGTCCGACGCAACGGCCAGCAACCCGGTCAAGCGGCCGGTCGCGCCGCAGGACTTCCTCGGCAGCATATACGAGCTCTGCGGAATCGACCCTGATGGGCTTATCCCCAACTCCAAGGGCAAGAAGATGACCATACTTCCGCCGCAGTCGGAGGCTGGGCGGCTGCGCGAAATCTACGCGGAGAACGCATGACATGAGAACACGGGCAATTCTTTTTGCGGTCTCGTCGCTTGCCGCGTCTGCGGCCTTTGCGGCCGATCCGTACATCGGCTACATCTATCCATCCGGAATCGAGGCCGGTGCGACGAACAGGCTCGTGATCGGCGGGCAGAACCTCTATCGCATAAAGGGCGTGCGGTTCAGCCGCCCGGGGCTGAAGGTCCTCAAAATCGAAAACGTGCCCGGCTTCTCGCCGCCGACCGGGCCGCAGCGGAAGCACCTCACGAAGTGGCTGGACGGCATCGCGAAGGGCAACCTCGAGGAGCCGCCTCTGCCGGAGGACCCGCACCTTGACGAGTGGCGCTCCAATTCCTGGTGGCGGGTGCTCGGCACTCTCGACGCCGGGAAGCTGGCGATCGTGGAAAGCGACCTCTATGTCCCGAAGAACGCACTGCAGGCGACGCCTTCGCTTAGGCAGAAGCTTCTCGTCACCGTCGTTGCGGACGCATCCGCAGAGCAGGGGCGCGGCGAGTTCTGCCTCTATGCGCCCAACGGCATATCCGCGCCTCGTCCGTTCGAGATAACCGCGGCGTCGCATGTCGCTGAGCCGCTCTACGCGCCGCCGCACCGCCCGCCGCCGCCGCTTCCGCCGGTCGAGATTGCGGCAGGCGGACGCGTAGTCCTCGACGGACAGATACTGCCAGGTTCCACCGATGCGTTTCGCCTAAGGCTGAAGAAGGGGAGCAGGTATTCCTTCAAGGCGACTGCGCGCGAGCTGCAGCCGTATGTCGGCGACGCGGTGCCCGGGTTCTTCAACGCGTCCCTTACGCTCAAGGACGAGTCAGGCGCGACGGTTGCTTTTGCGGACGACGAGGAGCGGTTCCGTCCAGACCCTGTGATGTACTTTGCGCCGGAGGCGGATGGAGTGTATCGCCTCGAGATACACGACGTCCTGTACCGCGGGCGCGAGGACTTCGTGTATTTGATCGAAGTGGCGGAAGGCGTTGAGGCTAAGGCCTCCTGCTCGCCGGAGGCGGATGGCGTGGTGCTCCCCGGCGAGACGGCGCGCAAGGTCTTCGACGTGGCGCGTCCCGGACCGCTGGTGCTCGAGGTGTTCGCGCGCAGGCTCGGGTCGCCGCTCGACGCGGTGCTCACGCTCAGGCTCGCTCCCGACGGACCGGAGCTCGCGTATTGGGACGACGTGACGAACACCGTGTTCATCGGCACGATTCCGCAGGCGGAGTGCGATCCGCGCGGGGTGTTCGACTTCAAGGAGCCCGGGCAGTACGTTGCCGAGATAACGGACCGGACTGGACACGGCGGTCCCGACTACTTCTGGCGTCTCGACGTGCGCGAGCCCGACCCCGGGTTCGAGGTGTACTCCACCAGGTCGACGCTGCCGCTTACGAGGAACAGCCCGGTGAAGGTGAAGTTCCAGGTGCTGCGCCGCGACGGCTTTACGGGCGACGTGAAGCTGGAGTTCCCGAAGGAGGCGCGCTGTGTCGGAGGAGTTGTGACGTCGGGCGTGGATTCGGTCACGGCGCTGGTGTACCCCAACGGGCCGGCGGTTCCAGAGCCGCGTCCCATGACCGTGTTCGCGACCGGCGAGGTCGCAGGCTGGACGGTGCGCGTTCCCGTGGTTCCTTGCGACGAATACGAGCAGGCGTTCGCGTGGAAGCACCTTGTCCCGGCGGAGTCTTTCCTGTTTGCGTCGCAGGGCGTCGCAAAGCCCGCGCCGCCCAAGCCCGCCGCGAAGCCCAAGCCGCCCGCCGCCGCCAAGCCTGCGCCAGCGAAGCCCAAGCCTCCGGCAGACGAAAAGCCCGCGGCACCCAAGCCCGCCGGAAAATAGCCACGAGCAAGCCATTCGGGGAAGCTTCGCTCGAACGCTTCGTGATGTAGCCGCGGTGAAAGACGCGCATTGCGCGCGGGTGGGCGTTTTTGTATAATACGCGCCATGAAAAAAATCTACTCTAAACTTACTTTTGCGTGCGCCGCGTTTTCGGCGGCCGCGCTCTTCGCAGATGTCCCGGAAGTCAAGTGGGGCCGGGTGAATGTCAAGGAAGGCAAGCCGGTCTCGGCCGAGGAGGCCAAGCAGGCCCGCGCGGCGTTCGATGCGGAAGGCCGCAACAAGGCGGATCGCGCCACGCTTGTCCTCAAGAAGGCCGACCAGGCGACGATCGCGGCTGTCGTCGCGGCGTTTCCCGAGGCTTCGGCAATCGAGGCGAACTACGCGACGATCGACGACATGTCCGTCGTGGCGAAGCTGGCAAACCTCAAGGACGCAAACTTCTATGGCGCGAAGGTCAACGACTTCGCGCCGCTCGCGGCGTGCAAGAAGCTGGAGAAGCTGAGCTACTACGCGGTCAAGGCGCCGCAGTCGGTCTACGATTCGCTCGCGTCGATCAAGAGCCTGAAGGAGCTGACTGGCGGGCTTTCCGCCGTCGAGAGCGTGGCGTTCGTCAAGGACCTGCCCCAGCTCGAGTACTTCAGCGTCTTCGCCGAGCCTGTCGGCGACCTCGAGGCGATCGGCGGAGCAGCCGGACTCAAGCACGTCAAGCTCTGGAACCTCGACGGCCGTCCGCTGTCCGGACGCAAGATTCCCGAGGCAGGCGACTTGAAGTTCCTTGCCGCCTGCGCGAAGCTTGAGAAGATCGAGCTGCCCGGAAGCGCCTACACCGACCTTGAGGCGCTCGCTGGGCTGAAGGACGTCAAGTACCTCGACCTCAGCGCGGCGGTGAACGACATCGACCTTTCCTTCGCGAAGGGCTACGGCAAGCTTACGTTCGTCACGACACGCCTCGCCCGCGGAAAGGTCTCGGGGCTTGAGGCCCTCGCCGGCAAGCCGGTGGAGAAGATCGACCTTGACGGCGACTTCGATGTGGATCTCTCGTTCCTCAAGGACTGCGCCAAGCTGAAAAACCTCTCGATCTCGGCGGCTTCCCTGAAAAAGACGCGCAACGTCGCGAACTTCAAGGCGGCTGCGGGAATGACCTCGCTTGTGTCGCTCACCGCCATCGGCACGAACGGAATCGACTTCGACACGATCAAGAGCCTTCCGAACCTCTCTTCGCTCACCGTCCTGAAGGGCGCTCTCACGGCGGAGCAGATAGCGGAGCTGAAGTCCGCGAAGCCGAAGATTCGCATTTCCGAGCGCTGATGGCCGCCGCCGGCATGGCGGGCAGACCCTGCCCGCCGCTGGCTGGCGTGAAGCAAGGGGAGCCCGGAGACGTGTCAGTCGGCGAGCTTTGAGGCAGCGTCGGCAATTGCCGCGCAGACGGCGCGGGATGTGATGGTGGCGGCGGTGATGGCTTCGATGTCACCGCCGTCTTTCTTTACCTTGAGGCCTATTGCGCCTTTGCCGGCGAACTGGCCGGAGAACTCGGGCGTGACGAGCTTCGCGCCGAGGCCTGGAGTCTCGTTCGCCTCGAGCTTCCTGTAGGAGACAACCTTCTTGTCGGGCGTGAGGCCGACCATTAGCTTCACCGTCCCGCCGTAGCCTTTCTCGCTCTTCCCCGACACGGCGTATGCGAGCACCTTGCCGGAGGCGTCAAGCCCGACGTACATCTCCTCCGTTGCGTCGCCGGACTTGATCTCGCGCTTCTCCACCTTCTCCACAGTGGCGGGCATCACGGCCTTCGCCGCGTTCTCCTGCGTTATGGCAGCGATCTTCTTGATCTGCTCGCGCGTGACGTCGTTCACCGTTGCAAGCACCGCGGCGCAGACTGCGGCGATTATCGTGAGCGAAAAGACAAGTTTTAGGATTTTCATTTTTGCTCCGTCTTCAGAAAGTGTCGGTTACTTGGCCCCAAACGGCTTCGGCTGCGTCCAGCGGTTTATGAGCGGCGTTGCCGAGTTCATCACGAGGATGGCGAACGAGCAGCCCTCGGGATACGAGCCGAACTGGCGGATGAGCATGCAGAGGAGCCCGCACCCGAATCCGAACACCAGCTTGCCCTTGGCGGTTATGGGGCTCGTCACGTAGTCGGTCGCCATGAAGCACGCGCCGATCATCACGCCGCCCGTGAGCACCTGCACGTGCGCTGGCGCGCCTCCGGCGATGAGCGAGTATATGAACACAGTCGCCATGAACGCCACAGGGATGTGCCATGTGATGACCTGGCGGACGAGAAGGTAGAGGGCTCCGACCAGAAGGGCCAGGGCCGAGACTTCGCCGATGCAGCCAGGCATGTCGCCAAGGAGAAGGCAGCCGAGGCAGGGCAGCTTTGCCGAAAGCGCGCTTGCGCCGTCACCGACTGCCGAGAACAGCGGCTTCATCGATGCAAGGGGAGTCGCTGTCGTTATCGCCTCGATCGCGTCGGTCGCCCCCGCGGGATAGAGCCCGCAGTTGTGGCGATAGAGGTGGCGGACGGGCATCATCCACGTGGTCATCGGGCCGGTGAAGGAGATGAGCATGAACGCGCGCGCGGCGAGGGCGGGGTTGAACGGGTTCATTCCGAGTCCGCCGAACACCTGCTTCGCGACGCCTATCGCGAACACCGATCCGACGACCGCCATCCAGAGCGGGATCCCCGCCGGTAGGTTGAGCGCGAGGAGAAGTCCGGTCAGGACTGCCGAGAGGTCGCCTATGGTGTTGTCGCGCTTCATGGCCATGCGGCAGAAGGCCTCGGTGGTGACGCATGTCACTACGCACACGGCGATTGTCCACACGGCCGGCATCCCGAAGTAGAAGATGCCCATGGCGGTTGTCGGCAGAAGGGCGATTATGACGTCGAGCATTATGCGCGACACGCTTGCGTTCGAATGCGCGTGCGGCGAGCTGGAGAGGATGTAGTGCTCTGCAGTTTCCTTCGGTTTCATTTTGTCTCCTTTGCAGCTGCGGCCTTTGCCTTCTCGGCGGCTATGCGCGCGCGTATCGAGTTCTTCGCGCGGCGGCAGCTCTGGGTGATGGTGCGGTAGGCCGGGCAGCCGAAGCTGCATGCGCCGCACTCGATGCAGTCCATGACGTGCGCGTCCTCCGCGGACTTGATGTCGTTCGCGTCGACGGCCTTCGATATGAGCGCGGGGTTGAGGCCCATCGGGCAGGCCCGCAGGCAGCGCCCGCAGTTGATGCACGCGCCCGAGGCGTACTGGAACACGCGCTTCTTCGAGAGGAGCAGCAGACCGGAGGTGGTCTTCGTCGTGCCGATGTCGAGCGTCGACACCGCGAATCCCATCATCGTGCCGCCGGAGATCACCTTTGCGGGCGGCTCCTTCTCGCCGCCGCAGAACGCCACCAGGTCGGCGTACTTCGTGCCGCTCGGCGCGAGGATGTTCTTGGGCTCCGCGACCGCGTCGCCCGAAACCGTCGTGACGCGCTCGAGGAGGGGCTCGCCTTTCTCGACTGCGTCAGCTATCGCCGCCACGGTCCCGACGTTCTCAACCACGCAGCCGACGTCTATCGGAAGGGCGGGGGGCTCGGGAACGACGCGTCCTACTGTCGCGTAGATCTGGTGCTTTTCGCTCCCCTGCGGATAGAGGACCGGCAGAACGACTATCTCGACGTTCCCTTCGATGCCTTCGAACGCCTTCTCGAGCGCCTTTATCGCCTCGGGCTTGTTCGCCTCTACCGCGATGCGCACTGCCGGGCCGCCGAGTATCTTGCGCATTATCTCGACGCCGAGCCGCACGCGGTCCGCGCGCTCGAGCATCAGGCGGAAGTCTGCTGTGAGGTACGGCTCGCACTCGGCGCCGTTGAGGATCAGGTATTCGCAGCGCTTGCCGGGCGGCGGGTTGAGCTTCACGTTCGTCGGGAAACCCGCGCCGCCCATTCCGCAGATGCCCGCTTCCTCCACGCGCTTCAGGAGGTCTTCGCGGGAGGCGGTCTTCCAGTCGAGCGGCTGAAGAATGGGCACGCCAGCTTCAAGTGGCTTCATCCCACTCGTCCCACTACTCTCACTCGTCCCACCTGCCTCGGCCGTCGCCGTCGTGTCCAGGATAACGGCGTCGGCGTTGCCGCCTGCGGGCCCGAGGCGCTTTTCCACGGCCTTGACCTTGCCGTCGGCGCTTGCGCGCACGCAGACGGAGATGAATCCGTTCTTCTCGCCGATCACCTGTCCGCGCTTCACGAAGTCGCCGGCCTTGACGATGCACTTCGCCGGCGCGCCGAGATGCTGGCTCATGGAGATCACCAGCTCTGCGGGGACGGGCATGCGCTCTATCGGCTTGTCGCGCGCGAGCTCCTTGTTGTAGTCGGGATGCACCCCGCCCTTGAACTTGAAACTGCTCTTTACCGTTTTCATCAGCTCTCCAGCGCCTTGAACTTTTACTTCAAACTTTTACTTTGAACTTTGAACTTTGAACTTCAAACTTCAAACTCACAACTTACAACTCTCAACTCACAACTCACAACTTCTCAGTGTCCCGTCTCGAAGTGCGGGTCTTCTGAAATGCACTTGCGGGGGCACTTCGACACTATGGACGCGTCGGTAGGCGGGTTGTCGTAGTTGACCTTGGCGAGGAAGCGGTCGAACACGAAGTGCCCGGCCTCCTTTCCGCCGGAGTTCTTCTCGCAGAGGTGGCATCCCATGCAGCCGACGCCGCAGACCTTGTTGACCTCAGGTCCGCGGAGCGGGTTGTTGCAGAGCACGTGGATCGTGGCTGTGGCGGGGACGAGCTCTATGAGGCGCTTCGGGCACACGGAGACGCACTTTCCGCATCCGATGCAGAGGCGCTTGTCCACCTTCGCGAGGCCGTCCTGGATCGATATCGCGTGCTTGGGGCAGACGTTCGCGCACGCGCCGTATCCCAGGCAGCCGAAGCGGCATCCCTTGTCGCCGCCAGCCGTCATCGCGGCCACGTTGCAGTCGCATATCCCGTTGTAGTCGCCAACGCGGATCGCCTCGGACCTCGTGCCGCAGCACTTGACGAGCGCGACGCGCCTCTCTGTGGCGGTGGCAGCGACGCCGAGGATCTTCGCGATCTCGGCGGCGCACGCCTCGCCTCCTGCCGCGCACGCGCCGTTCGGCGCGGTGCCCGCTACGAGCGCGCGCGCATAGCCGTCGCAGCCAGGGAATCCGCATCCGCCGCAGTTGGCGCCTGGAAGGGCGGCGGTTACCATGCCTATGCGGGGATCCTCCTTCACGGAGAGGTACCTGTCGGCGATCGCGAGCGCGACCGCCATCACGCAGCCAAGGGCCGCGATCACGAGAGTTGCCGTAATGATAGGTGTCATGTTGTTGGACTCTTTCTGAAGGTCAGTAGGGCATCTTGACGAGGCCGGAGAACCCCATGAACGCAAGGGACAGGAGGCCGGCGGTCACGAGCGCGAGCGCGATTCCGCGGAAGCACCGCGGCGGGTCGGCGTGCGCGAGCTTCTCGCGTATGCCCGAGAAGAGGACGAGCGCGAAGCCGAACCCTACGGCGGCTGCGAACGAGAAGAAGACGCTTTCGAGGAAGGGCGTGTTGTTCTTGCAGTTGAGCTCGGCGACGCCCAGCACCGCGCAGTTGGTTGTGATGAGCGGGAGGAAGATTCCGAGCGCGGCGTGGAGCGGCGGCATGAAGCGCTTCATCGCGATGTCGATGAACTGCACGAGCGCGGCGATCACGAGGATGAACGCGAGCGTGTGCGCGTAGCCGAGCTCGAGCGGGACGAGGATGTAGTGGTCGAGGCACCACGTGACGGCGGATGCAATCGTCATCACGAACACGACTGCGCCCGACATGCCGAGGGCCGTGTCCATCTTCTTCGACACTCCGAGGAACGGACAGCATCCGAGGAAGCGGTTCAAGACGAAGTTGTTCACCAGCACGGAGCCGACGAGGATGATGAGATATGATTTCATGATGTCTATGATACCATAACCCGATAGTGACGGCAAGTTCGCAAATATTTGGACTTTTTTCATTTTCCCCATTGCGCCCGTCGCAAAAATCCGCTAAAATACAGGCGTTGCGTGAGACAACCTCTCGTGACAAACACAACCGGAAAACAAGGACTACTGAAATGGCAAAGAAGGTTCCCACCACCAAGAGTGAGATAATGGCCGCCCTCGCTGAGGCCGCTGGCATCAGCAAGAAGCAGGCAGTTGCCGCGTACGACGCGCTTGTCGCGATCGCCTACGCCGGCGCCAAGCAGCCGAAGGGCATCATGCTCCCCGGCCTCGGCAAGATGATCAAGGCGAAGAGGAAAGCCCGCATGGGCCGCAATCCGAAGACCGGCGAGCCGATGAAGATCGCCGCGAAGACGACTGCGAAGTTCCGTCTTTGCAAGGCAGCCAAGGACGCTGTTCTCAAGTAGTCCCTATTCGGGCAACCAAAAAGGAAGGCGCGGGAAACCGCGCCTTCTTTTTTTGCGTTTCGCCCGTCCTCCCTTTCTCCTTGAACAACTCGCGGCGCTTTGATAGAATTCAGCCGACAAATGGAGATGCTGTAGGTGCGCCAAGTCAGGGCGATCGGCAGCCGCGGCCTACGCGCGGTGCTAGTCGCCTCTATTGGCGTTTGGCGAAGATGAAATCGTCCGTCAAAGCTATGTTTGCGGGTCTGAAGCGGACCGCCGTCAGGCGGCCCGCCGCAGTCGTCACCCAGGCGATGGGACGCAGGCGGATGTTCCACGCATACGACTTCGGCGAAGACACTGTTGTGTTCGAGAAGGGCGTCTGGACCGGGCTCGATGCGCACGCCTCCATACTGCTGGCCGAGAAGCGCGACCTGAGGCACGGCGCACGCGGGCATCTCGTCACGGTCACGACGGGCAACCACTCCGTCGCCGCGCTGCCGCTTCTCGCCGGGAAGTTCTGGGACCTCGCAAACGTGCCGCCGGCGAAGCGCGGCGAGACTCTCACGAAGGACATACTCTGCGCCAACATCGTCTCGGGCAAGCTGGAGCTCTCGCAGCGCGACGTTCCGGTGGCGAAGCTCGTCAAGATCGACGAATGGCTCACGGGCACGCTCGGCTGCTCGCTGGCGGACGTCGTAATGGCGGACCGCAACCCGCTCACGATAGAGCAATACCGCTGCCGCGGCCAGGAATGGCGCGTCAAGCCGCTTGCGTGGACCGACGCGGAGATGCGCGTGGCGCTCGCCGCGAGCCGCAAGAAGATCTCGACGGACGTCACGTACTACCACAACGCGCGCGGCGTGCACCTGTTCTCGTATCCGGAGTTCCAGCGATTCGCCGCGCTCGCCGAGACCGACTGGGACCTCTTCCGCGCGTCGCTCCGCGAGATGGTCAGCGTGTTCGAGGGCAACCAGGTGTCGTTCATGCGCTTCCCGAAGTACCACGGGCACCATGAAATCGAGCTCTTCGGCGTAAAGCGCGGCGAGGCGATAGTCCACATAGTGCCCGAGCTCGAGAAGCTGATGGAGGGCATCGCGCTCGGGCGCACCACGCAGTCGGCAGCCGCGGCGCGCATAAAGGAGATCGACGCGCTGTTCAGGTCGATGCTGTCGCGCCCGGAGTTCGCGGACGAGACGTCGAAGCAGTTCACGTCGACGCTCTACATGTACCTGACCGGCGAGATCTACTCCGTGCTTGGCGAGGGCGTGACGCCCCAGTTCGACGACCGCCGCACGGCGCTGCCGGGCGCCACGTTCGTCAACGGCAGGGCCTCCATGCATCCCGGGGCGGACGCGCGCAGCGAGGTCCTGCTCTCCAACATCCGCGCGCTCACGAGCAAGGACGAGCTCGTCGAGTACGCCAACATCTTCGAGCTCCGCAACGACGACCGCGAGACGTGTCCGATCGGTAAGGGCAAGACGCGCGAAATCGAGTACAAGACGAACCTCAGGCCGCTCACCACTTCGCTGATAGAGAAGCGCATGTCCCACGCCGGAAAGGGATACGGCAGCTACCTGATAGCGCGCGTCGAGGCCTTCAAGTCGATCGGCGTGAACCTTTCCGACTACCACCTCCTGCGCCGCCGCTTCAGGAAGGGCGAGCGGACCGAGGACTACTTCATCCGCGGCCGGTGCGACGGCGATCCGCTTTCCGACATCCCCGTCAGCTACTTCAGGCAGATGGGCGAGTACGCGTCGGACAACGTCGAGGACGTTTCCGTAGTCCGCCAGCTCGCCTTCCTGATGGGCGACGCCGCCGCGCAGAACATGACGATGATAAAGTACGACCCGGAGACGAAGAGCCCGCTCTACGGCGTCGGGAAGGAGATCTACCGCTTCGACTTCGACATAAAGCTCGGGCGCATCATGCCGAGCTCGGTCTCCTGCTGCTCGGTCCGCGGCTCGTTCGGGTGGCCGGACTTTTCGCGCACCGACGAGAACCTGGAGGTGATGAACGGGTTCTACCTGGGCGCGTTCGTCAAGACGCTCGCCGGATACGCGGCCGCGCATCCGTCCGTGCCTCGGGACCAGCTCGCCGAGAGCTTCTTCGCGGGGTTCGACTACCGCACCAATGCGCTCGCCTGGAAGCTGACCATGATGCGCGACGAGTTCGAGTCGTTCGTCCCGGACGTCCCGAGGCGCTACCGGTTCGACGAGAAGTGGGGCTTCGCCATCTGGGCGCTCGAGCGCCGCGCCAGGCGAATGGCGGCCATACGCAAGCGCTTCGACGAGATGATCGCGGGTCAGTGGGGGGCGCACGATGCCTAGGAGCCGCGTGAGCCGCGTCGAGCGGATCGAGCACTATCTGGTGGACATCATCCAGCAACCGGGGGCGGACAAGAACCAGCCGTTCTCGGTCCGCATGCTCCTCGGGTTCCTGAAGGGCGTGTCGCTCGTCTTCCGCTGCATCGTCGGCATCCGGTACGTGTTCTACGACCTCGGGATGCTCCGCCGCTTCCCCCTCGGCTGCCAGGTCATCTCGATAGGCAACGTCACGGCAGGAGGGACCGGCAAGACGCCCGTCACGGAGAAGTTCGCAAGGGAGCTCCATGCGTGCGGACGCAAGGTGGCCATCCTCTCGCGCGGCTACCGCCGGAAGGAAAAGCCTTGGTGGCAGCGCATGTTCTCCGAGGTGATCGAGCCGCCGCTGGTGGTGTCGGACGGAAAGCGAATACTCCTCGACGCCGCGACCGGCGGCGACGAGCCGTACATGCTCGCGTCGAACCTCCCGGGTGTGTGCGTGGTGGTCGACAGAAACCGCGTGAAGGCGGGGCGCTACGCGATCCGCCGCTTCGGCTGCGACACGCTCATCCTCGACGACGGCTTCCAGTACCAGAAGCTCAAGCACTCGCTCGAGGTCGTGCTGGTGGACAAGACCAACCCCTTCGGAAACGGCAACATGCTCCCGCGCGGAGTCCTCCGCGAGCCGGTCAAGAACCTCAGGCGCGCAGACTTCATCTTCATCACGAAGTCGGACGGCGACTCGGAGGAGGTCCGCAAGCTCGTGCGCGAGTACAACGACAAGGCCGAGATAATAGAGTGCTGCCACGCGCCGCGCGTGCTGCGCGACGTCTACACGCGCGAGGAGCTTCCCCTCGAGTGGCTGAAGGGGAAGACGCTCGCCACGCTTTCGGGCATAGCCGTGCCGCAGGGGTTCGAGAACTCGCTCCGCAAGCTCGGCGCGCGGGTGATACACTGCGAGCGCTACGCAGACCACCACCGCTACGAGCCGTCGGAGATCATCGAGGCGCTCAACCGCGCGGCCGACAGGAAGTGCGACGCGCTGCTTACCACGGAGAAGGACGCCGTCCGCTTCCCGCGCCTCGAGACCACTCCCGTGCCGGCGTACTACCTGCGCGTGGACATCGAGATACTGGCGGGCGCCGAGAACTTCCACGATGCGGTGGACCACATCCGGCACGCCAAGCCGCGCGAGGAAAGGGCGATCTGATGGCGAAGAACATCAACGTCCTCAAGTCGACTGCCGTCGTCGGCGCGTTCACGATGATGTCCCGCATACTCGGGCTTGTGCGCGAGATGTTCCAGAGCCGCCTCATCGGCGCCGGGATGGAGCAGAGCGCGTTCGCCCTTGCCTTCGCCATCCCGAACATGGCGCGCAAGCTCTTCGGCGAGGGTGCGCTCACCGCGGCGTTCGTGCCTGTGTTCAAGGGCGAGCTGGAAAAAGACGGAGCCGAGAAGGCGGCGAAGCTCGCGCGCTCCGTGATGACGATGGTGCTGCTGATGCTCGGCGCCGCAGTTCTGCTCTGCCTGGGCGGCGTGGAGTGGGCCGTGAAGTCCGCCGAACCGGCGCTCGCCGGCGATCCAGAGGGAATGGAGCGGCTGCTGCTCACGGCCCGGCTGGTGAAGACGCTCCTCCCGTACATGATATTCATCTGCGGCGCGGCGTTCGGGATGGGCGTCCTCAACTCGATGGGGCGGTTCAAGGCGTCGAGCTTCATGCCTTGCCTCCTCAACATCTTCTGGATTGGCTCGCTCGCCTGGATATCGTTCTGGCCGGACATGCGCCTGGACCAGCGCATCCACCGCGTGTCGGTGGCGATACTCGTTGCCGGCGCCGTGCAGATGGCCTTCATGATGTGGCGGATGCACAGGGCCGGCGTGAGCCCGATGCCGAGGTTCAGCGGCTGGTTCGCGCCCAAGGCGAGGCTCGTCTGGAAGAACACCGCCATCGCCGCGTTCGGCGCAGGCGCGGTGCAGATAAGCTACCTCGTGGACACTGCGCTCGCCCAGCTCGCCTCGGACTGGGCCGCGGGCGTGATAGGCTACGCCGAGCGCCTCATGGACCTTCCGCTAGGAGTCGTTGGGGCGGCGTTCGGGACGGTCCTCCTTCCTGCCTACGCCGAGAGGTTCTCCAAGAACGACGAAGCCGGCGCTCGTGACGTGTTCGTGTCGTCGACGCGCAACATGATGTTCGTGATGATCCCGGCTGCGGTGGGGCTCGCCGTGCTTGCGCCGGAGTGCGTGTCCGTGATATACCGCGGCGGCGAGTTCGACGCCGTTGCCGTCACGCGCGTGTCGCGCGCGGTCGCGTGCTACGCCGTCGGGCTCGCGTTCTTCGGGCTCAACAAGTCGCTCGTGCCGTGGTTCCAGGCGCAGAACGACATGAAGACGCCCCTCAAGGTCTCCGTCTGCGCCGTGGTGCTTAACATGGCCCTCAACCTCTGCGCAGTGCTGCTGCTGCCGGTGGAGTGGCGGCACGTCGGGCTTGCCGCGTCCACGGTCCTCTGCTCGGGGCTGTCAGTCGCGGCCCTTTCCGTCCTCGCGAAGCGAATGAACGGCGATATGGGATACGCGTCCCTGCTCCCCGACCTCGCAAAGATAGCCGCGGCGGCGGCCGTGATGGGCGTTGCCCTTGTCGGCGTGAAGGCGGCCGTTTCGTTCCCCGACGGCGGCACGCTCCGCAGGGTGCTGGTGCTTGGCGGGGAGATCGCCGCAGGCGGAGCCGCCTATTTCGCGGTGGTGTTCGCGCTGATGCCGGGCATGAGGGACCTTCGCAAGCTCAGGAGGAGACGGTGAAGACGAATTTCCACACGCACACCAGGTGGTGCGACGGCAAGAACACGCCTGAGGAGATGATAGCCTCGGCGATCGAAAAGGGGTTCGACAGGCTCGGCTTCTCGTCGCACGTCTCGCTGCCCGAGGACTCCGACTCCGTTATAACGCCAGGGCGCGAGCTCGCCTACGCGGACGAGATACGCGCCCTCGCCGAGAAGTACCGCGGGCGCATCGAGGTGTACCTCGGGATAGAGGCGGACTACATCCCCGGCATAACCACGCCGGACCGCTCGCGCTACGCGCATGTCGCGCCGCAGTACATCATCGGGTCGATACACTACGTCATAGCCGACGACGGCGGGCGCGTTCCCGTTGACCACACGCCGCAGCTCCTCGAGGAGGGCATACGCGACCACTTCGGCGGAAGCGCCGAGGCGTTCATAAGGCGCTACTTCCAGCAAGAGCGCGACATGGCCGAGAAGTTCGACTTCGACGTGGTGGGCCATCCCGACCTCGTGCGCAAGTTCAACGCGAAGCACCCGTACTTCGACGAGTCCGCGCAGTGGTACCGCGAGGAGATGCGCCTGACGGCGGACGCCATCGCGG
>JAEEGL015045990.1_pt1 | contig 17853 bp, 10 predicted proteins | sample 9134231 | NCBI WGS metagenome assembly JAEEGL01 (sample SAMN16246548, study PRJNA631951) | gut metagenome | biome: gut microbiome; feature: rumen; material: fiber-attached | host: Bos | place: Iran: Karaj | collected 2018-10 | reverse complement strand
GGGTCCCCGCAGCATCCTGGTGGTGGAAGGCATCCACGCCCTCAACCCCAAGCTGACGGCTGAGATTGACGAGGCGCTGAAGTTCAAGGTGTATGTCAGCGCCCTGACACAGCTCTCTATCGACGACCAGAATATCATCCACGGCACCGACAACCGACTGGTGCGCCGCATAGTGAGGGACAACAACTTCCGTGGCTGGAACGCTTACGAGACGCTGCGGCGGTGGCCCGACGTGGTACGTGGCGAACGCAAGCATATCTTCCCCTACCAAGAGAATGCCAACGTGATGTTCAACTCGGCACTACTCTATGAACTGGGAGTGCTGAAACGCTATGCCGAGCCGCTGCTCAAACAAGTGCCCCAGGACTGCGAGGAGTATTCCATCGCCCAACAGCTGCTGGACTTCTCGGAACTGCTGCTGCCTATCGACGACAAGTTCATCCCCCACAACTCGATTATGCGCGAGTTCCTGGGAGGGAGTGCTTTCGAATACTAGCCTGATTAGTCTCTCTAGCCGTGCTAGTCAGACTAAGGAAGAACTGGATTGGTTCCATCAATGATTATGGGGGCCCGCAGGTAGACGGGCTCCCTTTCTTTCAGCTGCACCTCGATACGGGCGCGCATCTCGGGCTCGGGCAGTCCGTGCATATAGGGCCGAGGATGGCGGCTGCGCAGGGCACGCTCGACGAGGGCGTCGACAGGCATCTGGAGGTAGATGGCCGTACCATGGGCAAGGATGAAGTCCATATTGTCGCCAAAGCAGGGGGTGCCTCCGCCGGTGGCGATGACATAGTTGTCGAGGTCGGCGGTGGTGTGGAGCATCTGGGTCTCAAGCTGACGGAAGGCCGCCTCGCCGAAGCGTTCGAAGAACATAGGGACAGTATAGTGGTAGCGGGCCTCGAAGGCCTGGTCGAGGTCGAGGTATTCCATCCCCTTCTCGGCAGCCAGGCGCCGTCCGAAGGTGGTCTTGCCACAATACATATATCCCACAAGGTAGTAGTTCATTGCATCAACTCTCTAGCGGTTTGGAGTGCCGCGGGGGTGGGTGGATCGCTGCTGAGCATGACGGCCAGTTCGGTGACACGGTCGGCAGCCGTGAGCTCACGTATACGCGAGACGGTACGTTCGGTTTCGTTCTCCTTATAAACTTTGAGGTGCTGTGTGGCACGGGCGGCAATCTGCGGCAGATGGGTGATGGCCACGACCTGCATCTTCTCCGCCATACGGCACATGATGCGGGCCACTGCACCGGCGATGTCGCCGCTGACACCGGTGTCTATCTCGTCGAAGATGACGGTAGGCAGGAGCGAACGACTGGTGAGCATACTTTTGACGGCCAGCATGAGGCGTGAGAGCTCACCCCCCGAGGCGACCTTGGAGAGGTCGCGCGGAGTGCCTCCGCGGTTGGCATTGAAAAGGAAAGCCACATTGTCGTGCCCGGCAGGGCCATAGGCAGGGGTGGGGGTAATCTCGACAGAGAATGTGACGTCTGGCATGCCCAACTCGTGGAGTGTAGGCAGGATATTCTTTGCCATATCGCGCCCTGCCTTACGGCGAGCGGACGTAAGGGAGTCGGCAGCGGCCTGCAAGGCGGCAAAGGCCCGGTCGACCTGTTCCATAAGATTTTGAATGCGGCCGTCGAGGGAGGCGATGCCCTGAAGGCGGCTGTCGAGGTCATCGCGTATGGCGATGAGGGCTTCGACAGTGTCGACACTATGTTTCTTCTGTAACCTGTAGAGGAGCGCAAGGCGGTCGTCGACCTGCTGCTGCCGCTCGGGGCTGTAGGTGATTCCGTCTGCGGTATGCTGCAGTTCGCCATTGATGTCGTCGAGCTCGATAAGCGAAGACTCAAGGCGTGCAAGGAGTGAGTCTGCATCAGGGTGATAGGAGGCGATATGGGCGAGGGCGCCCTTGGCGGTGCGAAGACGGGCAAGGACACCTTGCTCTCCCTCGTCGTCGAGAAGGGAGGCAGCAGTAGCCAACCCTTCGCGGACGGCCTCGGCATGGGCCAACAGCTGCGACTCCTGCTCAAGAGCCTCCTGCTCGTCGGCCTTCAGAGCGGCGGCTGCCAGTTCGTCAAACTGAAATTGCAGGTAGTCCTGGTCGCGGCGGTTCTGCGCCTCGAGTGCGGTGAGTTCCTCCAGCTGGTGCTTAAGAGCTTGATAGTCGCGGTAGGCGGCGGTATAGGCCGGCATTGTGTCGGAAGCCGAGAGGGTGTCGAGCAGCGAAAGGCGGAAACGGCTGTCGGCCAGGGTGAGGGTCTGGTGCTGCGAATGTATGTCGACAATGCGGGGTGCCAGCGCTTTAAGAAACGGCAACTGCACGGGAGTGTCGTTGGCGAAGGCACGGCTTTTGCCCGACGGCAGTATCTCGCGCCGCAAAACGAGGCAGTCGTCGTAGTCGACGTCGACCTCGGTGAAGAGGCTTTCAAGACCGAGTCCTGCAATGTGGAACTGGGCCTCAACAACGCACTTGCTTCCTTTGTCGGCCAATACGGCAGTGTCGGCACGCTGCCCCAGCAACAGGCCCATAGCACCGAGAAGGATGCTCTTGCCAGCACCCGTCTCACCGGTAACAGCCACGAAGCCGTCGCCAAATGTAATATCAGATTCGCGGATGAGGGCGTAATTCTCTATGTGGAGGGATTGCAGCATGGTTTATTGAAGCATTGGCAAAATACGATTCAATGCGGCGATGAAAGCATCCACCTCGTCGCGAGTATTGTAGACGGCAAAGGAGGCACGGACAGTGCCGGGGATGCCGTAGCGGTCCATGACGGGCTGGGTGCAGTGGTGACCCGTGCGGACGGCGACTCCAAGTTGGTCGAGCAGGGTTCCTGTGTCGTAGGGATGAGCCGTGCCCACGAGGAATGAGACGACTGCCGCCTTGTCAGGTGCTGTGCCGAAGAAACGCATAGCGGGGATGGCGCTCATCTGCGCCGTGGCATACTGCAGCAGGTCGTCCTCATGGGCAGCGATGGCAGCGATACCCACCGTCTGCATAAACTCGATGGCACGGCCAAGGGCAACGACATCGCCCACCGAAGGGGTGCCGGCCTCAAATTTGTATGGCAACTGATTGTAGGTGGTATGCTCGAAGGTGACTGTCTCAATCATCTCTCCCCCACCCTGGTAGGGCGGGAGCTCGGAGAGCATTTCCTCGCGACCATACATAATACCGACCCCCATAGGGCCATACATCTTATGTCCGGAGAAGCAGTAAAAGTCACAACCGAGGGCCTGCACGTCGACGGCAAGATGTGCCACAGCCTGCGCACCGTCGACAAGGACAGGCACGCCGTGGGCATGGGCCATATCAACAAGACGCTTTACGGGGTTGACGGTACCAAGGGTGTTGCTGACATGTGTGACCGCCAGCAGACGGGTCTTGTCGGAGAAAAGTTGTTCGCAGGCATCGACGTCGAGCACGCCATCATCACCGAAGGGGATAGGGCGCAACCGTGCGCCAGCCAACTGCCACGGCACAATATTGGAGTGGTGTTCCATGCCGGAGACAATGACCTCGTCGTCGCCGGTGAAATACCGGCGAGAAAAACTGGAGGCCACCAGATTGATGCTCTCGGTGGTGCCGCGGGTGAATACCACCTCATGGGCATAGCGGGCACCGATAAAGGCCTGCACCTGACGGCGCACGCTCTCGTAGGCCTCCGTGGCCTCGGCAGCCAGATGGTAGGCACCGCGGTGAATGTTGGCATTACGGCGACGGTAGTAGTCGTCAAGGGCCTCGATCACAGCGAGAGGTTTCTGTGTGGTGGCGGCGTTGTCGAGGTATACGAGCTGATGGCCATGTACCTGCTGGTCAAGAATGGGAAACTGGGAGCGTATGTCGTTGATGTTCATGAATTACGTTGTATATTTCTACGTTTTTTCACCACGGCACGGACCACGAAGAAGGTCACCGCAGCAGCGAAGAGTACGATGATAATAATAGAAAGCTGATGACTGTATTTCTCTATCACCGAGGGATCGGCGGCACGATAGGCCAAGTAGCCGAGGAGTGCCAGTATACAGTTCCACGCCAAGGCACCGATGGTGGTGAAGAACATAAAGGCGCCAAGGTTCATCTTCGACAATCCTGCCGGAATGCTGATAAGCTGCCGAATGACGGGTATGAAACGGCCCACCAAGGTGGACACGTTGCCGTGGTCGTTGAAGTAGACTTCGGCCCGCTGCACCTTCTCCTTGGAAAGCTGCAACAGATGGCCCAACTTGCTCTCGGCAAAAGCGTAGACGATGGGGCGCCCCAGCCACATGGAGAGGAAGTAGTTGATAAGAGCGCCAAGCAAAGCTCCCAAGGTGCCGAAGAGCACCACCAGCCATATCTTCATGCCGCCACGGCTGACTGGGTTGGCCGCCACATAGACTGCCGGAGGAATGACCACCTCGGAAGGGAATGGGATGAACGAACTCTCGAGTGTCATGAGGCCCGCCACTGCCATATAGTTCATATGGGCGTCGTACCAGTGGAGCACCGACGCCACCCAGCCACTCTGGTTGGTGTCGACGGCTTCGGCAATATTGACAGACTCTTGGGCCTGCAGCGAGGGTGCCAGCAAGAACGCCATCAAGAGGATAAAGATACTTTTTCGAATCATAGCTTCATGGGGTTATTTGTTCGTTATTCGGTGGTTTGTGACTCTTTATTGCCATCAGAAGGAATAAGGGGTGCCAGACGTGGGTGGATGGATATTTGCGGACAGATGGAGCGTAGGAGTGCTGGGTTGACGTCGGGCAAGAGATGCGAGACCCGGTTGTAGCGATTGGTGTAGAAGCAAGCAGCAGCGAGGTAGGTGGAGTAGAAAGGATGGTGGGGAAATATCTCGAGTGACTCGGTGGCAAAATCGATAAGGGTATCCCAATACTGGTGGCTGTACAGGAAGATTGTGAAGCGCTGGTAGTGGGCCTCATTACACTCTTCGGTGGCTATCATGCGGTTGAAGTAATCGTTGGCCATCTCGGTATTGCCGATGAGGTCGTAGAGCGACGCCGCAGAACACAGTACGTCAGGGCTCTCGGGCGCAATGCGGAGGGCTTTTTTGATGTAGTGGAGGGCCTGCGAGGTATCGTCTGTGGCGGCGAGAGCGAAGGCCAGGACGGCGAGGGCGTCGTTGTCCTCGGGATTCTCGACTAAGGCCTTGCGGAGATAAGGGATAGCGGCGAGGTAGTTCTCATCGCGGATATATACGTTGGCCGCGAGAAGGTAGATATGGGAGCGGTTGTCGGAGATGTCGCAAGCACGCAAGAGAGTGCTCACCGCTTCGCCGCTCTGGCCCAAAGCCTCGAAAGTGAACGACAAGTCAGAATAGACCTCGACAAGGGTCTTGTCGATAGCGATGGCATATTCGAAGGCATCGACAGCCTGCTCGAAGAGTCCCAGGTTGTGGTAGGCGTTGCCCAGGCAGTGCCAAGCCTGTGCACAATAGGGGTGTTCGCTGACGAAAGACTTAAAGTAGGTCACAGCGTCGTCGAGTCGCTGGCACTGGATACAGGTGTCGAGGTAGTTGTAGATGGTGGCGGCGTCATAGGAGTCGGTGTCAAGTGCCAACTGGTAGTAGCGGATGGCCTCATCGTAATCATGCATATTATAATATTCTTCGGCGATATTGGAATAGACACGGCCCAGAAGCCATCCGTCCTGGGCGGCCTGCATAAAGTACTCTATCGACTTCTGACTCTTCCCCATGGCTGAATAAACCACACCAAGCGAATAGGCCACATCAGTGTTTTCTGGTTCCTGACGACGCAACTGCTGTATGATGCGGAGTGCCGCCTCAAATTGTTCGTGGGCAATGTAAAGGTGGGCACGGCGAAGACGTATGTTGATGCTGTCGGGATAGAGCTGCTCGGCATACTCTACCGCCTTGGTGAGCGGGCCTATGTCGTTCACCTCGAAGTAGTAGTCTATGATGATTTCCATCTCGTCTTCGTCGAAGAACTGCATAGCGCCTTTCAGAACCGTGTTCTCAAAGTTGAGCACCAGTTCCCGTTCTTCGTCGTCGAAGTCTTTGAATCTGTCTTTGTCCATTTGTCTGCTGTGAGTGTTTGGGTGTGTGAGTTTAGAACGAGAGCCTTATCGTCAGGCCTCCTTTGGTAGTGGAGTTGGGGTAAGTATTCATGATATAAGGGTTGTTTATATTTGTCTGGAAGAAAGCACGGAGCACAAGGTTTTCGGTGAGGGAATACTCACCGCTGAGTTCGGCCATCCACACCTGGCTACCGGAGGATATCTGTCCTCCGACTTCCTCATTGTATCCGTTAATCTTCCTAATATTGGTCTTGTTGCTGTTGTAGGTGATGTTGAGCTGTAGCACGATATCGCTCTTGAGGTCATGGCGTTTGCCAGCGAAGAGGACAGAGAAGGCCACGTCTTTAATGCGATAGCCAGTGCCGAAAGTAAAGCCGTCACGCGTGGTCTCGGTGAGCTGGTTGTTGGAAAACGATAGCTGCAAATTACGGGTCTTTTGTACCGAGAGGTTGAACTGGAAGCTGTTCACCATAGCCACAGTCACCCTAATTAGCGGGTTCATCTGCTCGTTGATTTGGACTCCGTCGGCACTGACGGGAGGAATATAGTCACCCGTGGAGTTGAGCACCGTCTCCAATCCATAGTCATAGTCGTTGAGGGCCGAGAGTGTCGGGTCGGTATAGTAGTGGCCCACCGTGTAAGTGGCACTGTAGCGGTGAGAAATGGCGATATTAGTGAACCATTTCTTGAGAGCTTTCACTTTGTTGAGTCCGTTGTAGTTAATATTCCAGTTGGGCAAAGGCAGTCCTAGGAAGGGCGAGTAGGAATGGGACGAGGGGTCTTTGCCGAGGTAGGTGGCGAGGAACGAAGTGAGCAACACCGTTTGCGAGTTAGCGCTGTAGCCGGCCGGGTAGTATAGGCCGTTCATTGTGTCGAGAACCATTTGGTCGGTATACGGGTCAGGGTTGGCATTGGCAAGCCGCTGGGCCACCACCGAGCGGTTGGCTAGGAATTGGTTGAACAGCTCGTCATAGTCGGAAAAAGCCGTGGAGAAAGCCCATATGGTAGTGGTGTAGTTGCCGCTCATCACATACGACAAGGGACCCGCGACGGCATCGACATCGGACATATACTTGTAGTAATACTCCTCCCTCATGGTATTGTTCTGGGTAGCGGTGAGGTCTATCTTGAAATCGCGAATAGGTTCAATCTGGGCCTGCATGGAGAATGTGCGGTTGGCAGTGAGCTCATGCGGAGTGTTGAAGAGGGAGTCTCGGCTCAGCAGGTCATACTGCTGCAGCTGGTCCACGACATCATAGTTATAGCCCAAGATGTAACCCACGCCGGGAGTCCACTGGTGTTGCGGATCAAGCCCCACATACATAGGCTCACCCATATAGCCGGGCAAGCGTGAACCCGAAGTCTGGTTCAGCTGCAGATTCACATTCTTCAGACCCGATACCATGCGCAGACCAAAATTGGCTATCTCCTGCAACGTCTGCTTCATCTTCTCGTGCTTGAGACTATCGGCCATGGCGATAGAGTCCTGAGCGCTCATCTTTTTGACTTGGGGTTTCTTGCCTCCACGGGGTGACGGGCGCTGGTTGTTGGCGTTATTGTTGTTTGCCCAAGCTTTCTTGAGAATAGGTATTTTGTTGTACAAGTTCTGCATATTGGCCTGCACCGAAGCCGTGAGGGTAGTGGAGCCTTGGAGCGTTGCACCCATGGCGGCCAAAGCTTGTGTGGTGCCCTGGTGGGTGAAGGTGGTACGATAGCTCAAAGGCACCCGCAGGAAGTCCATATAGGGCAGTTTGTTGACCGGCAACTCATAGGTGACATTCAACGACTGCTGGAAGTTCTGCATGGTGCCACCCGTAGCAATGGAATGCCACACCGAGTCGACGGCAGTCTGGGTCTCAAGACGGCCTATGGGCTCCTCGATACGCGCATTGGCGTTGGCATTGTATTGGAAATGGAGTGTCTTGCTGAGGTCGTACTGCAGGCCGTAGTTGCGCTGCCATGTGAACTGTTTATAGTATGTGGGACGTATGATGACCAGCGCGGCACTCTTGTTGCGCAACAGGGTCTCCTCAAAGTCGCGGTACACCTCGGTAGAGAATGTGAGGTTCTTGGGAAGGTAATAAAAATTGAAGTCGCTGATTATTTTCCAGTTCTTACCTTTGAAAAGCTTTATCTTCTCGAAGGGTTTCACTGGCTTGGGCTGCAAGGCGAAGTTGTAGGTGAAGCCGCCACGGTGCTGGTCTTTGTTGTAATGCTCTATCTCGTCGTCAGACGAACGTTCGCGACTGTAGGCATAGGAGAAGGTGAAGTTCTCGATGTCGTAGATATGCTGCTTGAGCGCCCCTTTACCTGTACGGTTCTTGCGAACGTTGGTCAGGGTGAGATTGGTGGCCGATTTGCGGTGCTGAGTCATCTGGCGCACGCTGTCGCGCTCGGCCTCGGTCTGGTAAGTTTTCAGGTCGTCGTAGAGCAGCACATCGGGATTATAGGGGTTGTACTCCGGACTGCCTATCTCGCGGTTATAATCCAGATAGAACGGAATGTGGAGTCCCCAGTCTTCGGGCAGGAATTTGCCGAGTTCCATATCGAGGGTCGACTGGAAGTTGAACGTGTTCACCAACTCTTCCTTGATGAGGGGGTCTTCCAAGTTGCCGAAGTTGGAGGTGGTGTATGAGCCGTACAGCTGCAGATTACCCACATCGGCCAAGTTGGTACGTGCCATAGCCATGGCCGCCCAGCCACCTTTGTTGATATAGTCTGACAGGCGCAGTTCATTGACCCACACAATAGCTGACTTGGGGAGCATATTGTTGCCGTCTGTAAGCGACTCTTTCTTGGGATTGCGCACGCCAATCATGATGACCTTGATTTTCCCCAGATTGGGACTTCCGAGGACGGTGTATTTCTTGCCTTCCACGCGCTCGGAGTACAGCAACGACGGCGAATATCCACCCTCCCCTGCCCTAATGTGGGTGTTGCGGCGTGTCTTTATCTCTGTCATAAGTTGCAGGTCTATGTCGACGTTGTTGTCCAACGGCCATATCGAATAGGGGTCGTCAGAAGTAGTACCCCAGAGGGTAGTCTTCAGTGGAAGCTCATATTCATAGTAGTTGTTGGTGTAGTCGCTTCCAAGTCGAACGAAAAGCACCAAGTCGTCGTCGTTCAGCTGCTGGTCCGCATACTTCTGCTCGGCATGGACAAACATCTTCATGTGACCGTAGAAGCGCAGGTCGTAGCTGGTGGAGCGGTAGATGGCGCGGGCATCGCCCGAGGCAAGCTGGTCGACATCGAGCGAAACGGCCTGCTCGTTGAGCTGCATAAAGGTGCTGCCCGTAGTGTACCATGTCTCGCGTTCGATTCCAGGCGGCAGCACATAGGGCACCGGCTGGCGCGAACCATTCTCCTCAATGTTTACGGTCGAGATGTTGAACGAGGTCTGTTCCGTCGTGCCCGTCACATAGTCACCGGGTTGCAGAAGGTCTTCCGTATATTTGCGCCACGTGGAATAGACCAAGTCGAGGGTGGCGAAGCGAAGGATGACCGGCTGGTCGAACTGATTGAGGAACATACGCATAAAGCGTATGGACTGATAGCCGTTGATGCTGCCCACTTTCTGGTCGGGCTCACGTATGGGTATTCTGAACTGATACCACTTGCAGGTGGTGGTTTCGCCATTGGCCAGCTGCACATTGCGAGCCTCCTGTATGTCCACAATATAGTTTTCTCCTATCACCATCCTGTCGGGACGGATGTCGACAACATACTGGTAATAGTTCTCCGCCTCGCTGAGGGTATTGTCGCGATTGATGTCCTCCACATTGGGATAGGCCGACCCGCTGGTGTTGTAGCTCTCCTCCATATCGTTGTCCACCGGCGAGTTGCCCTCTGCGTTGTTGTAGAACTTATAGCGGTCAACAATCTTCACGTCGTTGTCGTCATAGTAGCTACTACGGAAGTAGCGGAAGTCGTCGTTCGAGGGGTCCTGCATCGCCTGCTGGTAGGCTGCACTGGAGGTGCCAAAGCGCAGGGCTATGTTGTTCAGGTAGTCAGCAAAGAAGTCCTGCTCGTCCTGCAGACCATGGGTGGAACCGAGGCCGTCGTAACCCACATCCTGATACATGCGTGACGACGCATCGTTGTCGAAGGCGTTGACAATAGGCTGAGTCGTCGGCACACGGCCCCAGATGGTGGTGTCCACATTGACCACCGTCAACGACGTAGGCAGACCGTTCTCGAAACTCTTGCGCCCATCGCGCAAGATGTCCTCACTGATATCACCTAGGTTGATATAGAGCTTACCACCTGTATGGTTGGGATTATCTATGAAGGGGTCCATCAGCCAGAACTCGATGGTCTCAATATTCTGGGTCTCGAAGTCAGTATAGTCCAGTTTGCGCATAATACCGCCCCAACGTGAGGCAGGGTTCAGGAGCCGTCCGTCAGCATCGATACCCGAACTGTAGGCCGACGGTGCCACGTCGTAGTTATAGGGACCCTTCTCCTCGGGATAGTATGCCATATTAAGCTCGTAAAGGTAGTTGGGTTGGCCAGTGGCAATCGACTTGTTGGGGAACACCTCCTGCTCCATGATATGCCTTGCATAGGGTTGCGACAGGTCGTCGACCGTGATATTGGCCGGACGAGTACTGGCACGGTAGAAATCGTCGCTCACACGGTACCAAGACAGCTTGGCTCGATTGAATCCATAGGCCAGGCCTGTCCCCATCGCCGTCTCGGGGAACATCGCCATCGGACTGGCAAAATCCTGCGGGGTAGAGGCCAACACCCATGAGACAGGCGTCGTCAGGCTGATACTGTTTTCAGCTCCCTCGAAATCGTCCACATAGCACACACTCCCCTCTTTCGATCCGGTACTGCTCATACCGGGGATGAAATGAGCAAACTCGGCCGTGAGACTTAGGTTCGAGGGGGCCTTGGTCTCAATGCCAGGCAACATGTCAACCAACTTGGTGATGAACGGCACTTCATGGCTGTAGTTCAGGTCGAGGCCCCAGATGGAGTTGCTGGTAGGCTCGTCACCAAAGTTGTTTTTCTGCGTGAGCGGCTTCTCATGCAAGTTCATTACCGTGGCACCAATATTGAAGTTGGGCGCGAGTTCGTAGTTTAGATGCAGACCCAGCATTCGTTTGGTAGTCATACTGAACGAATTGTTCTCGCTGCTGACGCTGATGGGGGTGTTCGACGACAGGATGCTTTCGTTGATGATGCGCACCGTACCCATGGTGTAGTCGACCGTATAGTCTACGTTTTCTATCAACGGCATACCACCTGCCGTGACCGTTACCGACCCCGGCGTCACACTGTAGCCCAACGATATCTCTCCACTTACACTAGAAGTGTAATAGCCTTCAATATAGAAGCGGTTGCGGTCGGCATATTGCTGCGCCAAAGCTTGTGTCATGGTATAAAGCGAATCGAAGCAATAGCGGTCAGCAAAATCTCCACCGCCCAGCAACTCGCGCAAGTCCTTGCCGAAAGGTTCCACATAAGGGAAGAAGATGCGACCCGTCGAGGCCTGAATGGTGCCGCCTTTGAAGGCCGCCGAGTCAAACCAGTCAAACACACCATCGGCGTAGTAGTAGCTTTGGGTTGCATCCATGCGGTCCAGGCCGAACACCTCGATCAAGGGCTTGCCCTGCTGGGGGCCTTCGGTGAAGAAACCGATACCCACGCCCCCTTCCGGATTCTCGTACAGCACGTTGAGGCGGAAGTTCTCGCGACTCAGCTGGCTGCTCTTTAAGAAGTAGACATTCTTCATCATCAGTCTCCACAGAGGCCCGTGCACATCGTTGGCAGTGCCTTTGATCAACTTGACGATAAGGGTGTTGGGATCGTTGATACCATCTGTGGTCAGTTCACCCACCTGGTAGACGTTGGTGTCGCCTACCACCTGGTACTGGAACGCCACAGCCAGCACCTGGTCGTTACTCAAGGGCTGGTTGAGTGTGATGAAGCCCAACTGGGCGTTGAAGGTGTATTCGTTGGAGGGCAGCAGGCGGGCGCTCTCGACCTTCTCGTAGTCGGTGCCTCCCGTCATTCCCAAGCCCTGCATATAGCTCGTCACCGAGTTGATGCTGCGCACAGCCGAGGGGTTCATCAAGTCAAGCAGGTCGTTACTGCGGTTGTCGGGCATCTGACGTCCCGTACCGCCCACGCGGCTGTTACTGGGATTTGCCTCGCCGAGATCGGTCAAAGCCAGAATGTTGCGGTTCTGTGTGACGGCAGCACCTACATTGGTGCGCCACACCTCAAGACGCAAAATTCTGATGTTCGAATTGACCACTGGCAGGGTGCTCATGGCGCGGTTGTAATTGTCATAGAAATACTGCGCCAAGAAGTAATGTCGGTTTTCCTCATACTCGTCCGCCCTTATCTCGAACTCGTGGCTGCTGGCGCCACCCTGTACCTGCAGGTTCTCCGTGCTCGTCTCTTTCTGCGAGAGCACAGCGTCGACCGTCAGCTTGCCGAACTTCATCTTTGTGTGGAAGCCAAAGAGCTGCTGACTACCTTTGATAAGGGTGGTGTTCAGCGGGAACGAGATGTCGGCGGCCTCGAACAGCTGGATAATGTCATCCTCTTTACCCTCGTACTTGAGTTTTATTTTGTTCTCGAAGTCGAAAGTGGCCTTGGTGTTCTCGTTGATGTCGAAGTCGAACAGGTCGCCTATTTTGGCGTTGAGGTTTATCTGTATGTTCTCGTCGAAGTCGAAAGTAGTGACGCTGCGCTCATGCTGGTCACGCTGTGGGTCGTCTCTGAAGTTGTTGACCAGCTGGAAAGTCAGTTCAGCGCTACCGCTGGGGTTGATGCTAATCAAGGGTTTGCCATTCAACAAATCCAACTTCTGGCTCACCTGGTTGAAACCCGGTATCTTGCCCAGCAGGCCCGCGTCGGCATTGTCAAGCACACTTCCCTCCTTCTTCTCATTCCAGTACTTCGACATCAACTGGTCCATCTGCCAGTTCTGGTAGTCTTCGAAAGACATATACTCACGGCTGATAATCATATCACCCACCTTGGTGATTTTCACATAGTCGCCCGTCTCACTGTTATACTCCACACTTGTGCTGATGCCCTGCGGAGTAAAGCCCGACCCCATGGGGACATAGCTGCCGCTGTCGCTCTGGGCCCACACGGGTGCACATGCCAACATTAGCAATAGGAGTATAATATATCTTGCTTTCAAAGCCAATTCCAATTAACCTTACATAAACGCGCCCCCACGTCAATTATTGCATCTAAATAAATAAAATAATATAAATTTCGATATACAAGCCACACACCAGCCACGCCTCAGGACATGTGAAAGGAGATGTGAAAGGAGATGTTGAGACAACGACAGGGCGATGTTGGGGCGGAGAGGGCAAGTCGTTATGGTTGGCCAACAATGAGTTAACCACAACGAAAACGCACAACTAATTGATTTTTTAGGGCAGTAGATGGAGTATTGACGCTAGAGGCGGCGGAGGCCCTCCTTTATGATTTCCTCGACGGTCATAGGGGTGCCGTCGGCGTTGCGCCAGTCAGAGGAGGTAAGGAGTTTTTCAACGGCGGGCTTGGCGAAGCCGAGCATGGTGAGTGCTGTCATTGCCTCGTCGCGGGCCCGTGTAAGTTCGGTGTTCGGCGAATGGAGTGCGGTGCCTGGAGTGAGAGCACCGAGTTTGTCGGCCAGTTCGAGGACGATGCGCTGGGCCGTCTTGGCGCCGATACCTTTGACACGCTGTACCTTTTTGACATCCTGGGTTTGAATAGCCTGGCGCAGCTCGTCGACAGTGAGCGACGAGAGCATAACACGGGCGGTCTGATTGCCCACACCGTTAACAGACACCAAGATGCGGAACATCTCGCGCTCGGCCATATCGTGGAAACCGAAGAGCTGCTGCGCATCTTCGCGCACCACATGGTGAGCATAGAGCTTAACGCTGTGTGTGTCGGCTTTGCGCAAGGCTTCGTAGGTGTTAAGCGTTATCTCGAGCAAGTAGCCCACGCCGCCGCAGTCGATGACAGCTTGGGTGGGTTCCAGCGAGGTGAGTTCTCCTTTGAAATATTCGTACATAGGTTGATAGATTGATACGTTGGTAGGTATTTAGTCGTCGAAGTGATAACCGATACCAGCGGCGGGAGACCCGTCCTGTAGGTGGTAGTCGTCGTTTTCAATGTCGACGAAGAGGGGGTCCTGGTCCCACTCACCGCCCCGGACAAGACAGTGGGTAAAGCTGTAACTGAGCTGGTAACCAGCAATGCCGGAGGCAAGCACTTCGGCGGGAGAGAAGTTTCCGTAAACGATACAATCAACAAAGGCTGCTTGCTGTAGGTCGGCGGCTTCACGCACGGTACCGTCGGGGTTGAGGATATAGTTAGTGAGGACAACGCTTTCTATCCTGCGGGCAGAGTAGCGCCAGTAGTCGGCGAAGGTGCAGGAGGTGAAGGAGTAGGAACCGCCACGGAGGGCGGTGAAGGCGGTGAGGCAGTCATAAATCAGCAGGTTGGTGCCGGCAATACTGCCACCCTGCCCAATCAGAGCGCAATCGCTCATATTGCGAATGACGGTGTTGGAGACGGTGAGGTCGGCGCCGGGGTAGACACGCAAGCCACCTGTGCCGTTCTCTACGACGGCATGGTCGATGATATTGCCCGTGCTGCCGCCGGTAAAGAGAATACACTGCCACTGACCAGGCAGGAAACTGTACCATCCGTCGTGCCGCAGGGAGGAGAAGAGGACGGGTTGGTCAGCGGTGCCGGTGGCGAGGATGCGGGCATTGGTGTCGAACATAAGGATAGCATCGTTGTAAAAGTAGAGTTCGCTGCCAGCTGGAAGTACGAGGGTACTGCCGTCCATAACGGCGGCGGGGCCTAGAAAGACGTGCGGCATAGCGGGATTCCACTGGCTGCAATCGACCACGCCATAAGCGGCGCCAGCAGGCACCTTGTGATAGACGGCGTTGCGCCCCCAGGCCGTCAAAGGCAGCCGCTGTCCGTTGCCGAAGAGGATAGCGTCTTCTTCGACAAAAGGCGAGGTCTGGTCGTTGGGCTTAATGTTGGCCTGAATAAAGATAAAGATGCTGTCGCCCGCCAGCAACTCGATGTCGCGTGCCACCAGCGAGGTGTCACCGTCGACGTTGAGACGGAAACGACTGGCACGCCCTTTTTGTAGCGTCACCGTGCTTATCACCACGTTCTGCCGGCTACGGTTGTAGACCAACACCTGGCGCGTGGCGGTGCCCACGGTGGTGAAGACGGTGTCAAAACTGACTGTGTCACTCGAGAAGGAGAGCAGCACCTCGTCCTCATCGGCATATTCTTTCTCAACACATCCCGTCGGCACCAGTATCAGCAGCGGCAGTACGGCGGCCAGCAACGCAATATACATCAATCGTTTCATCCTCTACCTATCTCATCTATTCAGTGTACAATCTAATCACATTCTCCAGACGTTCGTGACACACGGGACAGAATGGGGCATAGTCGCGCATCATGCAATGCATCGCGGGACGGTAGACACCCTTGCTGCTATAGCCCGCACCCTCGTAAACGCCCAGCGGACCATTCTCCATGCGCGGCACCTTGGCGTCGGGTGTAGGTACTGGTGTGCCCTCCGGCAACAAATGCTGCCACTTGCTCTTGAAGTCCACCAGATTGGTGATGTTGGGTTCCAACGGCTCATACTTGGTGCGATGCAGGTCAGAGTAGCTAAGGTCCTCGTCGACATACTCGTCGGCCAAGCCCCCGATACCGTGCCCCAGCTCATGCGGCAGCACACTCTCGGCCATCTTGTGCAGCGAACTGACGGAGTAGAAGTTGTAAATGGCACCGCCACCATACTTCTCGTTGTTGATGACGATGATGATATGGTCACAAGGGGTCGTGCCCAGCACATCGTGCAGCTGCCAAAGCCTGAAGGTCATGGCATAGCGGTCTGCACCGAAGGTATTGTACTCCACCCCCGCGTCGCCCCGAACGAAATAGACATTGAAGTCATAGCGGTGACTCGCAAAGGGTTCCTTGCCTAGGAGCACATTTCTCATCCGTCGGCACACCGCCTTGTAGGTCTCGTTTTCCATATCATCGAACCCCTGCATCACAAAGGCTACGTCAATGTGGTTGTAACTGTCGCCATACAGTTCGAAACTGACTCGGTCGCCATGATTGACAAACTCGTATTCCATGCCCTCGGTGGGCCGTGAATCAAGAGTGTCCAGCGGTGTCTTCAAAGGGTCAAACACCACTACAGTCTGGTCCTGCAGGCGCATCTCTTTGTCCCGATTCTGCAAGGCTATCAGCACTTTTCTCTTCGGCATAGGCACCAGCAGCGTCTCCTCAAAGCGGGCCTTCACGGTCTTGCCCTCGGGGGTGTCTTTGTACTCACGGAAGAGGTTGCTGTAACCACGAGAATAGAGGTTCTTCCCTGTGGCCGCGTCGCGTATCACCACACGATAGTCGCCATTGTCGAAGGGGTCGAGCAACTGCGTCCATGAACCGAACCAATCCGACCGTCGGTCAATCCAATGCTCCACCCACACCGTATCGTCCTCGGCCGAGCCTTCGCGCAGGCAGTCGAGGCGAAGCGTACCACCGGTGAACCAGTGGTCGAAATCAGACACTTGCGCCATCGCCGACACCGCCAGCATCAGCAACAGCACTATTATCGTCGGTTTTTCCTTCATATTTGTGTTAATAACGGCACCGCATCTTTTTTATTGCTTCAGGCAAAGAAAAGGCTCACATCGCACTAATTCTCCATGTATATCATCACTTTAACTTCAGTTCTTCTTCATTTCTACTTGGATTCAAGAAGAACTGAAGTCGAAATACGAAACTAAATAGCGTGTTATTTTTATCATATTCCGTTTTTTTTGTACTTTTGCACTTTCTTTTTAGAAAGGAACGATGATAATAAAATTGTACAACGACAACCCTAACGTGCGCGAGGTGAGACGCATAGCCGATGCCCTGCGCAACGGCGAGGTGGTCATCCTGCCCACCGACACACTCTATGCTTTTGCCTGTTCGATGGAACACAAGCGTGCCGTCGAGGAGATTGCGACACTCAAGGGTTTCAAAATCAAGCAGGCAAAGTACGCGATGCTCTGCTCCGACTTGAGCATGGCCAGCGAATATGTCCGCGCTATGGACCGCGACACCTTTGCGCTGCTCAAGCGTTCGCTGCCAGGTCCTTTCACCTTCATCATGGAGGCCTCGGGCGCTGTGCCGCGCAACTACCAAAACCAGAACCATACCATCGGCATCCGCGTACCCGAGTGCAACATCACACGTGCCATCATCGAGGAGGTGGGTACGCCACTCATCTGCACCTCGGTACGACCCATCGGCGAGGAAGACGGCGAAGTGGAAAACTACACCGACCCCGACCTCATCCATGACCGCTTCGGCAGCCGTGTATGGGCTGTCGTCGACGGCGGCATCGCCGACCCCGAGCCTTCGACCATTGTCGACTGCTCCGACGGCATCGAACTCGTCCGCCAAGGGAAAGGACAAATAGATCTTTAACATTTTTCACATTAATGTCCACGAATATCCATAAATACTTGACATAATATTTATGATAATTCATGGCAATTCATGTAAAAAAAACAACAATGAAACAGATATTGAAAGCCGCCGAATTACAGGCGGCAGTAAGTGAAGCCAAAGCCAACGGCCTGCATATAGGCCTCGTGCCCACCATGGGTGCCCTCCACGAGGGTCACCTCTCGCTCATCGAACGTGCCCTGAAGGAGAACGACCTCGTCGTCGTCTCCCTCTTCGTCAACCCCATCCAGTTCAACAACAAGGAAGACCTCGAGAAGTATCCCCGCACCATCGACGCCG
>JAEEGL011990865.1_pt1 | contig 17853 bp, 13 predicted proteins | sample 9134231 | NCBI WGS metagenome assembly JAEEGL01 (sample SAMN16246548, study PRJNA631951) | gut metagenome | biome: gut microbiome; feature: rumen; material: fiber-attached | host: Bos | place: Iran: Karaj | collected 2018-10 | reverse complement strand
CTTGTCTTTTTCGGACATTGATTCCGGCTCAAGGGCAACAGAAATAACCGGCTGAGGGAAGGAAGGCTTTTCGAGTAAAACAGGGAAGGCTTCGGTACCAATTGAGTCACCAGTCTGTGCAAGTTTAAGACCAATAAATACTGCAATGTCGCCGGCCGAAACTGAATCGCAAGGCTCAGACTTATCGGCATGCATACGGAGGATTCTGTTTACACGCTCACGCTTCTTTTTATTGATGTTATAAATCTGCATACCGGAAGAGATTTTTCCAGAATACATGCGGACATAACATAAAGGTCCCATTTCCCTGTCATACTGAATCTTGAAAACAAGTCCGAGTGCCATTTTTGAAGCATCACAAGGGACATCAAGCTCTTCAGTCTGGTCCTTTTTAACCTTTACACCCTTTGCAGGCGGAACATCTGTAGGACAAGGAAGATAATCAATTACTGCATCAATAAGAGGCTGAACTCCCTGATTGTGACGGGCTGAACCCATTATAAATGGAACAAACTGTCTGTTTATTGTAGCTTTTCTGATTGCAGCCTTAAGCTGTTCAACAGTGATTTCTCCGCCTTCAAGATAGATTTCTGCAAGAGCATCATCTGTACCGGCAACCATATCAACAAGCTTTTCGTGCCATTCATCTGCTTCGGCTCGGCGGGATTCTGCAATATCACTTTCAAGGATTGTTGCACCTTCATCCTCTTCCGACCAGCGGAGCTCCTTCATTTTGAGCAAATCAATTACACCTTCAAACTCCGGCCCCTGTCCGATTGGAATCTGCAGTGCAAGACAGTCTACGCCAAACTTTTCGTGAACATCTTCCATTGAGCCAAAGAAGTCTGCACCGATTCGGTCCATTTTATTCATAAAACAAAGGCGAGGTACAGAGAATTCATCGGCCTGCTTCCATACAGTTTCTGTCTGCGGCTGAACACCATCTACCGCACAGATAACTGCAACTGCGCCGTCGAGTACACGGAGCGAACGTTCAACCTCGGCAGTAAAGTCTACGTGGCCCGGAGTATCAATAATATTTATCTGATGTTCACGCCAGTATGTTGTTGTAGCAGCAGAACAGATTGTAATTCCACGCTCCTGCTCCTGAGCCATCCAGTCCATAGTTGCCTGGCCGTCATCAATTTCGCCAATCTTATGAATCTTACCTGTATAATAGAGAATACGTTCAGTTGTTGTAGTTTTTCCAGCATCAATATGCGCCATAATTCCAATGTTGCGCATTTTTTCCAAACTGTTAGCAGCCATTTTGCTCCGCCTGTAAAATGAGAATATTACGATATTATAATGATTTTCGAAAGGTTTGAAAACTATAGGAGCAAAGGTTCTGATCTCGCGAAGGTTCATTTTCGTTTACCGGAGCAAAATCAGGTTCTTTGCGGAAGCGCTTTTTTATTTTTTTAATATTTTGTGGTAACATTTTATTAGCACGTATGTTGTATATATAAACAGAAAATGATATCTTTAATCACTTTCAAATTCATAAAATAAATTATCCGCAAACCGGTTATAATAAGAGGAAAATATGAAAAAAATTACAATCGTATCTGCAGCAGTTTTATTTGCAGTTATCTTTTCTTCATGTAAATCAACAAAACAGAAGCAGGAATATGTCTTTGATGAAAAATCAGGAGAATATGTTCTTGTTAATGTAAACGAAGACGGCGAAGTAATAGAAGAAGACGACGACATTATTTATCTTTCAGAAGAAGAAATGGCCCTTATAATTCCAGATGCAACAGAAACATTCATCGGAGATTTTGATCCGATTCAGCTTCAGTCATTAATGGCATTAACAAAATTTAATGGAAAGATGAAGCCAAAAGAACTCCGCAGAAACTTCCTTGTTCCACGTACAAACGGCGTTGAGTTTTATTACCGCGATTTAGCAAACGAAATCTGTTTTATCCTTAATTACAAAGAACGCCAGAAGCTTATAGATGCAGGAAAACAATTCTTAGAGGCCCACGAAGCTCATTCATTCAAAAAACATAAGGTCAACAAAAAGACTGCTTACTACAATTCAAGATGTTCTTTGTGGTTTGGAGTTTTTGAGGTATCAACAGGCTGTACAAAAAATGATTATTATGTAAATTACGATATCATCAACAAGCATGCATATATGGTTATTACTTTCGTTGCTTCCAGAGTAGATGACGATAACACAACATTCACTCCTACAACAAAGCTCTACTTCTCTCCTTCTCAGGTACAGGAACTTATTGAAGTACTTGATCAGGATCATCTGCAGGCTGAACTTGCTGCCCTCATCAAACGCGCTTACACTTATTAATAAATCACCTCATTTGCCATAAACTTATAAATTTGGTAGAATAAGTTTATGGTAATTTCTTCTATAGATTTAAAAGACGGACACGTAGTTCAGTTAAAAAACGGAAAAGAACTCATTCTTCAAAGAGACGATGCAGACTCACTTATCCGAAATTTTGATATTTACGGAGAAGTAGCAGTAATAGATTTAGACGCAGCATTAGGTCACACCGATGCAAAAGGAAATACAGTTAATACCCCTCTGTTAAAATCACTTTTAAGAAAAGGAAACGTAAGAACAGGCGGCGGAATTAGAGATGTAAAAAGAGCAAAGCTTTTAATTTCTCTTGGTGCCGAAAAAGTTATTATTGGTTCAGCAGCATGGAAGCAGAATCCTCAAAAAGGTGAATCCCCATTAAACGAAGATTTCTTAAAGGAACTTGCAGACAGCATCGGTAAAGACAGAATTATAATTTCGGTAGATGCGTTGAACGGAAAAATTGCCGTAAAAGGCTGGACAGAAACTGTTGATGTTTCTTTGGTAGAAGGCGCAAAGCTTGCACAGAATTTCTGCAGCGAGCTTTTATTTACCTGCGTAGAAAAAGAAGGCTGCATGCAGGGAACAAACATGGATTATGTTCGTGAACTTCGTGATGCAGTAAAATGCCGTGTTGTAGTTGCAGGCGGTGTTTCTTCCGTAGAAGAAATTGCAGAACTCGAAAAGCTCCATTGTGATGTTCAGCTTGGAATGGCGCTTTATACAAATAAGGTTTCATTAAAGGACGCATTTGTTTCCTGTGTTAATTTTGAAAAATCAGATTTAGTTCCTGTTATTGCACAGAGTGTAAACGGACAGGTTCTTATGCAGGCTTATGCAAATAAAGAAGCACTTATTAAAACTTTTGACTGCGGAAAGCTTACATTCTGGAGCCGTTCAAGAAATGAACTCTGGACAAAAGGCGATACAAGCGGCAATTACCTTCAGCTGGTAAGACTTAGAGTTGACTGCGACAGGGATTGTATTCTTGCAACAGTTTTACCAACCGGCCCAAGCTGCCACACAGGAAGCTGGACTTGTTTTACAACTGATCCTCAGGAAAAATCTTCAATGGGAAGACTTTATAATATTATTGCAGACCGTTTTGCAAATCCAAAACCTGGAAGCTATACAGCAACACTGGATGCAAAAAGAGTTAGGGAAAAGGTTGAAGAAGAAGCCGAAGAACTTTGTGAAGCAGATACTAAAGAAGATGTTATCTGGGAAGCTGCAGATTTGCTCTATTTTGTTAACGTTTTAATGTACAAAGAAGGCGTTTCATGGGAAGACGTATATAATGAATTAGATAAACGACACAAGGAATAAAAAAATTAAAAAAGGAAATTAGCGCTATATGATAGAAATAATTGATTACAAGAACCTTGATAATTCTTTTTTTGCTTCAAGAACATTTGGAAATTCAAATGATGTAGTAAAATCTGTTCTTGAAGAAGTTCAGAAACGTGGTGATGCTGCTCTTAGACTTTATGGTCAGAAATTTGATGTTTCTGTTCCAGCTCAGTTTGAAGTTCCTCAGGAAGAGCTTAAAAAAGCAGCAGAAAAATTACGTATAGAAAACCGCGATGTTTATGATGCAATAGTTTATTCACATGAACTTGCTTTAACCTTTGCAAAAAGACAGAGAAAAGCTATTTCTGATTTTGAAGAAGAGCTTGAGCCTGGTGTTTTTGCAAGTCAGAAAACCATTCCTGTACAGAGAGCAGGTTGTTATGTTCCGGCAGGAAGATTTCCTCTTGTATCTACAGTAATTATGACAGTAACACCTGCAGTTGCAGCCGGAGTAAAAGAAGTAATTATGTGTACTCCACCGAGAGTTCACCCGGATGATAAAACTGCAGCCGGAAAAGCAGGTTCTGGAATTGTAGGAAAAGCATTTACAGGCGGAAAACCATATGCCGATGAAGGAATTATGGCAGCAGCCTACATTTGCGGTGTAAATCACCTTTATGCAGTAGGCGGTTCTCAGGCAATCGGTGCTATGGCATTTGGAACTGATTCAATTCCTAAAGTAGACATAATTGTTGGACCGGGAAATAAATTCGTTGCCGCTGCAAAAGAAGAAGTTTTTGGAACTGTAGGAATAGATATGATTGCAGGTCCGACAGAAGTAATGATTATTGCAGACAGTTCAGCTTCTCCAAAATGGCTCGCTGCAGATTTACTTGCACAGGCTGAACATGACGTTGTTGCACAGCCTGTATTAATTACAGACAGCATGGAAAAAGCAGCCGAAGTTTCTAAGGAAATAGAAATTCAGCTGGAAACTCTTACAACAAAGGCAGTTGCAAGACAGAGTATTGATAACTGCGGAAAAATCATTGTTGTTGAGAATCTTTCTCAGGCTGTTGAAATTGCAAACAAAAAAGCTCCGGAACACCTCGAAATTGCAATGGATGATACAAAAGAACGCAAAAAGCTTCAGAATGAACTTGTAAATTTCGGTTCTCTTTTTATAGGTCACCATTCAGCAGAAGTTTTTGGTGATTACGCAGCAGGAATTAACCACACATTGCCAACTTCCGGCGCAGCTCACTACACAGGCGGACTTTCTGTAAGAATGTTCTTAAAGACCTGTACAACATTGAGAGTAGAAAACGGAAAATCTGGAATTGTAAAAAGCGCAGTTGCAGCAGGCTACTTAGGAGATTCCGAAGGACTTACTGCACATGCACGTGCAGCCAGAATGAGGATTGAAAAATGATTTTAGATGTTGTAAAGCTTGGCGAAGATATTCTAAGACAAAAGGCAGAACCTGTTCCTGAAGTTAATGATGAAATCAGAAAACTTGTAGAAGACATGTTTGAAACAATGGAAGAATATGATGGAGTTGGTCTTGCCGGTCCTCAGGTAGGAAAAAAACTTAGATTATTTGTTGCCATGGCAGACGATGAAATTAAAAGAGTTTTCATCAATCCGCAGATAATCAAAACATCTCAGGAAACCAGCGATTATGATGAAGGCTGTCTTTCAATTCCTCAGGTTTACGAAACAATTAACAGACCAAAAGAAGTTACTGTGCAGGCTTTAAACGAAAAAGGAAGACCTTTTACTCTTGAAGCAGACGGTCTTCTTGCCAGAATCATTCAGCACGAATACGATCATCTGGATGGAATTTTATATATAGACCGCGGCGATAAAGACTTTGCAAAAAAAACAGAAGAACAGTTTAAAAGACGCGCAGAACGTGCTGCGCAAAAAGCAAAGGAAAAAGAAGCTAAAGCAAAAAAAATAGCCGCAAAAATTGCAGCTAAAGCAGCAAAGAAAAAGTAATTTTTCAGGAAAAATATGGCATTAAAGATTTTATATGCAGGAAGTCCCGAAGCTTCTCTAACAACACTAAAGCTTCTCATCGAAAAACAAAAAGAGTACAATTTTGAAATCTCGGGAATTCTCAGCAATCCTCCAAGTGCCAAAGGAAGACACAAAACACTTGAGTCTACTCCAGTAGCAGAATATGGTAAAGAAAATAACATTCCTGTTTTTGAACCTGAACATCTGGACTCAATTGCAAGAAATGAAATTTCAAAAATCAATGCTCATTTTCTGGTTTGTTTTGCATACGGACATATTTTCGGACCAAAATTTCTTAACCTTTTTCCATGTGGAGGAATTAATCTTCATCCTTCTGCTTTACCAAAATACAGAGGCCCTACCCCAATTCAAAATGCAATATTAAATCACGATGATTCACTTTCCATAACGGTTCAGACTTTGAGTTTAAAAATGGACGAAGGTGATATTCTTGAACAAAAAACAGTTCCACTAAATCATACGGAAACTACAGGTGAATTGCTGGATTTAAGCGCAAAAGAAGGCGCTGAACTCATCTGTAAAGTTATAGAAAAAATAAATAATAATCTTAGTAACAATAACTTTGTAAAACCTCAGGGAAAACCGCAGACCGGAGAAGCTTCCTATACACAAATCGTTAAAAAAGAAGATGCAAAAATAAACTGGAACGATTCTTCAAAAAACATCTGTGCAAAAATAAGGGCATACAATCCCGATCCGGGATGTTTTACTTTCCTGGAAAATTCAAGTATAAGAATTCTGAATGCAATTGTTGTAAAAAATAATCAGATTTTAAATGTCAATAATTTATATGACGCTCCCGAAGGTAAAATTCTTAAATACGAAAAATCTTTGGGATTAATCATAAAAACTTCAAATGGACTTATAGCTCTAACCCGGCTTCAAAAACAGGGAAAAAAAGAAATGGATATAAAGGATTTTATGAATGGTTCACAGAATATAATTGGAAAAACATTTTCTAACTATAACTTCTGAATATAATAAAAACTGAATGGCAAAGAGGAAACTGAATATGGAAGAAAAAGAAAATACATCTGCAAACAAAGCTGCCGATCTCGTTGGAAAAATCGGAAAAAAGGCAAAGAATCTTCAGAAGAAAGTAAAGCGTCCTGCCTTTACATCATTTTATGATAAGCTTCAGGCAAGCATTCCAGCATTAATCATTACAATTATCTGTGCATTAATTGTAATGACTTTTGTTGCATGTGCAATATTTTTTGCAAACGTTCAGGGACCGGAGCAGGTTCTTGTTCCAAATATAACAGGAAAATCTCTGGAAGATGCACTTCTTGAAATGCAGGTAAAAGAGCTTTATCCAAGAATTAATTTAAGATATTCAGATACACCTGGCGATGAAGGAACTATCTTGTCTCAGTCTCCGGAAGCAGGTGCAATTGTAAAAGGCTACAGCCAGATTGATCTTGTTGTAAGCCGTGGTGTTGTTACAGACAAAGTTGATGATTATATTGGTCAGAACATCAGCGAAGTTGAATTAAAGCTTCAGGAACTTTTTGCAGGAAAAAAACAGCTTATTGTTCTTGCTCCTGCAGAATATAAACCGGATGCTTCAGATGCAGGTACAATTCTTGAGCAGGATCCTCCAGCAGGAACTTCAATCAGCGACAGTGTTACTGTTCATTTAGTTGTAAGCCGCGGACCAAACTACGAAAATACAAAAGTTCCTAATGTTATGAATCAGTCAATTAACGATCTTCTTCAGACAATTGCAAGAACAAAGCTTGTATTTGATATTACTCCACAATATTCTAATACTGCAGACGAAAACGGAAAAGTCGTAAGCCAGCAGGCATTTACAACAGAATTTGTTCCTAACTATACAAGAGTTGAACTTGTTATAGAATTGCCTACAGAATTTAAGGATGAAAACGTAAGAGGAATTTATACAGCAAAACTTTCTGAATATCCTTATCCGGTTCCAATGAAGCTTGTTGCTTATCCGGAAGAAGGAAGTTCATACACAATTTTGAATTTCTCTCATCCTGGTGGAAATGTTACAATTCCTTATGCAGTTCCAAAGGGAACAAGACTTGAACTTTCTGTTGCAGAAAAAATTGTAGACCGCCAGACTGTTAATTAATTAAAAATTTTCTGCCGGAAAAAATCCGCGCATGGAGAAAAAATGACTAAACCGCTGATATGTATGACATTAACAGGAGAAACTCTGCAGGAAAATTTAATGCTGGTTAAAAAATATGACCGGCAGATAGATTTAGTTGAACTTCGTGTAGATTACCTTACAGAAGAAGAACAGCTTTATGCAAAGAATTTTCCACGAATGACAAATAAGCCCTGCATTCTTACAATCAGACGCGAGTCTGACGGCGGTAAATTTGACGGCGGAGAATTTTCCAGAACTACCCTTTTTGGAAGAATCCTTGCATTTGCAAAAAATGACCGCAGCAGAAATTTTGCCTACGTAGATTTTGAAGATGACTTTCATGTTCCAAGCATTCAGGATGCCGCAATGGCTTTTGGAATAAAAATTATAAGAAGCTATCACAACATGAACGGGACAGTTTTAAACATCCGGGAAAAATGCAACGAAATGCGCAGAACCGGTTTTGAAATTCCTAAAATTGCTTTTCTTCCAAAATCTCTTGCCGATGTTGCAAATATGTTTAAAGAAGGAGAAGGCATTCCTTATGAGCACATTCTCTGTGCAATGGGAAACGAAGGTCTTCCATCGCGAATTCTTTCGGGCTTTTCAAATTCATTTTTAACCTATGTATCTCCTCAGGAAACCATGTCCAATACTTCAAATATCGGACATTTGGATCCCTGTACGTTGAATGATTTATATAATTTCCGTTCAATTACAAATCATACTCAGCTTTATGGAATTACAGGCTGGCCTCTGAAAAAAACATCAAGTCCGCAGATTCATAATGACGGTTACCGCAAACTTGGAATGGACAGCGTTTATATTCCGGTTCGTTCATCTTTAGTTTCAGAAGCCTTGAACTTTTGTGAATACATGGGCTTTAGAGGACTTTCGGTTACAATTCCATATAAAGAATCAGTTTTATATTATGTAAATGAGCAGTCTCCTGAGGTTATGCAGATTGGAGCCTGCAATACAATCGTAAGAAAAAATAATACCTGGATAGGATACAATACAGACGCCTTTGGTTTTAGACGTTCACTCGAAGAATTTTTGGGTGACACAAAAATCAAAAGAAAGAAGGTTGCCGTAATTGGAGCAGGCGGAGCTGCAAAGGCAATTGTTTATGCGCTTAAACAGATGGGTGCTAAAGTCTGTATATTTAACAGAACAATTGAACATGCCAGAGTTCTTGCAGAACGTTATGGTTTTGAATACTGTCAGTTAGACGCACATTGCGCCAGAGTTCTGGACGAATATTCATCGTTAATCGTTCAGACTACTTCGGTTGGTATGAATTCGCAGGGCTCTTCCACCGAAGAAAATGATCCTCTATATTTTTATGATTTTAGAGGCGACGAAATGATTTTTGATATTATTTACACACCTGCAGTTACACCGATTATGAAGAGGGCTTCTCTTTCCGGCTGTAAAACCTGTAATGGCTATAAGATGCTTGAATATCAGGCATATGAACAATTTAAATTATTCACTGGACGAGACATGGAGAAATAAAAATGTTAAATCAATCTGAACAAAAACTTCTTGTTGCACAAACTGCAATTGACACACTTATTGAAAAAAAAATGATTTTCAGCGGAATGAAAATTGGACTTGGAACAGGTTCAACAGCCATTCCTGCAGTAAGACGACTTGCTGAACACATAAAATCAGGAAAGCTCACAGACATAAAAGCCGTAGTTACAAGCTTTCAAACAATGAATGAATGTCAGGATCAGGGAATTCCTGTTTATTCATTAAACGATAGAACTATAAACGGAAAACTTGATCTTGCAATTGACGGTGCAGACGAAGTTGATGAAAACTGCAACTGTATTAAAGGCGGCGGAGCTGCTCACGTACGAGAAAAGATTGTTGAATACAATGCAAAAGTTTTTGTCGTAATTGCAGATTCTTCAAAGGCAGTAAAAACTATCGGAACAAAATTCCCGGTACCGGTAGAAATTATTACAGAAGCAAGAGTTCCAGTTTCAAATGCTTTGAGTGAACTTGGAGCAACTGCAGTACTCAGAGAAGGTGTCCGCAAGGCAGGACCAGTTATTACCGATAACGGAAATCAGATTCTTGACTGTACCTGGAAAGAACCGATCGACGTAAAAAAAATGGAAGATGAAATTAATCATATTGCAGGTGTTGTAGAAAACGGTCTCTTTTCAAAAAACAAACCTATTGTATTTATTGCAAAAGAAGACGGAACTGTAGAAATCCGCAATCTGGATTAGTTGTACCTAACCAAAAAACTTTTTGCAGGAAAATTTTATGTTTCCACCGTATCCGCAAGAAACAGCTTATCACTACTGCATGGAACTTATTTCGCAGATAGAAAAAGGAAATATTGTTCTAAAAAGAATTGCTCAGGAGAGCGAAGAGAGAAAAAATCTTGGAGTAATGCTTGGCTGTCTTGTTGGATACAAACCTGAATCAAAAGAAAGAATAATTGTTTACGCCGTCAGCGGGAACAGATACATACTTAAAAAAAGTGTTTCAGTGCCGAAAGACAGCTGCAAATACTTTATTGCACCTCCATTAGTTTCTTACAAAAAAGCACAAAACGCCCTTAAAAAAAATGATAAACAAATTCATCTGCTTTCAGACAAAATCAACAGCATAAAAAATAACGGTACTTTACTTGGTGAAAATCTTGAAGCGCTTGAAAAACAGCGTACAAAACTTACAGATGAATCCTTGCTCAAAATATTTAAGCTTTTTAAGTTCAATAAATACGACGGCAAAAAAATCACACTGAATAAAATAATCGATGAACATAATGGAAAGCTTCCGCCGACCGGAACAGGAGAATGCTGCGCTCCAAAACTCATAAATTTTGCCTTCAAAAAAAATATAAGAATTTTAAGCATGACAGAACTATATTATGGAAGCTCCAAAAATAAAAAATCGCTTTCCGCCTACCCTCCCTGTGATGAACGCTGCGGATATATTCTGCCATATATTCTTGGACTTGAAATTCTTTATAAAGATAATGATATCGCCGTTGCAGTTAAACCTTCAGGCCTGCTTTCCGTTCCGGGCAAAAAAGTAAAAGACTGTGCCGAAAGCCGGATAAAGAAAATTTATGCAGATTTTATAACTCCGGGAATGGAAGAAATTGCCGCTCATCGTCTGGATATGGAAACTTCGGGCATAATGATTTTTGCTTTAAACAAAATTGCATTGGAAAATCTTCACAAGCAGTTCCGTGAAAAAGTTGTACAAAAGGAATATGTAGCCTTGCTTGATGGAATTCTCTATGGAAAAAACGAAGGTTGTGTTCAATTAAAAACCCGCCTTGATACAGATAACCGGCCTTATCAGATATACGATGAAGAAAACGGAAAAATTGGTATAACAGAATGGAAAAAAATCGGAATAGAAACTTTGAGTTTAAAAAATAAAAAAAATCAGATAATAAAAAAGAAGGTAACAAGAATTGCATTTTTTCCTAAAACAGGAAGGACTCATCAGCTTAGGCTTGCAAGTGCAGATGAACACGGCTTAAATATTCCAATTGTCGGAGACAGTTTATACGGGAAAAAAGATGCTCCAAGATTATATCTTCATGCAAAAAAAATTACTTTTCGACATCCTGTAACAAACAGGGAAATGACCTTTGAATCTAAGGAACCTTTCTAGTTTACAAACGTGCTCAAAAAAAAAGACTGCCGGAAAGGAGGAAAAAACGGCAGTCTTCAAAAATCTTTAGGAGGTTCGATTACAGTTTAATTGCGTTTTGCTGTATCTATATAAACAACAAAATATGAGTAATAAGGTTACAAAAATATATAGAATTTTTATGAATTTTGACATATAATATATATGGGTGGCAATTTTGAAAACTAATAATTTTTTTAAACCTAAACAGACAATTTTCTTTTTTATATGCTGCGCCGCTTTATTAATTATCCTTATCATAGGTTATGCCAGACTTGCAATGGAAGAAGTAACTCCTATTGCTCAGAAAAAAGAAAAAGTTGAACGCGGTTCAATTGTAGACCGTTCAGGTTTTCCACTTGCTGTTCAGACCAATTTTTATCATGTTGGAGTTTCTGTAAAAAATCTGCGCGATAATCAGAAATTACGCGAACGCTTTTCTAAAGATATTGCTCCCCTTCTTGGAATGGATGAACAATACATTCTTGACCTTATAACCAATGCAAAGTCGTTTGTATATTTAAAGAAAAAAATAGATCAGAACTCATATGAATCTGTAAAGCAGATGACAGAAAACAACGGCTACAATTTTGTAAGTTATGAACAGATTCAGGGAAGAAGCTATCCTAACCATGCGCTTGCTTCGCAGTTAATTGGATTTATGGGCGATGAAGGCGAAGGTTTAGCCGGAATAGAATTTTCCATGCAGGATATTCTTTCTCCAAAGCAGGAAAATAATTCCGAAAATGAAAAATCAGAATCGGACAGCACTCAGGACTTAAACCGCGGAAGAAATATTTATTTAACAATTGATGCAAACCTTCAGTACAAGCTTGAACAGATTGCGCAAAAAACAATGGAAGAAACTCAGGCCGAAGCAATGATGCTTATTGCAGCAGATTCGCAGACAGGAGAGATTCTTTCCTACATAAGCTATCCTTCTGTAGATTTAAATGAATATTCATTTGCAAACGAAAAAGAAAAAATCGACCGCCCGGCAATGGAAGCTTATGAACCGGGTTCCGTATTCAAGATTTTTACAGTTGGAATTGTATACGATGAACACGGAATTTCTCCTAACGAAACATTTGTCTGCGACGGAATGTACGAAAGAAGACTTTCAAACGGAGAAACAATCAGAATTAAATGTCTGGAGCATCACGGAAGCGGAACTGCAAAAGATGCCCTGCGTTTTTCATGCAACGATATGATTGGCCAGATAAGCGACAGAATTTCCGAAGAACGATTTATAGAAAGAATCAGACTTTTAGGTTTCGGTCAGAAAACTGGAGTTGAACTTCCGGGAGAAACAGTTGGAACTGTAAGAGATATTAACAGTCCTTACTGGTCTGCGCGTTCAAAGCCGACAATTGCAATAGGTCAGGAAATTCAGGTTTCTGCACTTCAAATGGTGCAGGCAGCAACTTCAATTGCAAACGGAGGTGTTCCTGTAAAGCTGACATTCGTTCATAAAATAACTAACAAAGACGGTTCGATTTATTACGAGCATACACCTGAATATAAGGACAGAGTTTTTTCAAAAACAACCTCTGATTATATTTTAAGCTGCATGGAAACAACAGCAAAAACAGGAACAGGAAGCAGAGCAAATTTACGCGATGTTAATATTGGTGTAAAAACAGGAACTGCACAGATTTACGATTCAGTTACTAAATCCTACAGCGACACAGATTTTCTTTCCAGCTGTATGGCAATTTTCCCTATAGATGAGCCGGAAATTATTCTATACATTGTTGTAGAAAAAGCAAAAGGCGAAACTTACGGCGGAAGAATTGTTGCCCCGGTAATTGGAGAAGCCGCAGATGCAATTATAGATCATTTAGGAATGAGCCGTGGCGGAGCCGCTTCGCTTGAGCATACAGGAGTTGTAACCTTCTCAAATACTGCGCCATTAAAGATTGGTTCAACAGTACCGGACTTTACAGGAAAATCAAAAAAAGATTTATTGCCATTACTTGAAAGAACCGATATTCAACTTAATATAAACGGAAGCGGATGGGTAACAAGCCAGAGTCCGGAGCCAGGAGAACTTATTACGGAGAATATGGTAATTGAACTCAATCTGGAATAAAAATTTTAATTCATTTCAAAACCGTTTTCCGCAGCTTACAAAAATGCTTACTGAGCAGAATCCTTTTTTTACTTCTCAGAAGCTTCCATATTCGAATGAAAATCCACCGTCTTTCTGGAATTTGCAGAATGCTCGGAACGGGGAACTTACCGCTATAGAAACTCATTCACAGAAATTTCTTCATTCTTCATATAATCCGTCGCGCGAAGCTTCTTCATTAATTCAAAATAAAGAGTTGAACGAAAAATCAACAACAATATTTTTTGGCATTGGACTGGGCTATCAAATAGTTGAATGGGCAAAGGCCTTCTCTTCTTCTGACAAAAAACTTGTAATTATAGAACCGGATCTGAAGCATCTTACAGCAGCAATGTGTTTTACCGACCTTACTGAAGTTTTTAAAATAGAAAAACTTGTAATTGCAGTTTGCTGCCCTGAAGAACAGATCATTCATTTAATAGAAGATTCAACAAAAATAAATGTCGGTAATTCAGGCGTAACCGATTCCTTTATTTTTGAAAATCAGGCATTTGTTAGTCATGCCGAACAATATTTTACAAATGTAAAATCTATAATTCAAAGGAATAAAAGAAAAAATGAAATAAATGCTGCAACGCTTAAAAAATTTGGAAAACTCTGGTGCAGAAACAGCATTAAAAACATTCATCATCTTTGCGGCCTTGATTATATTTCGAGCCTAAAAAAAACTGAACTTCCTTTTTTAATAATTGGAGCCGGTCCAACACTTACACAGACACTTCCTTATTTGCACGAGTTAAAAAATAAAATGATAATTGTCTGTGTAGAAACCGCCCTTCACTCTCTTCTTAAAATAAATCTGCAGCCGGATTTTATAATTCTTACCGATCCTCAATACTGGGCCTACCGTCATATTGCCGCATTAAAAGCACCGGAAAGTTATTTAATTACAGAAGTCACGGCTTATCCTTCTGTATTCCGCTTTAACTGCAAAAAAATTCTTTTGTGTGCCTCGCAGTTTCCGGTCGGCCAGTATTTTGAAAAAAAACTGAATCTTAATTTAGGTGATTTAGGAACAGGCGGTTCTGTAATTTGTTCTGCATGGAATTTTGCATATTTTTGCGGCGCAAAAAAAATCTATACAGCCGGAATGGATATGGGATTTCCGGAAAATCAGACACATGTAAAAGGAAGCTCTTCCGAGCAGACAATTCATACAATTTCTACAAAACTAAACAGCGCAGAACAGTTCACATCATATGCAATCTGCAGCGCTAATGCACAGGAAGCAAAAAATTATTCCGGAAAAAAGATAATTACAGATTCAAGAATGAAGATGTTTGCATGGTGGCTTGAATCAAGAATTGCAGCATGCCCGGATGCAAAAACCTATTCACTTTCTTCAGACTCACTTTTTATTCCAGGAATTACACCAATTAAGCCAGAAGAGCTTTTACAACTCCCGGATATTCAGAATAAAGAAATGTTTCTGCAGCCGGAAATTTCGCGTGAAAATGAAAAGACTTCTCCGCGCACCGGAGCGCTTAATGAACAGATTGATGAACTTCTAAAAACTTTTCCACAAAATGATTTTCTTGAAGAATATCCGTTTCTTTCTGAATATATCTAATTTTGTGCATTTTTGCAAAGCAAAAATTCGTGAATCAAACAATGATGTTCACGATGTTGTTTGATTAAGCTTTAGCCTTTATGATTTTTTCGCTCAGAAAATTCAATTCACATAAAAAATGACTTCAAAAAAGTACACGAGAAAAATCAGTTAATTTTTAACTGATATATCAAACCGACAGACCACAAAAATCTTGAAATGCCAGAATTACCGATATCAAGTTTCCATGTACCGGGAATGACAGTTCCATTTTGTGTAATATAAGCTTGAGATGTAGGTCCCTTAACAAAATTCAAATAATGAATGTATCCTGTAACACCGGCACTGTGAGAAGGTTCATTTTTCTTTCTGCTACCAAAATTGTACATAATAATCTGTTTCGTTTCTAAAGAAAAAGTCGGATTCATCTGATCGTAAAAAAGTATTCCGCGCTGAAAGTGATAATCCAGATCATTTATAAAAAACAGATAAGGACTAAATCTATAAGAAGACTCTATGGAAAAATGAGAAAAGGAATTTACCAGAATATTAAATCCAAGCATAAATGCATTCGATTCCTGCTTATATTTAAGTCCACGTCCGCTAATGTTAATTCTTTCGCGGTTATTTTCCTTATATTCAAAATAACCGTTCTGTGCGTCCATCTCCACATAATCATAATGATAACCGACAAAAGGCGAAAGAATTATTTCATATGGAAGATAAAAATTTGCACCGGCAAAAATTGAAACATCGTTGTAGCGTTGAATTATATTTGTATGTTTGGAATAATTGGTTACTTCTGTACGCGGATCATCCTTCCATTCTTTTTTTGAATAATTAAGCCAGTCGTAATCTTCAATGTAATCATTGGAATTAGAAATACCCATTTTTCCGTCAAAGTTTAGAAAAACATAACGGAAAACAGTTGCCTTTAAATCAAGTGAAATAACAGGCATTGCTTTTATATGCCAGTCCAGGCGGCTCACAATATCATCAGTATTACCGCAAAGCGGATCAATAACATATTCCTTAATATCTCCGCTCATAAAAGAAATATCTGGCCTGACCGATATAGAAAAAAAAGTTTTCTTTTCTTCCTTCGGAGCCTGAACCTCTTCTACAGGAGACTCTTCTTCAGTAAGGTTTTCTTCTATAAGCTCTGCTTCTCCGGATGCATTAGCAGCCTCCTCTTGAGCCGGCTCAGAAAAAATAGAGAAAGAAAAAATACATGTTACAATACAAATTAAAATAAAACGCTTCATTTACTGCTATTCAAAATCCAAAGGATTTTCTCCAAAAACCTTTTCCAGCTGTCTTCGGGTTGCTTCCATATCTTTTGGATACGGAGCTGTAAAGCAAACAGACTCACCCGTAGATGGATGCATAAATTCAATTTTGTAGGCATGCAGCGCAAGACGATTCAAAAGAGGCCTCTCTTCAAATTCATCCCCGTTCCATTTTTTCTTAAAATTACTCAATTTTACAGGCTGAAGATTTCCTCCATAAAGAGGATCGCAAACAATAGAAAAACCGCTGTAAGCAAGATGCACCCTAATCTGATGCGTACGGCCAGTAAGAGGCTTTGCAATAATCCAGGAATAAGGCCCGCAGTTTGCCGCTACATAAAATTCAGTAATACTCTTTTTTCCAGATTTTTTATTTACAACAGTTCTATGCTTTGAATCTCCATCGGGCATAAGAGGAAGGTCAACAACAAGTTCCTTCCATAAAGGATGACCGTGAACAAGAGCATGATAAGTCTTTTTTACAGTACGACCTTCAAACTGCATGGAAAGATTTCTCTGCGCTTCTGCATTACGAGCATATACAATTAAGCCGGAAGTATCTTTATCAATTCTGTGAACGGCATATAACTTCCCAAAATCTTTTTCGGCAAGATAATCAAGACGAGGCGCATTTTCGTCATAACGGTCAGCCGCAATCAATATTCCGCTGCGCTTATTCAATACAACAAAATCTTTATCTTCGAAAATTACACTGTAATCGGTATTTTTTAATGCCATAAAAATATTATAACAGAATAATTCTATTATGTCTTGCAGTCCCGCACGTTACCACGGAAATCTGAAAAGTCATGGGCTACGGGAAACACATTTTGCAGCAAGACTTTCGCAGTCGGACGCTACGTCTGTAGTTACGAAAATACTAAAGCCTGGTAAAGCTGGACGGCTTAATCTTTTCTTGCGCCACTACCACATTATTAAGACTATACATTCATATAGAAAAACCAAATATAAATTTTTGTTATAAATTCAAAATTTCGCGCTTTTTAACAAGTGTTAGCCATTACTAACCTCCGAAAAAAAAGGAGGATTTTTTCAAATGAAAAAAATCGTTACATTAGCAGCTATTGCAGCGCTCGCAGGCGGATTAATTTTCGCAGATGAGCCTGTAGCAGACGTTAGCGTTGCTGAATTCAAAGGCAATGCAAGCGTTAAGTGGGGAGTAGACCTTGATGCTGGAAAGACTGGTTTTAAGAACGAAGAAGGCTCTGAGTTCAAAGTAAACCTGTTCAAAGAAGGTAACAAGACTACATCTGCAGATGGAGACATCTGGGCAGAGCTCAAGATTAAAGCTAAGAATATTAACTTTAAGGCAGAAAATGGTGGAGACGGAGCTTTCGACGACAAGGGTAAAGTTGAAGTTGATACAGCTAAATTCCACATTTTCAATTTCTATGTAGGAATCCGTTCAGG
>JAEEGL015628803.1_pt1 | contig 17854 bp, 20 predicted proteins | sample 9134231 | NCBI WGS metagenome assembly JAEEGL01 (sample SAMN16246548, study PRJNA631951) | gut metagenome | biome: gut microbiome; feature: rumen; material: fiber-attached | host: Bos | place: Iran: Karaj | collected 2018-10 | reverse complement strand
GTTAAGTTAATTGTTCCATCATTATTTAAAATGTATGAGCCAAATATCATTTCTGCTATTGCTTTCTTTTCTGTTTCTGCTGATGCTTCTTTTGCTCTATTAAATAATCCACCATTCATTGCAAATGCAACTGTTACCATCACTAATATTAGCATTACTATTATTGTGATTATTAATGCTATTAATGTTATACCTTTTTCTTCTTTAATTCTTTTCATTTGTTTCTCCTTTATATTTTAATTGATATATAAATTGTATTTGTTTGTTTTTTTATTGTCAATAATTATTACAGAAATGTAATATTTATATGAATTCTTCCCATACAATATTTGCAAGATCTATTCCTTTGTTTGTAAGTTTTATTTCATCAATATCAATTTCAATTAGTTCTTCATTTACTAATTTATTTAAGCTATCTTTAAATACATAAATTGGATTATCTACAAATTTATTTTTAAATTCTGATATTTTAACTCCTTCAATTTTCCTCAAGCCTAAAAGCATATACTCTTTCATTTGAGATTCTTTGTTTTGTATCTCATGAATAGTTCTTATATTACCTAATTCTATATTTTTATCATTTTCTTTATCTTTAAAATATAAAATATATTTCTTTAAATTATCTGTGTTTGAATACCTTTTATTTTCCGCATATGAGTGTGCAGCTACGCCAAATCCAATATATTCTTTTTGATTCCAACAATCCATATTATGTTTTGAATAAAATCCTTCTTTTGCAAAATTAGAAATTTCATAATGAATATATTCATTCTCTTCAAGAATGCTTTTTACTCTCCAATACATTTTTCTTTCTAGCTCTTCTTCAGGAAGTTCTAGTTCATTATTGTTTACCTTTTCTTCAAAAACAGTATTTTCTTCTAATATTAAGGAATATACAGATATATGCTCAGGATCTAAGCTGATTATTTTTTCTAGTGATTCTTCTACATCTTCTATTTTCTGTTTTGGAAGTCCTATCATTAAATCTACATTTATATTTTTAAATCCAACTTTTCTTGCTAAATTATATGTATCTAAAAACTCTTGATAATTATGAATTCTTCCAAGCATTTTAAGCAAATTATCATTTGTACTCTGAAGTCCAATACTTAATCTGTTAATTCCACATTCAAAATACGAATCTAGTTTTTCTTTATTTACTGTTCCTGGATTTACTTCAATTGTTATTTCAGCATCTTTATCTACATTATATTTTTCTTTAATTAGTCCTATTATTTCACATATATATTTACTATCTACATATGAAGGAGTTCCTCCACCTATATATATCGTTTTAATATTACAATTTACCAAATCATTTTTATCTTTTTCATTTATCTTGTTTTCAATTTCAACTTTTAATGCTTTAAAATAGTCCTCTATCAAATTATCAGCATTTGAAAATGATGTAAAGTCACAATAAAAACATTTATGCATGCAAAATGGTATATGTATATATATTCCTATATCTTTCATTCTCATTTCCTTTTTTATTTTCTTTTTTATTATTTTATCTTTCTTGCTTCTTCTGCAATCTTTCTAATTTTTTCTAGCCTATGACTTACTCCAGATTTTCCTATTGGTTTAATTAGAAGTTTCCCAAGTTCTTCATAACTCATATCTGGATTTTGAATTCTTAAATTTGCAATTTCTTGAAGAGTACTTGGAAGATCATTAAATTTTTTATGTTCTTTTAAATATTTAATATCTTCTATCTGAGTCATTGCTGCATTTATTGTTTTACTCAAATTTGCAGTCTCACAATTTACTAATCTATTTATATTATTTCTTGTTTCTTTTAAAACTCTTATCTCTTCAAACTTTATAACTGCTTTATTTGCACCCATTAATGCTAAAAATGATGAAATATCTTCACCTTCTTTAAGATATAGCATATAGTTTTTATTCTTCATTGTAAGTTTCATATTAATACCAAATGAATTAACTATCTCTTTTATTGTATCTGCTTTTTCTTTTGTTTTAAAAAGAATTTCTAGGTGATAAACTTTATTTGGATCGTTTATAAAGCCATTTTTAATAAAGGCTTCTCTTACAAGTAGCCTTGCTAGTTGTTCATCTTGTTTTAAAGCACTTCCCGCATCCCACATTTTAAGTTCTAATAATTCTTCTCTTAATTCATTTGAAAATGACATTTTAATTACCTCTTTATTTTTCTACATATTACTATTCTATCATAACTAGCTAAATCTTTTCTAGAATAAATGCTTTCATATTTATTAGTATTTTTTATTAAGTCAATTACATCTTCTTTTTGATCATATCCTATTTCTAAACATAAATATCCATTATCATTTAAATATTTATCTGCTTTATTTATAATCTCTCTATAGAATTTAAGCCCATCTTCTCCTCCATCTAATGCAATAATTGGTTCGTTTTGAACTTCTTTACTTAAGTTTTTTATTACACTTTCTTTTATATATGGTGGATTAGATACAACAATATCAAATTTATCATTAATACTTTTAAATAAATCTGAATGGATAGTTTTTATTCTATCTTTATCATCATCTGATACTAAATTTTTAATATTAATATTTGAAACATCTAAAGCTTCATTACTAATATCTGATAACGTAACCAAACTATTTTTAATATTGTTTAAAATAGATATTCCTATTGCTCCGCTTCCTGTACACAAATCCAATATCTTTATTTTGCTTTCTTCATTTTTTTGGCTTTCATTACTTTCATTTTCATTTTCTCTATTTTTTTTATTACATATATTAATTACTTCTTCTACTAAAATTTCTGTATCTGGTTGTGGTATTAATACATATTGATTTACAAAAAACGAAAAGTTCATAAATTCTTGCTTGTTTGTAATATATTGAATTGGCATTCCTTTTAATAGTAAATCAATCCCTTCAACATATCCACTTTCTACTTCTTTATCTAAAATTTCATTTTCATGAACTATTAAATACTCTTTATCATTATTTAATAAACTAGATAAAAGTATTCTACATTTCATTATTGGTTCATCTATGTTTTTACTTTTTAATTTATTAATTCCATATTCTAATGCTTCATAAATATTCATAAAAATCTTTTCTACCATTTCCTTTTAAATTATCTGTTTTTTGTTCCATATAATATTAGCATAAAATGCTTAAATTTGCAATTTATATACATTTTAAAAGGATGAGCTTTTGTATGCTCATCCTCTTTAAAGAATTGTATATATGAAAATTGTATTGCTTACTAATAATGTGATTAATAATGTCGCCTTAGATGTGATTCAAACTGTCGACTTTGATGCGTATTTAAATGTCGCCACAGCTGATACTTCTACTGTATATTTTAAAATAACCCCGCCTTAGCCGTCGGTATTAGAATTTTTAAGGACCTGCTCTTACACAGGTGGGTGCCTTCCTTTGTACTCATGGGCTTCTTACTATATATTGTAAGCATGCACGCCATACAAATGAGATTTAGCTCCCTTTCCTTATCTGTTGGTTCTAAAAATTCAGTCCTTACGCACTATGCAGGGATAAAAGCTTGATATTTCTTTTGCTACCCTAATACTATCATAAGAGTTTCTTTTATACAATTAGTATATTCACCTAAATAAAATAACAAATTTTTATGAACTTTTATTTTCTTACTTTTTCTTATTTTTTTTAACTAATTTAATACATTTTACTATTTGCATTTTTTTAAATTTAATGATATAATGAATTAAGTTTGTGGGTTAAAAAAGTACAAGTTCTAATTAACTATTAGAACTTGTTTTTTTCTTTTCAATTTTACATTTTCCTTTTAAAGTACATCTTTTACAGATTCACTAATTATTTTATTTACATCTGCAAGCATTATATTGAATCTAACTTCAATATCAAAGAACTCTTTTATTTTTGGTTCTTTAGTTAAGATATCATACATTTCTTGAAGTTTTTTCATTTTTTCTTCATTTTGATCTTCACCTTTAAATGATAATACTTGTACATCATATCTTGTTTTTTCAAAGTCGTCTACTTTCTTTTTTAATTCTGGATCTTTATCTAACTCTTCTTTTGCTTTTTTAAATTCTAAATACTCTTTACTATCTTGAATTGCTTTTGCTAAATTATTTGCCTCATCATATACGTACATAACATCCTCCTTGATTTAAAATTTTAAGCATAAGCTTGACGTTTCTTGAATGCCAATAAATCTGTAATTTCTGTTCCTGTATGTTTTGCTTTTTTTGTTTTTCTTGCTTTTTCTTGAGCAATTTGATGAGCTTGACGTTCTGCCATTGTTTGACAAATTGCTTTTTGATATATAAAATGTGTATCTTGTGCAATTTTTGCCCAAGTATATTCATTTTTAACTTTTGCTTTTGCTTTTTTAACTATATTATCACAAAGTTGTGGATTGTATAATAATTCTAATATTGAATCTGCAAGTGAATTTGGATTTCCAGCATATGATTTCATTCCATCTACTCTGTGTTCTACTATTTCATTTAATCCACCAATATCAGATACAACTGTTGGAACTCCTGCAAGCATTGCTTCTAATGCAACAATTCCAAATGGTTCATATGTACTTGGAAATACAGATACATCTGCACATTTATACATTTTTGAAACTTGTTTTGCATTTAAGTAACCTGTAAAGTATACCTTTTGTGATAATCCCATTGCATTTACTTGGTTCTTAAGTTCATCTATCATTCCACCTCTACCTGCAATTACAAGTTTAGCATCATGATATCCCTCAAGTATTTTTGGCATAGCAGATATTAGATGTTGAACACCTTTTTCATATACAAGTCTTCCCATAAATAGAATTATTTTTTCATTATCTGCTGCGTATTGTCTTCTAAAATCATAATCTCTTTCAATTCCGCTATATGTTGTTGTATTAATTCCATTTGCTACAACATTTATTTTTTCATAAGGTAACCCAAATAATCTTTGAAGATCATTTTTCATAAATTTACTATTTACAATTACTTCTGAAGATTCATATGTAAGCATCCATTCTGTATCATTTATATATCTTTGTACTTCATCATGAATTCCGCCATTTCTTCCTGCTTCTGTAGCATGAATTGTACTAACCAATGGAATATCATATGATCCTTTAAGTGTTTTTGCAGCATATGCAACTAACCAATCATGTGCATGAATTACATCAAATTTTTCTCCATTTGCAATTAATTCATTTGCTTTAGCAACCATGTTGAAATTTAATTGCATAATCCAATCTATAAAGTTGTTTGGATTAATCATATAGTTATCTACTCTATATACATTTACGCCTTTATCATTTTCGTAATATGGACTATTTCCTTCTCTATATGTAATTACAAAAACTTCATGACCATCTTTAATTAATCTTTTTGATAAATCATTTACTACTCTAGCTATTCCCCCTACTATTCTAGGTGGATATTCCCATGTTAACATCAGTATTTTCATGAAATAAGCCCCTTTCATTTTTCATTTGTTAATCTACATCTTTATTATTGTATAGGATTTCTTTTCAAATGTAAACACTAAATTCATAAAATTTTTAAAATATTTCAAAATATTTTTTATTAACATTTTTTTATCACTTTTTTGTTAAATTTATACAAAATTGTATAATATATTTATAATATATTTTAATTAAATTTTAGTTAAAAATTTAATTAAAAATTTAATTAAAAAAATATATATTATAATATTGAAAATATAATATAAAATATTTTAAAATAATTTGTTTTTTTATTCATTTTGTATTGAATTTATTTTCTTAATGATATATTATTAGTAATAATGTCTATTTTACTAAGGAGGAAATTTAGATGCCTAAAAAAAGTGCAAAAGAAAAAGATGAACAAAAAAAAGAAGTAAAAAAAGTAAATACAAAGTCATCTAAATCAGCTGGAACAGCTAAAAAAACTACTACTAAGAAAGCTACTACAACTACAAAAAAAGCTCCAACTAAAAAAGCAGCAGAAAAAAAAGTAGCAACTAAAAAAACTGTTTCAAAAACATCTAAAGATATAAAATCTGCTAAGGGCGTAAAAAAAGAAAAAGCTCTACAAGATTTAGAATATTATGATTTACCATATAGATATAACCAAACAATAGTAAGGATGCTTGCACAATCACCACACACACTTTTTGTTTATTGGGATATATCTGATGAAGATAGAGAAAAAATGAAAAATCAATATGGTGATGATTTCTTTAATGTGACAAAACCTGTTTTAATTATTACAAATAAAACAAAAAATTATACATTTGAAATAGAAATAAATGATTTTGCAAATTGTTGGTATTTTAATGTTGATGATGAAAAATGCGATTATTCTGTTGAACTTGGAAGAAGAATTGTGAATATTAATAATACAAATATTGAATTTCCAAATAACTACTTGTTTATTTCTTCATCAAATGAAATAGAATCACCTAATGGTCATATCCTATTTGAAAAAGAACAAAGTACTATATATTTTAGAAATGTAAAAGAAAATTATGAATATTCAAAAGATGTTGCAAATTTACATTTCATTAACAGATTAAAAAGAATATACAAGATTTATGATTTATATAAAATCATGTACAAAAATGAAGAATTTAATGATGCAGAAAACCCAACATCAAATTTCATATAAAGGAGATACTAATGAAACAAGAAAAAGGATATGTTAGCTTCATATTGCATGCACACTTACCTTTTATACATCATCCAGAAAGTGAAGATTATTTAGAAGAAGAATGGCTTTTCGAAGCCATTTCTGAAACTTATATACCATTATTATTAAATTTTAAAAAACTAGAGGAAGAGAATGTTGACTTTAGAATTACAATGTCACTTACTCCCCCTCTTTTATCTATGCTTGATAATAAATTACTTCAAAAAAGATATATTAAATATTTAAAAAAGCATATTGAATTATGTGAAAAAGAAGTTGTAAGAACTTCAACAATTGATTCTAGATTAAATGATTTATCTAAATATTATTTAGATAGATATTCAAATGATCTACATGTTTTCCAAGATATATATAACTGTAATTTAATAGAGGGATTTAAATATTTCCAAGATAAAGGTTATTTGGAAATTATTACTTGTGGTGCAACTCATGGTTACTTCCCTATTTTATACGTTAATGAAAAAACAGTTAAAGCACAAATCGCAGTTGGTGTTCAAACTTATGAGAAATATTTTGGAAGAAAACCTCGCGGAATCTGGCTACCTGAATGTGGCTATGTTCCAGAAGCGGATAAATATTTAAAAGAATTTGGAATAGAATATATAATTACAGAATCACATGGAATACTTTATGCTGACCCTACTCCAATTTATGGTACATTTGCACCAATAGTTTCACCAGAAGGTGTTGTTGCATTTGGGCGTGATATTGAAAGTTCAAAACAAGTATGGAGCTCAATTTGTGGATATCCTGGTGATTTTAATTACAGAGAATTCTATCGTGATATTGGATATGATGCAGATTATGAATATATAAAACCATATATTGCAAAAAATGGTGCTAGAGTAAATACAGGTATTAAATATCATAGAATAACATCAAAAGATGGTGATTTTAAAGATTACTATAATGTTCAATGGGCAAAAGATAGTGCTGAAAGACAAGCAGGACATTTCTTAGATTCAAGAGTAAATCAAATAAATGATTTAGCAAATATAATGGATACAGCTCCTATTGTTGTATGTCCATATGATGCTGAACTTTATGGTCATTGGTGGTATGAAGGTCCATACTGGTTATACATTTTGTTTAAGAAAATATATTATGATAAATGTAATTTTAAACTAATTACACCCGGTGAATATATTGATAAATACCCATGTATGCAAATATCTTCTCCATGCAGATCTTCATGGGGTGCTAAAGGATATAGTGAAGTATGGCTTAATGGATCTAATGATTATGCACATAGACATCTTCATGTTGCAGGTGATAGAATGTGTGAACTTGCATGGTTATATCCAAATGAAAAAGGTCTTAAGAAAAAAGCATTAAATCAATGTGCTAGAGAACTACTTCTTGCGCAAAGTAGTGATTGGTTGTTTATAATAACACATGGAACTATGGTTGATTATGCTAAAAAAAGAATCAAAGAACATATTGGTAGATTTACTAAACTATATAATCAAATTAAAGAAGATAAAATAGACGAAGAATTTTTAAAAAATATTAACAAACAAGATTCACTATTCCCTGATATTGATTATATGATTTATTATTAGTACAACTTTCAAATTCTCTTTTCTAACATAATATATGTATATCTAATTAATTTTTGGTAGATAATATATTTGTTAGAAAGGAGAATTTTTGTGTCTAAATCTATATGTATTAAAACTAACAATAAAAAAGATATATGCTATCTATTAAATAAATTAGAAACTATTAAACTAGATAATACGTATTATTCTAAATGCAAATTTTCAAAATTTACAAATATTATTGTGCATTATAAAGGAAAACAAATAAGTAAGTTTATATCAATAATATCACAAATTATTTCTTCATGTATTATAGATAATTACGAGAAATCTATTTTAAAACATATCTTATCCAACAACTATTTTTATTTTTCTGAAATTGAACAATCAAAAATATTAAACATATGTATAGAAAGTATAAATTCTAATACATTAAATATCTATGAAAATTTAAGTTGCAGAGAAAAAGAAATTGAAAAATCCTTAAAAGAATATTTAAGTATGAATAAATCACTAATTCTAACTGGATTTATAAACTTTAGAATAGGTAATTATATTAAGATCCTTGACTTGGTTTTAGATAATAGCGTAAACAAATTCGTTGTAGACAGAGAATACACTGAATTTATTAATCTATTAAAAGCATATGTTAATTCAAAAGAATACGGTTTAAATGTTATACATCTGATATACACTAAGCAGGAATCAATACTTCTTGATGAATTTAAAGATACTATTAATTTAGAAAACACCGTTCTAAATGCTAAATATATTTCAGATATTTCATTTTCTTCAAATGATTATGCACTAAACAATCTTCTTACTCTCCTTCCTAAAACAATTTATATTCATCTAGTTGATAGCTATGAGGATGAATTCATAAATACATTAAAATTGATCTTTGGAAATAGAATTTGTATTTGTAAAGATTGCGATATTTGCAAACTTTATTCTATAGAAAAAATGACTAAAAAATAAGTCCTAAGTCAATTGACTTAAACTCTTGAATTGTTTTGCTCATTATGATATATATACTCTTAGAGGTATATATATGAGTTCTTTTATTTTGAAAATAATTGCATTAATTACCATGACAATTGACCATATAGGTTATACTTTGTTTGGTAAAATAACATATTTAAATTATATTGGAAGAATTGCTTTCCCTATATTTGCTTTTCAAATTTCACAAGGCTATCTTCATACTAAAAGCTTTAAAAAATATTTTATTAAGCTATTTATTTTTGCGATTATTTCTCAAATTCCATTTATGCTATTTCAAGCACTATACACAGATGAGCTATCTCTAAATATTTTCTTTACACTTGCTTTAGGTTTAATATCAATTTTAGTATATGATAAATGTCAAAATAAATTTTTAGGAATCATAAGTGGTATTTCATTTGCAACAATCGCTGAAATAACACATTGTGATTATGGCTTCTTTGGTGTTGCAATTATTTTACTATTCTTTATGTTTAAAGATAGTAAACTAAAACTTTCTATTTCATTTATTATTGCTGTAGGTTTAAAATATTTACTTAGAATACTAATTAATGGTTTTTATATTGAATATATTTATTTAATGATTGGAACACTTGTATCTCTTCTATTTATTCTTTTATATAACAAGAAAAAAGGTAAAGGATTAGGATATTTCTTTTATATCTTTTACCCTGTTCATTTATTAATTTTATATGGACTTCATTTTATTATATAAACTGTTATATATTAAAAAAATATAGTAATTATAAAAATTAAATAAATTTATAATGCAAGATTAATTCCGTCTTGTTATTACATTTTTCATATTCTCTATTAATCCATCTACTTCTTTTGGTGTAACCATTAAATTATAATCTTTAGGAGCTAATGCTTCTTTTATAACGCTGTACTTATCAGTGTTTTTTATTTTGTTTAAATAATCATTAGATTCTCCATTGTTTTGAAGTTTTTCAATAAATAAATCAATACTATCTGCAGCAATTGTTGCAGCATCAACTACCATCGGTACACCTATTGCAATTACTGGAATGTTTAATATTCTTTTGCTTATTTCATTTCTAGTATTTCCTACTCCTGCTCCTGGCACAATCCCTGTATCCGAAATTTGTATAGTTCTACTTATTCTTTCTATACTTTTAGAAGATAGGCTATCTATTACTATTACAAGCTTTGGTTTAATATTATCTACTACTCCCTTTATTATTTCTACTGTTTCTATTCCTGTTGTTCCAAGTACACCTGGAGAAATTGCACTAACTGGTCTTGTATTTTGATCAATTAGATCTGGTGTATATTTTAAAAAATGTCTTGTAATATCTATTTCTTTAATAACTTTTGGTCCTAAAGAATCAGGTGTTACATATTCATTTCCAAGTCCTACCACTAAAATATCATCCTTATTACTAATATGACATTCTAATATCTTTTTTAGTTCTCTTGCAACAATTTTTGAAGCTTCATTAATTTCTTTATCTTCTGCAATTTTCAAATTATTAATATCAATAGTTATATATGTCCCTATAGGTTTTCCTAAAGCATCTTCTCCTTCTTTACTTGTAATCTTAACATTGGTTACTTTTAAATTGCTTTTTTCATCAAATTCTTTTACATTAACTCCTGGAATTTCTTTAGAGTTGTTTTTCCTTCTGAGTATATTTCTTCTTTCATCTGCTAAATCTGTATTAAAATCAAACAAAAAAATCACCTCTTTTTATTATTTACAAAAAAGGTGATTTTATTAATTAATTTATTAATTTTTACTCTATTACGTTATCTTCAAGTTCTTTCACTGTTGGATTCTGTTCTCTTTTTTTCCTTATTTCCTCATTTCTTTTTGTTCCTGCAACGTCTAAAATATGATATGTTCCTTCTTTTATATTTAAAACTAATTTCTCTAATTCAGGAAGTGTATCTTCAGATAAAACACTTAATTGTGTTATTTGTCTCTTTTTGTTTACAGAATCTATACTTTTATGCAAATTTATTACTTTCATATATAAATCACTGATTTCATAATGTAATTTTCCAACATCATTTTGATCAACACTTATTTTCATAATTTGAGAATCATTTAGCTTGCTTTCAAAATTTTCTTTACTAGCATTAACATTATTTAAGCTACTTGATATTTGTGATATAGGGCTATTTGCATCTTTTTCATTAAATAAATCATTTGTTATTGGTAAATGCCTTTTGCCTTCTTTAAATCTTGTTACTGGCATATACTCTGCTCTAAAGATATAATTAAGTATACTATTAATTTTTTCTATCTTTTGGTTTATTTCTTCTATCATAGAACGATTTAAATTTAGTTCAGTTCCTTCTGTATTTATTTCTATTCCATCATCAATTCTTTTTAAGCTCTCAAAAAATTCATTATTTTCACTCATTTTAATTCCCCCTTACATCATAATCTATATTTTCATCATTGTGCGCATTTACATTTTTTCCATTTGGTAACACTTTTTTTGCTATTACTTCTATTTTACTTTTTGTTTCATTTACATTTTCTAATAACTTTTGTAATCTATTAAATACTTCATCATCTTGCATTGGTATGTATACATTTTTAAATTCATCTAATGTTATACTAAGTTGATTAAAACCATTTAATAATTTTTCTATTAATTCACAACTTACATCTATACCATAGCCTTCTGAATCAAATGCAAGATAATCTAAGTGATCAACTAATGAAGCAAGATAATCTTTAATTTTAAATACTATTATTCTATACTTCTTAAAATCTTCACTACTTTCTGAAGAACTACTTAAGCTAAAAGTATATCCAATATTAGTAAATAAACTATCAGAATTTTTCAATAAATCTTCTACTTCACTTGCGCTTAAATTTACATCTGTATTTTGATTGTTTTCATTACTATATGTACTATTAAATTTTTTTAATTCTGATAAAAAAGTTTCTCTTTCATCCATATTAATTTCCCCTTTTCATGGTTAAATTAAACATACTTAATTATACCATAAATCGAGGATTTTCTCAAATTAGTTGACATAATTTTTCTCTAAATCCTCTACTAATTCAAATCTATTTTTTTGCCCTGTAATATTGTCTTTTCTATTTACATCTATTTCTTCTAAAAACATTTCTTCTCTTCTTACCCATATTTTAGAATCATTTCTATCATATATTGGTTTATATATAACTAGTCTTTCTTTTGTTTCTGAATCTAATGCAACATTTTCTACAAAGTAATAATTTCCTTTAAAATGTCTATACACTTTTCCTATTTTAACTTCTTTCATATTCTTCATCCTTTCTATATTTGAATTATTATTAAAAACATGATATAATTATGTAAATCTTTGTGATTGGAGGGCTCACAAATGAAAACAGATAAACAAGGTCGAATAACAATTCCAATTGAAATTCGGCCAAAGGGAGGTTATACTGATGGCAAATTAGCTGCAATTTACTGCAGTGATGAAAATGCTATTGGTATTATCCCCTTAGAAAAATTGTCGGAAAGCGATAAGTTTATGGGTGTGATTGTTCCTGAAACACAGGGGCGCATCTGTATAACAAAATATCTTTCGGCAATTCACGCTAAAAAAGGTGAAGATTTAACGATCTACACTTATAGAGGCGTAATCTACATTTGCAAACCCTAGTAAGATCCAGGCACTGATTAGTTTCAGTGTCTGGTTTCTTTTTGTTTTAAATCTCTATTCTTTGATTAAATTTATCTTCTATTTGTTTTTTTAATTTATAATTTTTCTTATCCTCTAAGTTTGGATCTTCTTCCATTATTTTTATTGCAACTGCTTGTATTCCTTTAAGCATTTCTATATCTTGGAATAGATTTGCTATTTTAAATTCTGGAAGTCCGGTGCTGCCTTGTTCCAAAGAATTCTCCAGATCCTCTTAATTCTAAATCTTTTTCTGAAATCTTAAATCCATCATTTGTCTCACACATTATCTTCATACGTTCTTTTGTGTTTTTTCCTTTTCCTTCATACTTTAAGATACAATATGATTTATATTCACCGACGTCCTACTCTTCCTCTTAATTGGTGAAGGGTTGCTAGGCCAAATCTTTCTGCATTTTCAATAACCATAATATTACTATTTGGAACATCTACTCCAACTTCTATTACAGTTGTAGAAATTAAGATGTCTATTTTTTTATCTTTAAAATCCTGCATTATCTTTTCTTTTTCTTTAGGTCTAAGTTTACCATGCATATATTCAACTTTATATCCTAAAAAGATTTCTTTATATTTTTCATAAACTTCTAAAACAGATTTTGCATCTATCTCTTCTGTTTCTTCTACTAATGGGCATACAATATATGCTTGTCTTCCCTCATCTATTTGTTTTTTTATAAAGTTATTAATTCTATCTTCCATACCTTTTGTTACAGCATATGTTTCTATTTCTTTTCTATTTGGTGGAAGTTCATCAATTATTGAAATGTCTAGATCTCCATATAGAATAAGCGCTAAAGTTCTTGGAATTGGAGTTGCAGTCATTACTAAAACATCTGGATTTGTTCCTTTGTTATTTAAAGTGCTTCTTTGTCTTACTCCAAATCTATGCTGTTCATCTGTTACAACTAATCCTAAGTTATTAAATTTAACATTTTCTTCTAATAAGCTATGTGTTCCAATTATGATATCTATTTTTCCTTCTTCTAATCTTTTTAATATATCTTCTTTTTGTTTTTTAGGAATACCACTAATTAAAAGTTCTGAGTTTATATCAAATTTTTCAAGTATCTTTCTAAAATTATCTAAATGTTGTTTTGCAAGAATTGCAGTAGGTGCCATAACTGCAACCTGATATCCTGATTTTACTGCTTTATATGCTGAAACTATAGATACTGCAGTTTTTCCGAGAACCTACATCTCCTTGAAGAAGCCTATTCATTGGTTTAATACTTTCCATATCATTATCTATTTCTTCTAGTACTCTAGTTTGAGCATTAGTTAGTTTATATGGAAGAGTATTAATTACATCACTCATTTTAACATCTTTATTAAACTTAATTCCCTCTTCTTGTTTTTTGTATTTATTCTTTAAATTAAGAAGTGCAAGCTGCATTATTAAGAGTTCTTCGAAAACTAACCTTTTCCTTGCTAATGAATAACTTTCAAAATCCTTTGGAAAATGAATGTTATTAATTGCATTATTAATATCTAATAATTTGTATTTATCTATAATGTAGTCTGGAAGAGTTTCTCCAAGATTACCATCTATTTCTTTTAATCCATTTTCAATAATCTGTCTTAAAACATTTCCGTGATAAATCATATGTTAAAGGATATACTGGTATTATTTTACCTGTATTTTTTGTTTTTGTTTCTTCATCAAAAACAGGTGAATTCATTTCTATGTATCCAATTCTAACTTGAGCTTTTCCATAAAATTTATATGTTTTACCTATTTCAAATCTACCTTTTAAATATCTTTGATTAAACCATGTAATCCTACAAGTACCACTTTCATCTTTAACTATCATCTTGTAAATAGTCATATTTTTTCTAATCCTTGCCTCGCTTAATCTAGATACACAAACCGCTTCTATTAATACCTCTTCTCCATCTTGAACATCAGCAATTAGTTTAGGTTTACTTCTATCTTCATAATCTCTTGGGAAATATGAAATAAGGTCTTCTAATGTATAAATTCCAAGTTTATTAAGTAGAACTGCTCTTGCAGGTCCAACACCTTTTATGTACTTAATATCTTTGTTTAAATCAAACATTTAGTACTCCTTTAATTTTTATTTTCTAGCTTAAACTTAAGCCCTGTATTTCTTTTTTTAGTATCAATATTTTGTATCATAAAATCAATTATACTTTTAGAACTTATGATTATTAATAGTTTTTTTGCTCTTGTAATTCCTGTGTATAAAAGATTTCTTGTAAGAAGCATAGGTGAACTTTGTGGTATACACATAATTACTACATCAAATTCACTACCGTTGTGATTTGTGTATTGTAATTGAATAACTATGCTCTAGTTCTTCAAGCTCAGTATAATCATACCATGCTTCTTTATCATCATCAAATCTTACTTTTAAAATTCTATCATCTTCATCAATTTCTATTACTCTTCCAAGTTCTCCATTAAATATTCCGCTTCCATGCTCTATTTTACCACTTTTTTCATCCTTCTTTTCCCAGAATATATCATAATTATTTTTAACTTGCATTATTCTATCTCCTGGTCTAAATATCCTTTCTCCATGTCTTTTCTCATTTTCATTTTGTGGATTTAAAACTTTTTGCAATTCTTTATTTAATTCTCTTGTTCCAAGCATTCCTTTTTTAGTAGGACTTAATACTTGAATGTTTTTAAAAAAGTCATAATCTCCATATTCCTTAAGTCTACCTGTACATAAAGATATCACATCTGCTAAGCATTTTTCTTGTGTTGTTTCATTAATGAAGAAAAAATCTTTTAATTTTTCTTCATCATCTACATCTAATTTTTCATCATCGTTCGAATTTAAAAAGCTTTCTCCGTTATTTACTCTATGTGCATTTACAATAATCTTACTTTTTGCAGCTTGTCTAAATATTTTATTAAGTTCAATTACTGTTACTTTTTTTGAGTCTATAATGTCACCTAAAATATTTCCTGGTCCAACTGATGGTAATTGATTTACATCTCCAACTAAAATTAGTTTTGTTCCAATATATGTTGCATTTAAAATATAGTTCATAACTATACTATCAACCATTGACATCTCATCAATAATTATTACATCTCCATCAATTGGTTTTACATCTGCATCTATATTTAAATATTTTGTATCATCATCTATTTTCCCAATTTCTAATAATCTATGAATTGTACTTGCATCTTCCCCTGTTGCCTCCTGCATTCTTTTTGCTGCTCTTCCTGTTGGTGCACAAAGTATAACTTTCTTTCCTTTAAGTTTAAATAATTCAATTATGAATTTAATAATTGTAGTTTTACCGGTACCTGGCCCTCCTGTAATTACACATACATTATTATCATTAACAGCATAAATTGCATCTTTTTGTTCTTTTGAAAGCTTGATATCTTCTTTTTTCTCTATTTTTTCTAGTTCTTTATCTAGATTTTTTATTTCCTTTATATTCTTAGACTTATTTAAAGCAACTATCTTATCTGCAATATTTTGCTCACATTTAAAAAATATATCTAAATATACCCATTCATTTTTTTCTTGTTTTTCAATAAATATTTCTTGTTTTACTTTTAAATTAATTAATTGTTCTTCTATATATTCTTCTTCAACATCTAATAAATCTTTCACAAAACTAATTAGATTTTCTTTAACAACACATGTATTTCCATTGTATGATGCAAGAACTAAACTATATTTTATTCCACTTTTAATTCTTTCATCATTAATATCACTTAAGCCTAAATCCATTGCCATTTTATCTATTTTTTTGAAGTCAACACCATATGTAATATCAAGTAGAATATATGGATTTTCTTCTATTTTAGACCTAGCATCTGGTCCTAATTTTTCATATACCTTTTTACTATTAGCGCCACTTATTCCAAACTTTTCTAAAAATCCTACTACTTGCCAAAGCTCCCATTTTTGATTAAACTCTTCTGAGATTTCTTCTGCTTTTGATAATGTAATTCCTTTTACTCCAGATAATCTATCTGGTTCAAATTTAAGAACTGAAATAGTATCTTCCCTAAAACTATTTACTATTCTTTTAGCAAGAACAGGACCTACCCCTTTAATGATTCCACCTGCTAAATACTTTTCCAATGCTTCTATAGTTTCTGGCATAATTTTTTCAAATGTATCTATTTTGAATTGTTCACCATAGTCTGGATGATTTACAATTCTACCAATTAATTTTAAGCAATCTCCCTCTACTATAAAAGGAAGATAACCTACAGCTGTAATTAATTCTCCATCTACATTAAAATCTGCTACTGTATATGAATTTACCTCATTTTGGTAAATTATTTCTTCAACTTGTCCCTTAATTTCCAATTAATATACCTCTAAAATTCCTAATATACAATTCTATTTATATCATAATGATTAGTTTTTTTCTATATTATCTATTAAATCTTTTGCATTTTTCCAACTAATTGTCTTTATATCTGGGTATTCTTTACTTAAATTTTCTATTATCTTTTTAGTATTATCTTTAGAATCTAAATCAGTAACAATTATATTTTTTATACTACTTTCTTTTCCATAAATAATTCTAAATACTATACTTCTTAAAAACATTTCAATATTATTTTCTTGATTTTTAGCAGCTATTATAAAATAGATTCCATCTGATCTTAAATTTGTATATGTAATTGTATAATATATTGATTTTATAAACTCAATTAAACCATAAAGAAAAAATACCCAAAAAAATCCTGAAAGCAAAAAATTTACCATATATTTCACCTACTAGATTAATATATGGTAAATTATCTTTTTTTGTTACATCTTTATAATTTTCTCCCAAGGTAAATCTTCTTTTCCAAAATGTCCATAATTAGTAGTCTTTGTATATATTGGATCTTTTAAATTTAAGTAATTAATTATTCCATTTGGAGTTAAATTAAATTTTTCCTCTATAATTTTAATTATTTCTTCATCAGGAATTTTCCCTGTTCCAAATGTATCTAAAAATATAGATATTGGCTTGTCAATTCCTATTG
>JAEEGL015022099.1_pt1 | contig 17854 bp, 16 predicted proteins | sample 9134231 | NCBI WGS metagenome assembly JAEEGL01 (sample SAMN16246548, study PRJNA631951) | gut metagenome | biome: gut microbiome; feature: rumen; material: fiber-attached | host: Bos | place: Iran: Karaj | collected 2018-10 | reverse complement strand
CTAAAAAAAACTCACTTTTCATTTTTCCACCTCTTTTGCGTAGTGCCCTGCCCCAGGGTGGAGCCATAGTTTGTTCGATGCTTTTTCGCCTTTTACACCACTTTTTCTCAACATTTATTTTACCTTATCTAAATGAAAGGTAAAATAAACCTAAACAAAAGGTAAAATAAACCTAAAATAAATAACTAATAAAGTGTTGAACGACAGCGTGTTTTAAATAGGGCTTTTGCCGTCCTGTTTTTGGGGCATTTTTTTCCCTGTTTTTGGAGACATCTTTCTGTGAACGTGGCAGAAACCTTATGCCGGAAATTTACTCGGCGAACACCTCATAATTCACAATAAAGTTGTACCTTTGCAAAAAATAATCTGCTATGAAACATACGTTATTCTTTTTCGTTCTACCATTTGCAACGCTCACGCTTTCAGCCCAACGGCAGACCTTCCAGTGGCAGGGTGTCCAGCGCGAATACATTGTCCGCACCCCCGCCAGCCACACAGCTGTAGAGCCCATCCCCGTTCTGTTCTTCCTCCACGGCTTGGGTGATAACATTACCCGTTGCGACTCCGAATACAATTTCCAGCAGCTTGCCGAACGGTTTGGCTGGTTGATAGTTGTTCCGCAGGCAAGGCCTTCGGACATGGGCGGTGGCAACATGTGGAACGCCAATATGACGTTGCAGATGGGTGGACAGACCGTTACGCCCAACGCCAGTGTGGACGACGCCGGCTTTCTGATGGCGCTGCTCGACAGCCTCACCGAGCGCTATAATATCAATCGCGACAGTGTCTTCTTCACCGGCTTTTCGATGGGCGGTTTCATGAGCCACCGCATGGCTATTGAGCATGGCGACGCTATCACCGCTTGTGCGCCTGTCAGCGGTATGATTACCCTGCCATTGGCTGGGCAGACGCCTGTCGCCCCCGTCCGATTGCTTCACATACATGGCACTGCCGACAACGTGGTGGGCTACGACGGACATTCTTCCGCTTTCGGAGGTCCGATGCAGCTGGGCATCAGTGTGGACTCCACCATCAGCTATTGGCGCATCCACAACGGCTGCAACCCGGTGCCGGAGATTGACACCCTGCCCGACACCCGCAACGACGGGCTTCGTTTCGTCCGCCACAGCTACAGCGACGGACAGGCCGACGTGCAGCATTTGGAGGTTATAGGTGGCAGTCACACATGGTATGCCAATACCAGTCGCTACGATGTCGACTATATTGCTTACATCCACGACTTCTTCATTTCTGGGCAGCCTTCCGGGGTCGGCATTGCTAATCCCGCAGCCGCTGCGCTTCGCGTGTGGCCAAACCCCGCAGCGGATTACGTCAATGTGGAGGTCTCCCAAGCCTCACGGATAGTTCTGCAAGACTGTATGGGACTCACTATCCTCAGCCGTGACATAGCCCCCGGCACCACTCGTCTGAACCTCCAGCAACTCCCCAACGGCCTCTATCTTCTCCACTTCCTCGACGGCCCGGCACAGAAACTGGTCATCAACCACGGGCTGAACAGATAGGCACATCGTTATTCCTCTTTTCTCCAGAGGCATATAATGCACTTGTTCCATGTGATTTACATGGCTGTTTGGGATTTTTTCTTTGCCAAATGAAAAATAATGCGTATCTTTGCAGTTGCAGAGCCGATAGTTGGCTATGCCGAAAGAAAGCGCATTTTCGCCTTATTCCGCAAACGAGAAACCGGACACTTCACTTATGATGCACAGGAATAATGGGAAGATGAATGCTTCAATTTGGATTATTCCATAGTGGGGCGATTCACCGTACCTTGTTTTGTGCATTTAGGGAGTCCAGCCCTTCGTTTGGAAATAGGGTCATAATGGATGGCCTCACTTTCTTTTGTTGTTTAAAACTCTGGCTGGTCCCAGGCAACAAAAACAACCCACATGAACACAAAACTAAAGACTTTTGCACTGCTAATGTGCTTCGCTGCCGGAGGAATGCTTGTCTCCTGTACCAAGGAAGAGGGCTACAAAGATCTCCTTGTCGGCAAATGGCAACAGATTGAAGCCATGAATACTAGTACAGGTCAGACATTCGACATTCCCCAAGATGGACCATTAAAGTGTATTGTGGAGTTCAAACGTGACAACACTTTCACTTTAACCAATGAAATCTACTTTTATCCAAATACTTTCGTAGGTACAGGAACATACCGTATCAAGGACGATATTTTGGAATTAACAGAGTCGTTCAGTGGTAAAAAAGATGAGGTGCCTGCTTCCACTTCTCAATATAAGATTATAGAAATAAATGCTGGCTTTCTGAGTCTTAAGCCACTAACGTTGATTGAGTATAGTAACCCTGAGGTGGGTTATTATTATAGCAACTATCCTAATGTTATTTCTGCGACGCTGGAAGGATCTTCAAAATACAAAAGACTAACCTGGGAATAATTCTCGCTGTATTCTATTTGACTGATTTCTGAACAGGTTTGAGATATCATGATTAACGGCCTGAAAGGCCAACACACAATTAGCCCAGGGCATCGCCCTGGGCTATTGTTGGTGTATACCCATCGCTCTTCAAGGGCAAAAGAATGATTCTTCTGTCCTTGAAGGGCGTTGGTATCGTGGTTGTGTACCCAAGGCGATGCCTTGGGCTTTTAGTTTTGGTCTTTCAGGCCGATACCGAGGAATATTCCACTACCAACCGGAGTCCCATCCATTGCCACCGAAGAGGTTGTTGTCTTCGATCCATTTTTCTTGGTTCTGATTGCTGTAAATTTTTGGATGTAAAAGACAATTGTGTCAGCCAGTGCCCTCAGTACCCATGTTGAAAATGAGAACAGGAGGGGAAAAATCAGTATTATTTTTGGCTTTATCATGTGAAAGTGTTAATGAGCGACTTCAAAAAAACATACAATCGTGTCGGGGCAGTGAGCAACAACAGTTTATATCAGAATGCAAAAGTACATTTTTTTTTCGAATTACACTCAATTCCACATTTTTTTTAACAGAACAAAAGGCAGGGTTAGGTTTTCCCCTGAACACTATTCTTCGGGATGTATGGTCGAGGTCTCTTCATCATAGTTTTTTTTTTCTATTTACTTTCTATTTACTTTCTATTTACTTTCTATATTGTTTCTAAACCAGAAACAATGTAAGGTGTAAGTTCGGTAAATGAGGAATGTAAAAAATGATAATGACAGGGCGGGAGGCGGCATTTGCCCGAATACTTCGTCGCCGACAGATAAAAAATGATACCGCCCTTGTCACTTTTGGCGATGAAAAAGGCTCTAATGGGGGAAAAACAACGATTCGCTTAAATTTTATTGTTATTAGGATATCTCTTGAAATGCTCAACCGACTTTCATTTAACGTATCGATATGCGACATTGCAACAATTTTTTAGATACAATTACGTTATATAATCAACATTATTAAATACAAATCCTTATGAAGAAAAAACGTACCCTTTTTGTGGCTATTCTTCTCTTTGCCTTTACCCCTGCATGGGCGGACTCGCTGGATGTCTGCCTTCCGTGGAACGAGGTGCAGTATGTCGTCCCCATCAATACTTTATATGCCGACTGGGGATTTGAGAACGAGTTCATATACCCTGCCTCGCGTGTGGGCGAAATGGCGGGTGGTTCAATAACACAGATTATCTTCTACGCTGTGCGTGACTCGCTGGATTTCCCTGAGACATTCTTGCTGCGTATGGAGGAGGTGGCGGACACCGCAACCCAACCCCTCTCGTGGGTTCACACAGATGCCATGCATTTAGTATGGACTGGGTCGGTCTCCATCCGCGACAGCCTGTGGATCATCACCCTCGACACTGCTTTCCCCTACACGGGTGGCAACCTGCTGCTCTCGTTCCGAGGATTGGGACAGGATAATGGCTTCATGACGAGCGAGAATATTTTTTGCTCCCAATCCACGGGTTACAACTCCCTCACCTGCCGCAATGCCAATGCGCAGCATGTTATCAATAGTTGGGTTGCCCTTCCGCCGCATCGCTTGCCATCGGCCACCTTTGTCTTCACGCCCAACGCTGTGGGCGACTGCCCCCGTCCGCTGGATGTAACGGTGGACAGTGTCGAGGTCCGGAGTGCCGTGCTGACTTGGGATTCGGTAGGAAGTGCCATAGGGTATGAGTGGGAGCTGTATGCTGGAAATCTTCTGGCAGATAGCGGCTTCACAGCTACCAATTCACTGACCCTCACCTCCCTCAATCCTGCCACAGACTACGCTTTCCGTGTGCGTACAGTTTGCGACTCGAACAGCAGAGGTTTCTTTGTCAGGCGGACATTTGTCACGCAATGTGGTATCATTACACCGCTCGACCTTCCTTTCGCCGAGGACTTCGAGGACTGTCCGACCATGGCGGATTTCCACGGCATACCTTGCTGGTCATTCCTTGCCTTCAGCCGCGAGCATTGGATGCGCGTGGAGAGTGCCACGGGTGGCAATAACAAGTTATTTAGTTTCTGGCCAGAGAACAATAGCGCCCCGCAGTTTGCCATTCTGCCGCAGATGCAGGGAATCTCAACGATGAACATCACATTCAGAATGCACAACAATAACTTGATAGGAACACTGCAGGTGGGTGTGATGACCGACCCCACAGACACGTTGACGTTCACCCCTGTGGCGGTGTTCGACACAGTGCGGACGGCGAATGCGTGGCAGAATGTGGAGGTCAGTTTCGCCAACTACACGGGCGACACAGGCTATATTGCCATCCGTGCCGGCATGGCACCGTCGGTGTCTAGGTGCTGGATTGAGATTGACGACATTGTGGTCAACTCGACACCCACCTGTGCACCCATGCAGGGCATAGAGGCGGCCAACGTCTCCGCTACCACTGCCGATATTATTATCCACGACACTGACGCAGTTGGAGCCACTTATCTCGTCACCCTGACAGGTGGCGGAATCATGCAGACAATAACCCATACGGCAGGTGACACAGTGCGCCTTACCGCACTTGCTCCCACGACGGACTATACCGTCAGCATCAGGAAGGTATGTGCCGATAGCAGTGGCTATCTGCCCCTTACAACTACGTTCCACACCGCTTGCGCACCGATGTTACTGCCGTGGAGCGAGTCGTTCGAGGACTGCGGCTTGTCTATCCCCGAATGCTGGAGGGCAATAAACAGCGAGGCGAATCGCACCGCTATCGCTACCGCTGTGGGCTATGGTTCAGGGAGCCGTTCGCTCACGGGCTACAGTTTGCATAGACCGGAGATGGTGATAGTGTTGCCCGAATTCAGCATGCCGCTGGACAGTCTGTTGCTTGGGCTTGAGGTGATGCGCTATACACATGGCAGCGACTCGGCCTCGGGTGTGGAGGTGGGCATCCTTGTCGACACTACTGATGCATCTTCTTTCGTGCCGATGGCCACCTGCATCCCTTCTGCTTTCAATTCTTGGCAGCATTACAATGTCACTTTCCGCGGCTACACCTCGGGGCGTATAGCGCTGCGGTTTCTTCTTGTGCAGAACGTGTCGGAAACGGCGCACACTTTTGTCGACAACATCACCGTGGAGGCATTGACCAGCGCGTTTGTCGACACCTGCGCCCAGCCTGTGGGTATCCATGTGAGCAACATCCGAGGCGACAGAGCCACGCTGCACATCTCCTCGCCGATGGCAGTGCCGCACTATATGGTGTATGTCGGCGGCGACAGTGTGGAGGTGTTCAGCAGTGTCTGCACCCTCACAGGTCTGGTCAACGACAGCCTGTACACCGTGGGTGTCAGCTCCATTTGTGCCGACAGCAGTCGCACGGCTCGCACACTGGTGCTGTTCCGTACAGACTTATGTCTCCCGATGTTGCTACCTTGGAGTGAGAATTTCGATGCAGTGGTCACAACAGGCTACTACAATGCTGTGCAGTTGACCGACTCTCTGCCCTGCTGGGCTCGCTGTGGCGAAGGGTCAAGCACCATCTTCAATGTCTATGGTACGACCAACAACCGCCTCAGACTGGAACTCGGCTCCTATAGACGCAACAACGTGGTGGTGCTGCCGGAGTTGCAGGGTGATTTGGCCACCATGGAGATGAGCTTCAACAGCATTCCCAGTTATCCCTACAATTCCACTGACCATATCTTGCAGGTGGGCTACACGCTGACGCCTGACGACTCGGCCAGTTTCAGACCCTTGTACTCCTTCAATGCGGCTGACTATGTGGTTAGCTATAATGTCGTACCGCGCACTGAGACAACCTCCTTCGCCACTGCTCCCTCGGGTGCCCGCATTGCCCTGCGTATACCGATGGGTGACATCGGATTCGAGTGGTTTATTGACGACATTGAGGTGCACACTGTGCAGCAATGCCCGATGCCGCAAGCTGTAGCGGCCTTCCGCATAGGTGCCGACACGGCCAACCTGCTCATCACGGATACTCTTCCCGGGCAGACTTACAGGGTGACCCTTGAGGGAGGCGGAGCCACGCAGACATTCAACCTTACCGGAACAGATACAATTACCGTGACGCTCTTCGGTCTGTCCCCTGCCACGGAGTACACGGCCTCCGTCAGTGCTCTCTGCCCCGACAGCACACTGACTGCCGCGGTTTCGTGCCAGTTCCGCACCATGTGCCTTCCCTTGACCGACACCGACATGGCTTATGCGGTGGACTTTGAGGATTACCCCTCCGGGGAAGTTGAGGAGCCTTGCTGGCGGTATTACAAGGTTCTGGCCGACGGCACGACGGTAGTGGAGCCGTACCTTGTCAACATTGTTGAGGACGATGCCCTCTTTGAAAGTGCGCAGAGCGGTATTCATGCCTTGGTTATTGCATCGGGCTTCAACACTCCGACCTACTGGGTGCTGCCAGCGGTGGACAATCTGGGGAACAAGGCACTGGAGTTTGGCTACCGCACCGCATGGGGCTCACATGTCAGCTTTAACTACAGAGCCGACATTGGCGTGATGTCCGATCCCCTTGATCCCTCCACCTTTGAGCTTATTGACAGCATCGTTTCCGTAGTGGATACATACTACACGGCCCATGTTGAGTTCGACTCCTACACGGGCAGCGGACAGTACATAGCCATCCGCAATCTGAGCGACGGTGGCTTGACCATCGACGACCTGACGGTCTACGTAGTGGAATTACCGCTCCTTGCCCCAACCGACTTGCAACTTTTGGCCGTGGACAGCAATTCGGCCACTATAGCATGGGAGCCTGGTGGCAATGAGCATCACTGGGTTGTAGAATTGTCCGATAGCCTCTCGCTAACGACCATACGGACCGATGTGCAAGTGGTGACCTTGACCGACCTTGCCCCACTGACGCACTACACCGTGCGCGTGGCGGCTGTTGGGAAGAGAGACCTGCTGAGTGAGTGGTGTCTGCCGTTGGAGTTCACCACGCTTGACACCACCCACACTACGGGCATCCACACCACCGAAGCCAGCACAGTGGCGGTATACCCCAATCCGGCGCATGGCGCTGTGACCATTGAGGCACTGAACCCCGCTACGGTCACCCTCTTCACCCTCAGCGGACGTGCCGTCAACACTTGGGAGATGGATACAGGAACCATGACGATTGACCTTACGACCGTGCCGCAAGGAGCCTACTTTGTCAGGGTCGTGACTCGCAACGACGTGACAGTGAGTAAGCTGATAGTGGAGTAAGGGCCTTGCGATAACTAACACAAAGGGTTGCAGAATAATGTCTGCAACCTTTGTTTTTTCATGCTTATCGTAGAGATTCTGTTTGTGACGAGTTGGCCTTTGAACCTTCGTGAAATGCCCTTTCAATAATCTACGGGGGTTTATGGGCAGTTGACGGAATGGCCGAAAAGTGCGAAATCGCCGCGGAGGGGGTCGTCAGGGAACACTTGTGCAAGGGCTGCGGTGAGCCGCAGTGCAGCGGCCATGGAGGCCGAGGAGCAGCTGAGCAGCCCCAGTTGGTGCGACTGGGCAAGGACATGGGTATCCAAAGGCATGACGAGGGTGCGGCGGTCTATCTGCCCTGCCCACAGGCCAAGGTCAACGGGTGACCCGTCGCGCACCATCCAGCGGAGGAACATGCAGAGGCGCTTGCAGGCGGAATGGGTGTCCTTGGGCACCACAAGACTGATGCCGCAGCGGGCAAAGTAGTCACTGATGGCGTTGATGGCCTCAAGTCCCGTAGAGGCGTGGAATGACACGTAGCGGCCCAGCGACCCGTATTGATTCAGCAAACGGCTGTAGGTCAGCAGGAATTGGTGCATCATGTCCACAGTGTAGAGCCGATAGAAACAACGGTTGACCCCTGAGGGGAGGGAGGCTGCAAACCCCATGCCGGCAATCCACTGGTAGACATGGCCCTGCGAGCGGTCCAGTAGCCACTGGATTTTGGGCATGAATTGCTGGCGGTTGCCATAGCTGAGGCATGAGGCAAGGAAGGCCATGGCCTCCTGGTTTTCGGCCCCGTGCACTTGGTGCATGAACCAAGAGGGGTCGACATTGATGAAGGAGGCCGTCTCATAGCGGTCGGCGTAGTCCTTCAGCAGTTGGCGTGTAGCCTTGGGTATCATTGTTTTGTGTGAGCTTGTGGCTTTCATTCTGTTTTGCAAAGGTACTCTTTTTTCCTGTAATGGACAGTTTTGACGTCTCCAAGCCTCGTGTTTAGGGTGACGAGATTGGGCCATTGTTGTTAGTTGTTGACAGATGGCACAATAATTTCACCCGAATATCGTTATTGGGTGTATAATAATAACTAAAAACCCTTTAACAATGAGAGACATACTTCCTGTAAACGGAGTTTTTGAGATGATGCAGCTCCCTGCTGACATGGAGCACATTGGCGTCATCAGTGCCATGACGTTGAGCTATCACCATGGCAAACATCTGAAAGCATATGTGGACAATCTGAACAAGTTGCTGACGGGCAGCGGCTTGGAGAATCTGCCGATTAGTGAGGTAATCAAGAAGTCGACGGGTGCCCTGTTTAACAACGCTGGCCAAGTGCTGAACCATGTGATGTACTTTGAGCAGTTCGGACACAATAATCACGAGCCGCAAGGAAAGATAAAGGAGATGATAGAGCGTGACTTCCTGTCGGTAGAGAACTTCAAGAAGGAGTTTGAACAGAAGGGTGCAACCCTTTTCGGTTCGGGCTGGGTGTGGCTGTCCGCCAACGCCGATGGGCATTTGGTGATTACGCAGGAGGCCAACGCCAATAATCCCTTGGTGAATGGTTTGGTCCCATTGCTGACCTTCGACGTGTGGGAGCATGCCTACTATCTTGACTACCAGAACCGCCGTGCCGACTATCTGAGTGCTTTGTGGCAGATAGTGGATTGGCAGGTAATAGAAAGCCGGCTTTAACAGGAAAGCCGGCTTGCGTAAAGTGAGTTGACAGGGTGGCGGCGGCTGTAGCCGTGCCGCCCTTTTGTCAGTTCTGTGCCGTGCTGTTCAGCATGGCTTCTACTTCGTCTTTATGTTCAAAGAGTGTGCATCCGCCTGTGTGTTCCCATCCAAGTGCGCGGGCGTCCCGTATGCGGCGGAATAGGGGAGAGGAGAGGGCGGCGCGGAGGCCGATTTGCGTAACGTTGCTGTCGGAATAGGGCGAGAACGGGCAGGGCTCGGCAGCGCCGTCGGGGCCGATGTGGAAGAAACCACGGCCGGCAGCCAAACAGCCGCCCAGGGCCTTCTCGTCGCCGGGGAAGGAGAAGAGGACGAGGTCCCGTGCCGAGGTCTCACGGCGGGCATCAAGAATCTGCTCCATGTGGGCCACATGCTCATCGCGGAAAGCGAGGTGCTCGGTTTTCTGGTCGATGGGTACATATTCCACATAGAAAATCAATTTGCAGCCCAAGTCGTGAAGGTAGTTGATATACTGCTCGGAGGTGACGGCTTGATAGTTCTCCGTGGTGACGGTGATGCTGACACCGTAGAAGAGATGTGCATCCTTGAGATATTCCATGGATTGCAGTGCGCGTTCGTAAACACCGCGGCCACGGCGGCTGTCGGTAGCGGCAGCATCGCCTTCAAGACTGATGACGGGCACGATGTTGAGGTGCTCCTTGAAGAAGTCGATATAAGAAGGACCTATCATGGTGCCGTTGGTGAAAACGGGGAAGATCATATTCTTCACCTCGGCAATTTGGTCAAGCAGGTCGCGCCGGGTGAGAGGCTCACCACCGGCAAGGAGGGCGAAGTTGATGCCGAGGTCGGCAGCCTCCTCGAAGATGGTGCGCCACTGCTGGGGTGTGAGGGTTTGTTTGGCGGGAGTGTCCGGGTCGGCAGCTATGCCGTTTTGGCGTGCGTAGCAGCCCTTGCAGTGCAGGTTGCAGGTGGTGGCAATGCTTGCAATAAGGAACGGCGGCACTTCGACATTCTCCTCGGCCGGGAGAGAGGAGCGCCGACGCTCGGACTGGGCGAACCGCTGCTGCATGCGCATGATGAATGCCGCCTCTCGGGGATTGCTGAGCACGTTGAGATAGATTTTGCCCATGATATAGCGGATGCGCTCGGCCATGTATTCATTAAGGTTGTTCATTGTCAGCGGTGGTTTGTTGTCATTGTTTCAGGGTTTCAATCATTGAGTCGAGCGTCTTTGTCATGGCGACAATTTCCTCAATCGAAGGGTTATTGCCTTCCCATTTGCGTGAGAGACATGCCGGGATGTCCTTGGCCTTTTCCTGCATGGCCCGACCGCGGGGGGTAAGGCTGACAATGCGTTGGCGGCTGTCAACCGTGCCGCGTGTGCGGGCGACGAGGCCTCCGCGTTCCATGCGCTGCAACAGCGGTGTGACGGTGTTGGTGTCCAGCATCAGGCGCGAGGCAATGTCGCTCACGGGCAGGTTATCCCGCTCCCACAATATTAGGAGCACCAGGTACTGCGGATATGTGATACCGAGTGGCTCGAAGTATGGGCGGTAGGCCTGGGTGACAAGACGCGAGACGGTGTAGAGCCGGAAGCAAAGCTGCTTTTCCAGTTTCAGTTGGTCGTACATTGCTCAGAGCATTGCTTCGATGGCCTTCTCGATGGCTTCGGGCTCGGTGGTGGGGGCGAATCGCTCCACCTTGGTGCCGTCGCGCGAAATGAGGAATTTGGTGAAGTTCCACTTGATGTCGCTGTCCTTTTCGACGGACTTGCTCAGCCTGGTGTACATGGCTGCCGTAGCTTTGGCCTTGAGGCCTTTGAGCTCTTCGGTGGGAGCCTGCTCCTTGAGGTAGGTAAAGATGGGGTGCTCCTCTTTGCCGTTGACGTCTATCTTCTGCATGATTTGGAAGGTGACGCCGTAATTGATGCGGCAGAACTCAGTGATTTCACTGTTACTGCCAGGGTCCTGGTTGGCAAACTGGTTGCAGGGGAATCCGATGACTACGAGACCTTTGTCGCGGTATTTCTCGTTGAGTTTCTCAAGACCGTCAAACTGGGGAGGTAAAGCCACATTTGCTGGCGGTGTTGATGATGAGGAGCACCTTGCCCTTAAACTGGGCGAAGTCTATCTCTTGGCCATTGCTGGCGATTGCTTTGTAATCGTAAATCGTTGACATGTTTTCTAATCCTTTTTTTGAGCATTGCTGTGGGGGCTTCAGGGTGGTGACCCCCCCAGGTAGCGATGCTTGTTGTTTTATGAACTTTTCTTTTTTCTTTGTTACATCTGCTTCACGAGCCAGTTCTGGAGACCGATTTTCTCAATCATGTCAAGCTGTTCCTCGCTCCAGTAGAGGTCCTCCTCCTCATCGGCAAGGTATGCTTTCGTGATGTCGTAGGTGGTGGGGTCGCAGCTCAGCGTGGGCATAATCTTGTAGAGCGACTCAACGCCCTCGCGCTGGATGCGGAGATCCTCTTCGATGTAGGCCTTGGCATCCTCAATCAGCTGGCATTCCCTGTTCAGCTTCACCTGCGGAACGCAGCCGAGGTCCAGCATGCGGTTGGTGTACTTCTCCACCCAATCCATCTCCTCAGCGTAATGATCCAAATACTTCTGACCGAGTTTTTCAAATCCCTGTGATTTGAAGAGGAGACCCTGCATTTTGTGCACAAAAGCACCTGCCGTGAGTTCGTTCACAATCATCTGTGAGATCTGTAATGTTGCTTTAAAATCCATGTTGTAAATGCTTTAAGTTATTATTAATTTATATCGTTCACGATGCAAAGATACGAATTAGTTCTATCATAGCAAAAGTAATGTGTTGTTTTAACGATATTTAATAAAGAGTCGTGCACGATATAGATTCATGGTAAATATGAACATGGGGGTGGAAAAACAACCAGTATCCTTTTTGTAGTCTTTTGTTACTGTATTATGTAGGTTCAATAAAAACCCTTTTGAGAGTGCGTTCCACCGGGACGCTGCTTCCCGGTTGCTGGTAATCCAAACACTAAGTGTGGGGTTATTGAGAGTTTGCCTCTGCGAAGCAATTAATAGATGTTCCATTATGAGATTTTTCTTGTATTTCTTGGAAAAAGTGTATTTTTGTATTGCAATCCACATTCAGAATGACATCAATGACACTAATATAACACACTGATTGCTAATTATCAATGCAAGATGGTCAACAATCCTATGCATCGGAGAAACCCCCATTTCCTTTCTATTGGAACACTGCTACTAAACTGTTGCAATGATGGGGAGTAGTTTAATATTTATCAAAGGAAAATCAAATAATTAAAAAGTACGATATTCAAGACATGTTTGTGATGGTAGTCAAAGCCGAACGAAGCTACGCTTCCAGCAGCGTTACTGCTGTGCGCAATCGTTACAACAACAATGCGGAGTGCAAACAAGTATGGAGTTAATTGGAGGTCAGTATAATGAAGCATTCTAACATCATCCTCACCCTGGCTGCAGTGCTGATTGCAGATATGGCTTTAGTCTCCTGTAACAAGGAAAGTCTACCAGTCACCGGCACCTTTACCATGACCGTCAACGCAGCAAGGGGATACAACGCAACCAAAGCCCTCTCAGTCGACGGCACGACGCTTACCGCCTCGTGGGTTCAGGGAGATAGCGTGAAGGTATACAATGAAACCCGCCTTACCGACCTCGAAGGCAGCTTGGTAGCTCAAAGCGATGGCTCCAGCATCGTGTTCGCTGGCACCCTCTCTGGTGAAATCGCCATAGGCGATGTTTTGATACTGAAATACCTTAACCCCGACTACAGCGGGCAGGACGGTACATTGGAGTACATTGCAACCAATTGTGACTACGCTCTGGCAACCGTCATAGTGGCTTCAGTAGCCAATGGCAAGATTTCCACCACGGGCGATGCAGATTTTGAAAACCAGCAAGCCATTGCCAAGTTCACCATGGGAAACAGTGAAGGCACAGAAATGCTCAGTGCCTCCCAGATTCTGGTCTCTGTAGGCGACGACAGCTATACCATCACCCCCACATCTGCTACAAGGGAAATATACTTAGCCCTCCCCGGCTTCAGTGGACAAGACATCACCATCTCCGCCACTGTCGGTACCAATTTCTACTCTTTTACCAAGTCCGATGTCACCTTTGAAGCCGACCAGTACTACGCTATCGAGGTGCAGACTAAACTTGTCTCTGTCACATGGGACAGTGATGAAGACTACGGCCATGGCGGCATTAGTATAAGTGGATGCAGTTATGGAGCAGATAATGGTATAATTAATATGAGTGTAGAAAGAAGCGGAATCACCTTCACGTCTATAGTTGCTTCTATTGCCAGTATTGTAATCAATTGTGATCATACTGACTTCACCCCGCCAGCAGGGTGGTTATGGAATACGGGTAATCATACGTTGGTATGGACTGGCACTCCGAGTGCTTCGGTCAGTTTAATTACAGGAGCAGAAAGTGCTATCTACGATATTAAATCAATCGTGTTTAAAATGGGTGATTAATCACTATTCCACCGATACAGAGAACGTCAGTTGCGTTTTTACATGCTATTGATACAGGCCTCAACCGTCAGGCATGACACAATAATCAACTACAAGCCGGATGGGATTTGTCCACCTGCTGAGCCACATTGCCGTACGACTCGCAACCAGAGTATCACAGGGCAGGAACCTCCCCCCCTTGCGCAGAATGCTGGGCGTTTGAGGGTGTCAATCCCTAATTAATCTTTTGAAAAGCTTCTTTATAGGCTATCTATTGATAGTTCAACTGATGCAAAAAGAAACTGAGGGGCTTACTTGTGACAATGAATACACTTCTCAAAATGCCTTGTCGGATACTGAGAATCAATTTATTATTAGATATTTCAAAGATGCGAGATATTTTAGTTCAGGCAATATAGTGAGTCAATGGCAGCTTTACGAGCCATATTGTCTTTAATGTATATTATTCTTAATATCATTGCCCCAATGCGTTTTTTGTAGTGTACTGGGTCGTAATAGTTATGATAGTCTTCGGTAATGATGTTTCGGCCAGAAAAATCGAACAAGTGATTTCCAAAAATGCTGTCAAGAATTTCCATATCTTTTGGGTCGAACAGTTTCTGGTCATAGGTAGGATTGATAATAACTTTATAATTGGTGTGGTTGCGACGTAATACATCTGCTATCTCTGAGAGCATTGTAATATTCTTTTGCTTTAGAATGGGATTGTAGAATTCGGGGGTCTTAGCACGAGAGGGAAATTGTGACAATCTTTCTGAAGTATACCAATCTTCCTTTTCTCTCATATCCTCGATTTTTTGATCTGGGAGATTTTCATTGGAAAACAGGTTATATGGACCATAAGGAGTAGTGTCAATCACGCCTGACGCTATCATGTATGGTTTCACTTTGTGGGTTAAAGAAAAGTCGATATAAGCTCGAATAAACTCGGGTCTCGAATAAGCTCTCAAATAAGACAAGTGCCAGTTTGTCCAATTTTTGTTCTCCTCTAAAGCAGGGTGGGTGATCCACAAGTGACCTGTTTCTGGCGAGGTCTGAGTGAGAAGCATCTCATCAATGCAAATCAGTGCATTGTCAAAATGTGATTTCCCATCAATAAATTTTATCTTTTTGTGCAAGTTGTATAGTGATTCCCCGTACCCATCCATATGTAGGCAGTTACACTGAGGGCCAATATATTTTTTCCATTCGTCTGAAAGATATGCCCCGCTCCTACTACTGCCGAATATAAATGAGTTCCATTGGTTTGCGTCCTTATTTTGTATAAACAATTGTGTGGAAACGTAGCCACGATTATTGTTTATCCACAGAGGACTTCCATCCTCAGGGTAATATGTTTTGTATTTTCTCAGAACTTTGAAGGGGTCTCCGATAATGTAGGGACTATAGAATAGCAGCAACGGAGTCAGAAATATCAGAGTTAGTCGAAGGAACTTTTTCATCAGAATTGGAAATAAATGAATTGAACATCGCCAGATGGCTGTAGAACAAATATCGCTATTATGAGGGCATAATATATCAACCAGCGTAGTATACGGGGCTTAATATGAGCTTGTAACGGATGCTCCTTTGTTCGCGTTAGCCATTCTACCACTATCAATAAAGCTATTGATACCAGTGTTGAAATGTAGTATGAACGAGTTTTCAGCCACGGAATCGATAGCAATGAGCCAGAAAAGATATGTGTCATATACTCCCATGCCTCAGTTATCGAGTTGGCTCTGAAAATGATCCAACCGAACACTACAAAAATAAATGTGAGAAGAATCTTTGGTATATCCTTCAAGTTTGCTTGGTCTAAATACTTTCTATTTTTCCCACTGAGAATGAGCGGTAAAAATAGTACGGCATGGTATGCTCCCCAAGTGATAAAGGTCCAGTTAGCACCATGCCAGAGTCCGCTTACAAGAAATATGATGAAAGTGTTTCTTACAATGATCCATTTCTTATAAGCATCAGGGTGTTTGCATTCTAAAGGAATAGTAGGACGGCTGCCGCCCAAAGGAATGTATAAGTAATCTCTGAACCATGTTGTTAGAGAGATATGCCAGCGACGCCAAAATTCAGCAATATCTCTACTGAAATAAGGTACATTGAAGTTGCGCATCAAACGAATCCCAAACAATTTACTTGTACCAATCGCTATATCACTATAGCCCGAAAAGTCGCAGTAAATCTGAAAAGTAAATAAAATGGCCGATAGCAGAAGTGTGGAACCCGATTGGGTTGAATAAGTGTTGAATACCTCGTCAACATATATGGCGCAATTGTCAGCAATCACAATCTTCTTGAACAATCCCCATAGTATTTGTCGCATTCCATCAATCGCAAGAGTTGAATTAAAAGAGCGTTTTTTCAAGAATTGAGGGAGTAGATTTGTGGCACGTTCAATGGGGCCGGCTACTAACTGAGGGAAAAAACTAACGTAGGCAAAAAAAGCAACAATATTGGTTGTAGGAACTATCTTGCCTCGATACACGTCAATCGAATAGCTGAGTGCCTGGAATGTATAAAAACTGATACCGACAGGAAGAATGACTTTGATTAGCAATCCGTCAGGATTGACATCGAACAAATGTGAAAAAGAAACAACAAAAAAGTCGTAATATTTGAATATTATTAGTATGGCAAGATTTATGATGAGATTGAGGATCATAAACCCTTTGCCCGCTGACGGAATACCCGTTCTTTTTCTTGACCTGGCAATTAGCAACCCACTGCAATACGAGCACAGACTAGTAAACGCAATCAATACCAGAAATCGCCAGTCCCACCATCCGTAGAAGATGTAACTAACAACAACTATGAATAGGTTCTGTAGTAATAGTTGCTTCTTACAGCGTTTTAAAGCATAGTCAAAAACAAACCAATAGAGTAGGAATACTATCGGCAGAAACAAGGCAAACTCTATGGAGTTGAATAGCATGATAAAAAATGTGTTCAGTTGATTATGCCGGGCGACAGGCCGATGGGTGTTTTTCTATTTCAAGAGGGTTCCGGCCGTCAGCCAGCAGTTTCTTTGCCTCGCTCAGGTCGTGTTGGGGCTTGCCGCCCAACGTCTTCAACAGTAATAAAGCCATAATATGTTGTTAATTAAAAAATATACCGCTGTATTAGAATGGGTTGAATGCAACTGCCACTCGCGTCCAGTTTTACAAAGATACAAAAAAAAACGTTTTTACTCATTTTTCTTTTCTTCCTTGTGTTGATACACATTTTTCTCGCACTCTTTTTGATGCATCATGCCCATAGGCTTATCACTTTGGAGAAACGACCACGAGCAAATGGTTCACTTGGTCGGGGAGTCGTTGCCGGCCTCCTTGTACCTCATGGTTTCCCTCTCTTTTCGGAGGTATAACCGTTCGATGGTATAAGGGATTGTTGAGGGGGAGGGATTGAGGGGTGTGCGAGGAGGGAGGTTCCCCGACCAGCGGCAGGAGGTGCCGCGGAGGGTCAACGGGTGCGGAAACGGGAAGTGATGTCGGCGAAGGTGCCGTCGGGTTGACGTTTGAGCATGTGCTGGTTGCTGTGGGATGATTTGAGGGGGCCGAGGTGGGCGATGTAGGGACCCAGTTTGATGTAGTCGAATTGTTGTTTGTCGAGGTTGTGGGGGAGGTACTGACGGCCGCTGTACCATGCCACTTTGTGCTGGGGGTAGTGGAGGTGGACGTATGCGGCGAGGGTTGCCACTTGGTGCGGCGCGGCATCGCCGCCCATGAAGCAGACGCAGGTGATACTTTGGCCTTGGGAGGCCATCATGGTGTCGATGGCTTGGGTGTCGAGCGGGAGGCCGGTGTCGCCCCAGAGTTGCGGGCTGTGGCAGCCTGGGCAGCGGCAGGGGCAGCCGGCGATATTGATGGCCAGGGAGGTCTCGTCTGGGACTTCCTGGAAGACAATGTCGGTGTTGAGGTATTTAAGCATTGTGGTAGTAGCGGCGGCGGGCTTCCTCCTGCCGGCCCTGGGAGAAGTTGCCGATGCGTTTCAGGTAGCCGATGATGCGGGTCATGTAGTCGATGTTCTTGCTGTGGCACACGGGACACTCTTT
>JAEEGL012036451.1_pt1 | contig 17854 bp, 11 predicted proteins | sample 9134231 | NCBI WGS metagenome assembly JAEEGL01 (sample SAMN16246548, study PRJNA631951) | gut metagenome | biome: gut microbiome; feature: rumen; material: fiber-attached | host: Bos | place: Iran: Karaj | collected 2018-10 | reverse complement strand
TTGCTGACCAGTGCCTTCGGCCTCACCGTCTCCGTCTGGAATGCAGATACGAAGGCCTTTTTCCCGACTTGTGGCGGCAAGCGGCCGGTGCTGGTGGAATGGGCGCCGGAAATGCCCCTGAAGGAGTTGCTGGAGAAACAGAAGGAACAGCAGGAAGGCGTGCTCCGCGGCAAAGGATATACGTATGAAGATTGTGTAAAGGATATGGAACCGGGCGTCTCGGCCTGGTTCGACGGGCCTGAGGACCCGGAGGCCGAAATCGGCAACGACGCCCTGGCCTTCCGTCTGGTGGCCGGCAAGGGCGGTGCTTTCCGGATGGAATGCCGCTATCGGGCCGATCAGTATTCCAAGGAGATTCTCCGGCAGTTCACGGACAGTTTCGCCGCCTGCCTCCAGTCGATGGAGAAGGCGAAAACCGTGGGTGAGCTGGCTTTTGCAACGGATGCGCAGCTGGAGGAAACGGCTTCCTTCAACCCCGGACCCTTCCCCGGCGATCCGGAAAAGACGATGCTGGATTACTTCCGGGAGAACGTGAAGCGCTACCCGGACCATCCGGCCGTTGTGTTCCAGGACACGCCGATCACCTACGCCCAGCTCGACCGGATGACCGACAACCTGGCCGCCCGCATCGCCTCTGTCGTCGAGCCGGGCGGTGTCGTGGCCATCATCGTGAACCGGAACCAGTATATGGCGATAGCGCCGATGGGTGTCATCAAGGCCGGTTGCGCCTATCAGCCGCTGGACCCGACCTATCCGACGGAGCGCCTGAACTTTATGCTGCAGGACGCAGGGGCTTCTCTCCTCATCGCCGACCCGGGCCTGGAGCAGCTGGTGGGCGAATATAAGGGGGAGGTGCTCCTGACCAAGGACATTCCGTCGCTTCCGGAAAGCAAGGCGAAACTTCCGTCGCCAAAAGCGGACGACCGCTTCATCCTGCTGTATACCAGCGGCTCGACCGGCGTGCCCAAGGGCGTACAGCTGATTCATCGGAACGTTGCGGTCTACGCAGTGAACAACCAGGCCAACCTCGGCTTTACGGAAACTTCTCATTCGGCGGCGTATGCCAGCTTCGGCTTCGATGCCTATATGAGTGATCTGGTGACCGCCTTCGTCTCGGGGGCTGCCCTGTATATCATCCCGGAGGAAATCCGTCTGGACCTGCTTGCCTTGAACGCCTTTTTCGAGGACAACGGCATCACCCACTCCCTGATGACGACGCAGGTGGCCACGCAGTTTGCCATCAATTTCCCGGAGAACAAGTCCCTGAAGGCCCTGTACACCGGTGGAGAGAAGATGGCCAGTTTCCCGGTTCCCAAGTTTAACATCTTCAACTGTTACGGTCCCACTGAGACCACAGCCTATGTGGTCAGCAAGCACGTGCAGGTGCAGGAACCCGACATTCCGATCGGACGGCCCCTGCCCGGCATCCGGGGCTATATCCTGGGCAAGGGCGGCAGCCGCCTGCCCGTAGGTGCCGCCGGTGAGCTGGTGGTCTCGGGCTTCCAGGTGGGCAACGGCTACCTGGGCCGGCCCGACAAGACCGCCGAGGTGTTCATTGACAATCCGTTCACTGACGACCCGGCCTACAAGCATATGTACCGCACGGGAGATATCGTCCGTTACCGTGCTGACGGCGACATCGAGTTCATTGGCCGAAAGGATATGCAGGTGAAAATCAGGGGATTTCGCATTGAGCTGAAGGAGGTGGAGAGTGTTATCCGCGAATTCCCCGGCATCTCGGATGTCACCGTCCAGGCCTTTGACGAAGGTGGAGACGGGGCCGGAAAGTTCCTTGCCGCTTATATCGTCAGTGACGCCCCTGTGGACATCGACGCCCTGAACGCCTTCATCGTGGACCGGAAACCACCTTACATGGTGCCTTCCGTGACGATGCAAATCGACGCGATTCCCCTGAACGTCAACCAGAAAGTGGATGTGAAGGCCCTTCCGAAGCCCGAGAAGCAAAAGAAGGAGAAACCGGCCGAGGAAGCGCCCCTGAACCTGCTGGAGCAGAAACTCGCCGACCTCATCCGCGAAACCACCCATATTGACGGCTTCTCGCTGACAGAGCCTCTTTTCTATTCGGGACTGACCTCCCTGTCGGCCCTCAGGCTCGCGGTCGAACTGAACAAGCGGTTCGGCATCACGGTGGATATGAACACCTTCGTCAAGACGGCGACGCTTCAGGGCATTGAGAACGACGTGCTCGCGGCCGTGTTCTCCGGACAGGCCGTCGGACGCGCGGACAGTGCCCAGGGAACGGTATCGGCGCAGCCGCTGACTTTCCAGCAGGAAGGCCTCTACTTCGAGTGCATGAAGAATCCCAGCGAGACGGTATACAACCTGCCGATGTGCTGGACCCTTCCTCCGAAAACGGATCCCGAAGCGGTCCGTACCGCCTTCCTGAAGGTGGTACAGTGCCATCCCGCCCTGAATTCCCACTTCGAGATGCGGGAAGGAAAGGTAATGCTGGTTCCCTGCGAAAAGGAACCCGAGGTGGCCATCACGACTGTCCCGGCGGAGAACCTTCCGGATATCAAAGCCCATTTCCTGGAGCCGTTCAACCTGACCGAAGGCCCGCTGTTCCGGGCTTCCGTTGTCAAGGCGGGGAAGAACCTATACCTCCTGACTGACTTCCATCACTTGGTCTTCGACGGCCGTTCGATGGACATCTTCATGACGGATTTCTGCGCGGCGATGAACGGAACGGACCCAGTCCCCGAGACCTTCACGTACTTTGATTATGCCGCCGACCAGAAGGCTTCGGAGGGCGGAGAGGCCTATTCCGCCGCAGCCGCCTTCTTCCAGGAGCACATGGCGGGCTGCGAAGGGGCCAGCGCCATTCTTCCCGACCGGGAGAAGGGCGATGAGGCTGGTGTCGTGGCTTCGCTCGAGATTCCCGTGGATGCGGCCATCGCCGCCCGCTGCCAGGCGCTGGGCATTTCCCCGGCCAGCTACTTCCTGGGTGCGGCCTACATGGCCGTCGGTGCGTTCTCCGGCAGCCGGAACGTGTATATGTGCACCGTGAGCAACGGCCGTTCGGACCTGCGGGTCTCCGACACTGTGGGCATGTTCGTCAATACGCTCGCCCTGTCCGGCGATACGCAGGCGGAAAAGATTGACGACTATCTGCGCGAAACGGACCGCATGTTCAACGAATCCCGTTCGCACGAATACTATCCCTTCGCCAAGGTCTCATCGGACTATGGCTTCCAGCCGCAGGTGATGATGGCCTACCAGGTGGGCCTGCTTGAATCCTACCGGATCGGCGGAACGGAAATCCACTTTGAGGACCTGGCGACCCAGACCCCGATGTTCCCCGTTTGCATCTTCATCAACGGCGGCGAAGCGGCCGAGCGCATCCAGATCCAGTACGACGAGACCTTGTACAGCCCGGAACTGATGCAGAGCTTTGCCGATACGATGGCGCAGCTGCTGCAAGGGATGCTTGCCGACGGCCCGCTCGGGAAGGTGAAGCTGGTGGGCAAGTCCCAGGAAAAGATGCTGGACGGTTTCAATTCCAATACCCTTCCGGTAGATACGACGAAGACCATCGTCTCCCTCTTCCGGGAGCAGGTCGCCGCGCATCCGCAGGCTTCGGCCGTCCTCTTTGAAGAAAAGACGATCACCTATCAGGAACTGGACGAGGTGTCCGACCGGATTGCTGCGTACATCGCTTCGCTGGGGCTCGGGCGCGAGAAAGTGGTCTCCATCCTGATCGGCCGCAACGAGATGATGGCCGTCGCGTCGCTCGGCGCCCTGAAGGCGGGCTGCGCCTACCAGCCCCTGGACCCTTCCTATCCGGAAGAGCGCCTGAACTTTATGATTGAGGATGCGTCCGCAAGCCTCCTCATTGCCGATGCGCAGTATCGGAAACTGATCACCAACTATAAGGGCCCCTGCCTGGATACGGCCGATATCGCGGCGTTGCCGGCAGGCCCCGTTCCGAAGGGGCCCGCGCCGGAGGACCTGTTCATCCTCCTGTATACGTCGGGCTCCACCGGCGTCCCGAAGGGCTGCATGCTGGAGCACCGCAATCTCATGAATTTCTGCGCGTGGTACCGGAACTTCTACCAGCTCACGGAAAAGAGCCGGGTGGCGGCTTACGCCAGCTATGGTTTCGACGCCAACATGATGGACATGTACCCGGCCCTTACCACCGGCGCCTGCGTGTGCATCATCCCGGAGGAGACGCGCCACGATATGTCGCTGCTGAACAGCTTCATCACCGACAACAAGGTGACCCACAGTTTCATGACCACCCAGGTGGGCGTCATGTTCGCGAAGAACTTCCCGGGGAATCCTTCCATCAAGTACCTGTCGACGGGCGGCGAGAAGCTGATTTCGATGGATCCGCCTTCCTACAACTTCTATAATGGGTACGGCCCGACGGAGTGTACCATTTTCACCACGATCTTCAAGGTGAACAAGAAGGAGCCCAACATCCCCATCGGCCAGCCGCTGTCCAATGTCCGGCTCTACGTGGTGGACACGCAGGGTCGAAGGCTTCCTGCCGGGGCGGTGGGTGAGCTCTGGGTTACCGGCCCGCAGGTGAGCCGCGGCTACCTCAACCGGCCGGAGAAGACCGCCGAAACGTATATTCCCAATCCTTTCGCCAAGGAATACCCGTATGACCGGGTGTACCGGACCGGCGACATTGTCCGCTACCGCATGGACGGCAACATCGAGTTTGTGGGCCGCAACGACGGCCAGGTGAAGATCCGCGGCTTCCGCGTCGAGACCAAGGAGGTCGAGGCCGTGATCCGCGAGTTCCCGGGCGTGACGGACGTCACCGTCCAGCCGTTCGACAACCCTTCCGGCGGCAAGTTCATCGCCGCCTACATCGTGTGCGACGGGGATCTGGACAAGAAGGCGCTGACGGACTTCATCCTGCAGCGGAAACCGCCGTATATGGTCCCGGCCGCTTTCACGAAGCTCAAGGCGATTCCGCTGAATGTGAACCAGAAGGTGGACCGCAAGGCGCTTCCGGAGCCGGAGATGAGCGCCAGTGGAGAGTTCGTTCCGCCGGAAGGGGAGATTGAGACCGCCCTGTGCGAGATCTTCGCCGAAGTGGTGGGAGTGGACCGTGTCGGCGCTACCGACAATTTCTTCGATATGGGCGGTACGTCGCTGATGGTTACGAACGTGCTGGTCAGTGCCGAGAAGCGCGGCCTGAAGTTCTCCTACGCCGAGGTCTTTGTCTATCCGACACCCCGTGCCATGGCCGCTTTCCTTTCCGGCACTGTCGAGAAACCTGCGAAGAAGGAGGACGAAGTCACGTCCTACGACTATTCGGCCATTGACGCCCTGCTGGCGGGCAACACCCTCGAGGCCTTCCTGAAAGGGAAGCGCCAGCCGCTGGGTAAGAATATCCTGCTGACCGGCGCCACGGGCTTCCTGGGCATCCATGTCCTGCGGGAACTCGTCGAGCAGACCGGTGGGGACACCATCATCTGGTGCCTGCTCCGGGGCAAGGGCTCCATCTCCGCAGAACAGCGCTTGAAAGAAATGCTGGTCTACTATTTCGAAAAGAAATACCGCCAGCTGGTGGGCGGTCGCATCCGCCTGATCCAGGGCGACATCACCGACAAGGCCGTCTTCGACGGCATCCTCGCAGCAGGAACCAAGATCGACATGGTCGTCAACTGCGCGGCCAACGTCAAGCATTTCTCCAAGGGGGACGATATCCTTCGGGTGAATTACTACGGCGTGCAGAACCTCGTGGACTTCTGCATGGCTACCGGCGCCCGGTTGCTGCAGGTGTCCACCGAGAGCGTGGGCGGCATGACCGAAGGCCCAGTCCCGAAAGTGATGGACGAGCAGATGCTCTTCTTCGGGCAGAATACGGACAACCAGTATGTCGTTTCCAAGTTCCTGGCCGAACGGTGTATCCTGGAGAAGGTCGCCGAGGGCAGCCTCCATGCGAAGATCGCCCGTGTGGGCAACCTTTCCCCGCGTGCGGTCGACGGCGAATTCCAGGTCAATTTCAACTCCAACGCCTCGATGGGCCGGATGAAGGCATACCGGATGATGGGTGCTGTCCCGTATCCGCTGCTCGAGAGCCGGATGGAGTTCTCTCCCATCGACGAGGTGGCGCATGCCGTGGTGCTGCTGGCCGGCACGCCGGAAGCCAACTGCGTCTTCCACGTTTCCAACGACCACCTGTTGCCGATGGACGACATCCTGTCGCGGCTCCACAAGGATGACGGCAGTCCGCTGGACTACGTGGAAATGGATGAGTTTGCCCGCCGGATGGATGAGGCGGGAGCCGATCCGGAGAAGGCCCGGATCCTCTCCAGCATCGTCGCCTACAACCAGGCGGAAGGACAGGTCCAAATGGTGGAGAACCTGGCGGAGAACACCTACTCCATGAACGTGCTGCACCGGCTGGGCTTCCGCTGGAACGAAACCTCCAGCGATTATGTGGACATGATCTTCGAGATGCTGGATTCCTTCCGGTTCTTCAATTCCTAAAAAAGGAGGGTGACCGGCCGGTCACCCTCTCTTTTTTATTTCACGAACTTGAACGGATTCGAAGCTGCTTTCTTGTTGAGCTTCCAGGACCGGTCGCAGGAGATGTCCCAGTTGTCGCCGGTCTTCTTGATGACGTGGTCCGAGCAGTGGTAGTGGATGACGTCTTCGCTGCCGTCAGGCCACTTGATGTACAGGTCTTCATCCATATCCTTGGCGCCGTCGATCTCGCCGAACTTCAGGTAATAGCAGGTCCGCTCTTCCTCTTCGCTGAACCGGACCTTCCCGTAGGAAAGCTGGAGGCCGTACAGACGGGCCAGATATGCCTTTGTCGGCGCTTCTTCGGCGGACGGCACGGTGTTCATGATCGACTCCACGCCGAACGTCTCGCCCTTGTAGGCGAGCGTGGTGCCGTGGGCGAAGGTGCCTTCGCGCGAAGGATCGAGCAGGTCGTTGCCGTAGCGGTCCTGGACGGTGAGGATCACGTTGACGGGATACCAGTCCACGATGGGAAAGTCCGTATCGGGAAGGATGCCGCCCTCGGAGCAGCCTGCGGGCAGGAGCATCACGGCAAGGAGTAACAGGAGAGTGATTCGTTTCATGGCTTGGATTACATTACACTATATAGATGCAGAGGCCTTTGGAATGTTGCGTCATTTCAGGCTTTTTTCATAGATGTCGCCGATTACCAGGCCGCAGAGCGTCATGCCGAAGATGGCCGTGATGTGGGCCGTGGTGCCGTTGATCTGGGCTTTTTTACCGTCCCACTCGCTGTTGGTGGCATCGGCGGCCAGGGCGGCGCCCCGGTTGGGAAGCACCTCTTCGTCGTAGACGCAGCGGAACTTGTGGCCGGGCCAGGTGTGGTTCTGCTTGAACTTCTTACGGATGGCCGCGCCGAGCGGGCAGCCGCGCACGTTCCAGAACTCGGCCACTTTCACAGCCTGCGGATCGACTTTCAGCGCTGCGCCCATCGAAGAGAAGAACACGGCCGGCGTGCGGGTAGCCCGCAGGATGAGGTCGGATTTTTCCTTGAGGCTGTCGATGGCGTCAATGATGTAGTCGTATGCCTCCATCTGGAATGATGCGGCGGTCTCTTCGTTGTAGGGGCGCTGCAGGGCGAGGATTTCGGCGTTGGGGTTGATCTCCAGCAGACGGTCGCGCAGCGCCTCGACTTTCGGACGTCCCACGGTGCGGGAGGTGGCCATCAGCTGGCGGTTGATGTTGCTGACACTCACCGTGTCGGAATCCACGAGCGTCAGGTGCGTGATGCCGGAGCGCACCAGGCCCTCCGCGCACCAACTGCCGACGCCGCCGACGCCGAAGATGAGGACGCGCGCGCTGCCCAGGGCGGCCATCGTGGCGTCGCCCACCAGCAGTTTCGTGCGGCTGTAAATCGGATCTTCGACGGGTGAGTACATCGTACGGAAACGTTTATACACGTTTTTACGCGGAACAAAGATAGCGAAATTCAGGAATTCTTCGTATCTTTACTCCGTTGACGCAACTTTTCGACGTCTTGTGCATTTATAAAAGAAACAATTAAAACACAAGCACATGAAATGGCTTCATAACCTGCTGAAAGGGCTTTCACTGACCGCCGCGCTCTTTGTGTTCCAGGCCTGCTACGGCACGCCCGGTGGCTGGGAACCGGAAGGTCCCGATATGGAAGACAATCCGCCGGAAACCTGCGTGGTCCAACCTGCGCCCGATCAGCCGGGTGTCGATGCAACGGCGCCCGAACTGCCTGAGGAACCGGAAGCCGAGACGGAAGAGTAATGCTCCGCAACGCGCTCTTCCGGCTTTTCCGGGCCAACGAGACAAAGGTCCACGAACTGAACTACCTGTTCTGGGAGTGTACCTCCCGCTGTCAGCTTCACTGCCGCCATTGCGGCAGTGACTGTCTGGCAGCCGGCCGTGAAGCCGATATGCCCCTCGAAGATTTCCTGCGCGCCGTTGACACCATTCCCCCCAAGGAACGTCCCCCCGAATTCACGGTCGTCCTGACCGGCGGCGAACCTTTGCTGCGTCCCGACATCGACGCGGTGGGCCGGGCCCTCCGCCAGCGCGGCCTGCGCTGGAGCATGGTGTCGAACGGCTGGTTCTATGACGAGGCGATGCACGCACGCCTGATGAAGGCGGGCCTCGGCGCCCTGACCATTAGCCTTGACGGCCTCGAAGCCGAGCACGACTGGATGCGCGGCCGCGCCGGCAGCTTTGCGCGGGCCGAGAAGGCCATCGCCATCGTGGCGGCGGAGCCCCGCATCAACTTCGACGTGGTGAGCTGCATCAACCGCCGCAACATCGGCCAGCTCGACGCCCTCCACGACCGCCTCGCGGCGCTCGGCGTCCGCCAGTGGCGCATCTTCACCATCATCCCCATCGGCCGGGCTAAGGAAGACCCCGAGATGCACCTGACCAACGCGGAATTCACCTCCCTGATGGAGTTCATCCGCATGAAGCGGGAAGCGGCCGCCGCCGCCCGCGACGGAAGGATGAACGTCACGTTCAGCTGCGAGGGCTATCTGGGGCACTATGAGCGGCTGGTCCGGCAGAACCCGTTCTTCTGCCGTGCCGGCATCACCATCGCCTCGGTCCTGATTGACGGCCGCATCTGCGGCTGCCCGAACATCGACCGCGACGTCTTCTCGCAGGGCAACATTTACCAGGACAATTTCTGGGAGGTTTGGCAGCACCGTTTCCAGCCTTTCCGCGACCGCCGCTGGACCCGCCGCGGCCGCTGCGCCGACTGTCCTGTCTGGCGCGACTGCCAGGGCAACGGAATGCATAACTGGCACGGGGACTGTGCCGAAGTGATCAACTGCCACTTTCACAAAATCGGATAATTCCGATTTTTTTTATATATTTGAACTCATATCCTTCACAGACTATGAAAAGACAACTCCTTGCTCTCCTGGCAGCCTTGATGATGTTCTCAAGCTGCGGTATCATGTCCAGCACGAGTCTCAATACCGGTGCCCTGGCCACTGCAGCCGGCACGGCGATGACGGCGCTCACCATCTCGGACGAACAGATCGCACAGCTCAGCGCCGAGTCGGTCGCCTATATGGATTCCGTCAATACCGTGGAGAAAGGCAACTATGACAAGCGCCTCCGCAAGCTGCTGTCCAACGTCTCGACCATCAACGGCGTCCCCATCAACGTGAAGGTTTACAAAACGAACGAAATCAACGCGTTTGCCTGTGGCGACGGCTCCATCCGCGTCTATTCCGGCCTGATGGACGTGATGGACGATGCCGAGCTGATGGCCGTCATCGGCCATGAGATCGGCCACGTCATCCACCAGGATACCAAGAATGCGATGAAGAAGACCTATCTGGGCTATGCGGCCCGCATCGCGCTCGGCGCGACGGGTACCCTGATCGGCAACCTCTCGACCAGCGTGCTGGGCGACATCGCGCAGTCGTACCTCAGCGCACAGTACTCGCAGAAGCAGGAATTCGCAGCCGACGAGGCGGGTTTCGAATTCGCCATCAGGCAGGGCTACAGCCCCTACAGCATGTACAATTCCCTGGTGAAGCTGATGAAGCTCAGCAACAGCGACGGCAAGATCCCGTCTGCCGTCCAGACCGCCTTTTCCTCCCACCCGGCCACTGAGGAGCGTGCCGCGCGGATGAAGGCGGCCGCAGAATCTTACGCGGCTTCAGCTTCAGCTTCGGCAAAAAAGTAGCTTCTATTTCTTTTTCGTGACCAGCCGGTCGCCGATGGCCAGCACGCCCGGCAGCACCAGCAGGATGATCAGGATGGCGGAGAAGGCCCCGATGGCCAGGCTCTTCAGGATCATTGCGATCATCGGGTCGTCAATCAGTAGGAACATCAGCGTGGGCGTCAGCACGATGATCAGGCCGGACGTCAGGATGGTGTGCCCGGCGCCGCGGTAGGCGTCGGCCAGGGCCTTGCGGACGGCGGAACCTGCGTGGCGGCTTTCCCGATAATAGTTGGTCAGGAGGATGGAATAGTCGATGGTCGCGCCCATCAGGATGCTCTGCACGATGAGGTAGGCCAGGAAGAACAGCGTATTGCCGCCCAGGCCGCTGACATAGACGTTGATATAGACGCCCGAGAGCACGGTCATGATCAGCAGCACGGGAATCAGGACGGAGCGGAACGTCAGGGCGACGATCAGGAAGATGGCGGCGACGGTCAGCAGGGTCAGCAGCAGGAGCTCGGACGGGAAGCTGTCCTTCAATTCCTTGAACATGATGGATTCGCCGACCAGGAAATGGTCGCCGGGCAGTTGGGCGTCCGCTGTCGCATGGAAGCGCTCCACAAAATTAAACGTGCGTTCCGATTCGCGTTCATAATCTGTGACGAGGGCAGCGATTGAACTGCGCGGCGAGCGCAACTGTCCGACGCCGTCGTTCAGGACGGCCTTGGACTGGAGCAGGGCGTTGCGGGATTCCGCATCGATAAACCGGCTGTATGCCGGGTCGACCAGCAGCGTATCGTACAGGTAGTCGATGAGCTCGCAGACCGACATCGTCTGGTCGGGGTCGGGATGCTGCTGGCTGCCGGCGTACAGGAAGAGCAATTCGATGTCGCTGAGAGTGACCGGGATGCCGACAGGTTGCAGGGCATCGGCCACCTCGGCGGCCGTGTAACGATGGTCGGAGAAGGCCATCTCCGCAAGTCGCTCCAGGGGCGACGGCTCCGGTTCCGGCTCGGGTTCCGGCTCGGGTTCGGGCTGCACTTCGGGTTCCGGCTGGACAGTCAGGCTGTCCACGGGGACAGGCTCCGGAACGGCCTGGGCGACCGCCAGGGTATCGACCGGCAGCTCGATTGGTTTGGGCGGCCCGGCCGCTACGGCGGAATCGAGCTGGCTCAGGGTGACGCGGAGCGCATCAGCCTGGTCTTTCGAAATGAAGGCTGCGTAACGCTTGTCCGTCAGGATCCGGCTGTTGACGAAGCGTGTGAACTCGTGTGGCGACATCGTAGCGCCGTTTCTCCCGCTCCGACCGGCCAGGCGGTAGATAGTGCTGACCTGCGAACGGCTGGTGCCGAGGAAGGCCGCCATTTCGCGGGTGGTCAGCTGCTGCGTCGCTTCCGCGTAGGTGAAGCGGCCGGTCTGCGCCAGGGTGTCGGACGCCGGGGTTTCGACGGCGACCGTATCGGCCTCGACCGGGAGCGCTTCAGCGGTCGAATCCGGCATCGCCACCGATTCGTCAGGCGTTTCCACAGGGACCTCTTCTTGCGTGCCCTCAGGCTCTGCGGGTTCTTCCGGTTCTTCGGGCTCCGCCGTCAGCTGCCGGGTAAGCTGCTCCGTGAGGGCATCCGCGTCGAAGCCGGCGGGCACCAGGCCCTGTTTCTCCAGCCCCGCGGCCAGATCCATCAGCTCCTGGAAGGAGAATTGTTCGGTGCGCTCCGGATGGCTGTGTGCGTAGTAGACAATCTGCAGCAGGTCTTCCGTCAGCAGCGGTGACACCTCCGCGAACTGTTCCACGAGTTCGGGCGCCGTGTATTGTTTCAGGGCCAGGCCGGGATAGCTGTAACACGAGGCGACGAGCGGGTCTGCAGCCAGGCTGTCGAGCAGGGGAAGGACCTTTTCCTCATCGTCGGTGGCGTAGAGCAGCATCATCGGGTTCTGTGGCGGGAACCGGGTCGAGATTTCGGTCGGCCAGAAGGCCGAGAACGAGATGACGGTCCGTCGCTGCAGGAGGAACGAGCCGACGAACAGCGCCAGGAACAGCACGGCCAGCGGAATGCGGAATTTCATCTCAAAGCGCGAGAGCGACAGGGCCGGGAGTGACGGCACCTTCTTCTGGGTCTTGGTGATGGCCTTGTCGAACCAGAGGATGAGGGCGGGCAGCACGAGGAAGTTGCAGATCAGGCTGCAGAACACGCCCTTGGAGAGGACCACGCCCAGGTCGGCGCCGATCTTGAACTTGATGAACACCAGCATCAGCAGGCTGACGATGGTGGTCAGGGCGCTGCTGAGCACGGCGGGCGCGGCGCCCGTGAGGGCGTCAGCCATCGCCGTTTCATTGTCCTTCAGGCGGGCTTTCTCCTGCCGGTAGCGGTTCATCACGATGATGGAATAGTCCATCGAAAGGACGAGCTGCAGCACGGCCACCAGCGAGTTGGTGATCATCGACACGCTGTCCAGCAGCGCGTTGGTTCCCATGTTGATGCCCACGGCATAGCCCGTGGTGATCAGGAACAGCACCACCTCCATGAAGGAGGAGCACATCACCAGCAAGATAAGGAATACCAGCACCGTTCCCAGCAGCAGGATGGTGGGGAGGTTGGGCGGCATTTTTTCGTCGCCGGCAATCTCCACCACGACCTGGTCGCCGTAGCGGGCCAGGATTACCTTCTTCAGCGCGAACGGGTCGGCATCCCCGGTCACGCGGTATTGGAAGAGGGTGTAGGGCGGGGATTCCTGCACGCCGAGCGGTGTGTAGCCCACGGCTATCGCGTCAAGCGCGGCTTCGGTCGCCTCGATGTCCACGGGCTGGGTGAACATCACGTCGAGCGTGCGCATCCGCGTGTCCATATCTGGAAAATCCTCGGCCATCCGGTCGATGCCCTGCTTCATCTGCGAACTGTCGGGCAGGTAGCGCGTCAGGTCGGAGTTGACGTTGATGCGGGGAATGAGAACTGCGCACGCGACGGTGAGCAGCGTCATTACCAGGAACAACAGCTTTCTGCGGCGGACGAGGAAGCGGGCGGGGAAATTCACGGGAGCAGTCCTTGTTTCTTGAGCAATGCTTCGGGTTCAGGGTCGCGGCCGCGGAAATTGCGGTAGAGCACGTCGGCGTCAACGCTTCCTCCACGCGAGAGGATCTCGCGGCGGAACTTTCCGGCCACCTCGCGGCTGAAGATGCCTTTCTCGCGGAAGCAGGCAAAGGCGTCTGCCTCCAGCACTTCGGCCCATTTGTAAGAATAGTAGCCGGCTGCATAGCCGCCCGAGAAGATATGGTTGAACGACGGGGAGAAGACGATGCCCGGTATCTGGGGCAGGACGGCGCCGGGACGGAGCACCTCCTGCTCGAACGCCACCAGGTCGCCTTCCGGCGCCTGGGTCAGGGTGTGCCAGGCCATATCGGTGATGCCGAACTGGAGCTGGCGCACCTGGGCGTAGCCGGCCAGGAAATTGCGTGCCGCCACGATCCGGTCGATGTATTCCTGCGGGATGACTTCGCCGGTCTGCCAGTGACGGGCGAAGGTGCCGAGCCACTCGGGCTCGTAGGCCCAGTTTTCCATCAGCTGCGAAGGCAGTTCCACGAAGTCACGGACGACGTTCGTGCCCGTGAGCGACTTGTAGCGCCCCTCGGCCAGCATCCCGTGGAGGGCGTGGCCGAACTCGTGCAGCAGCGTGGTCACCTCGTAGAAGGTGAGCAGGGAAGGCTGCGAGGGCGTAGGCTTGGTGAAATTGGTGACGACCGAGATGAACGGGCGCTCCTCTTTCCCTTCAAATATGGAAAGCTCGCGGAACGAGGTCATCCAGGCTCCGCCGCGCTTGCTTTCGCGCGGGAAAAAGTCGATATAGAAGAGGGCCAGGAAGCGGCCGGTTTCATCGGTCACCTCATAGACCTGTACGTCGGGGTGATAGACCGGGAGGTCGGTGCGGCGGGCGAACTGTAGCCCGTAGAGCCGCGTGGCCAACCCGAAGACGGCCTCCTGCACGGCTTCCAGCCGGAAATACGGCTTAAGCAGCTCGTCGTCCAGGGCATAGTGCTCTTTCTGGTATTTCTCGGACCAGTAGCTGAAATCCCACGGCATTAGCGGCGCGTCGAATCCGTGCTCGCGGGCGTAAGCCGCGATGCCCTCGACCTCGCGCCGGGCGGCCGGCAGCGAAGGGTCCATGAGCTTCTGCAGGAACGCCTGGACGGTTTCCGGCCGCTTGGCCATCCGCTCTTCCAGGGCGTAGTCGGCATAGGTGGGGTAGCCCAGCAGCTGCGCCTTTTCGGTGCGGAGAGCAACGATGCGGCGGATCAGCTCGGTGTTGTCCTGCTTACCGCCGATGCACTTGCCGTTGTAGGCGCGCCACATCTTCTCGCGGAGGTCGCGGCGGCTGCTGAATTTCAGGAACGGGCCGATGCTCGGCTGGTTGAGGGTGAACGTCCAGCCGCTTTGTCCCCGGCCGGCCGCTTCGGAGGCGGCCATGTCACGCACGTAGCCAGGCAGGCCGTCGAGGTCGGCCTCGTCGGTCAGGTGCAGCGTGAAGGCGTTGGTGGCGGCCAGCACGTTTTGTCCGAACTTGAGGGTGGCCAGCGATAGCTCCTCCGACAGGGCGGAAAACCGTTCCTTCTTGTCGGCGGGAAGGTTGGCGCCGTGGCGGGCGAACGACTTCCAGGTATCCTCCAGCAACTTGGCCGCCTCGGTGTCGAGCTGCAGCGAGTCCCGCTGCTCCCACACCGCCTTGACGCGAGCGAACAGCTTTTCATCCAGCAGGATGGACATGCTGTAGCGGGTGAGTTCCGGAGAGATTTCTTCCGCGATGCGGTCCATCGCATCGCTCGTGCAGGCTTCGGTCAGGTTGAAGAACAGGCCCGAAACGCGGTCGAGTTCGCGGCCGGCGTTCTCCAGGGCTTCGATCGTGTTGACAAAGTCCGGGGCTTCAGGATTCGCGGTAATGGCCCGGATTTCGTCCCGGCCCTGCTGGATGGCTTCCCGGAAGGCCGGAAGCCAGTCGTCTTCGACGATGCGGTCGAAAGCCGGCGCACCGTAGGGGAGTTCGGATTTTTTCATCCTTCAAATATACGAAAAATATGAACGTAACCGCTACGCGAAATGCGATAGGCCAGATTATAGCATCCATAAATCCGCCGGCCCGGGAAAACCTTGCGTGAAGAGGTGTAAATGTCGAAGTTAAAGTCGCATGCGGACATCTCCGCAACGCTGACCCGGCGCCGTCCTTCGCGCAGCTGGGCGGAAAGGATCTTCCAGTTGTGCGAAAGGATGGCGTTGACCTCGCGCAGTCCCTTTTCCCGCAGCCTGCGGAGGCTGTTATGATAGTCGGTGCGACAGTCGTCGCAGCAGAATTTCTTGTCCACGCGTCCTTGAATCGGTGCGCCGCACCGAAGGCATGTTCTCTCCATATCTCCTCCATTTTTCGACAAAGATACGTGCTCGGGCCGCCAAATAAAAACTCGGATGTGCGATTTACCGATTCTCGGGAAAACGGCCGGAAATCCAACTTTCCCCACTGGACCGGGACCCGTTTTGAAACGATTATACCCGTTTATAAACATTTAGCCTATGGCTTGCGCCGTTTCCTCGTATTTACTTTGCCGTCGAAACACAAAAACACAATCATTATGATCGAGACCGAATTTTTAAACAGGGTGGAACTTCGGGGCCGTGTGGGACACGAACCGAAAGTTTTCAGTGTGGGAGAAGGGCAGGTCGCCCGATTCTCGGTAGCAACAAATGAGGCCTTCCGGGGCCGGAACGGCGAACTCCGCGAGGAAACCACGTGGCACAACATCACCGCTTGGGCGGGCCGGAATATCATGGATTTCAAGGATATCCATAAGGGATGCTTCGTCTCGCTGACGGGGCGCCTGCGCAATACGCGCTTCACGGGAAGCGACGGGACCGAGCGCACCATCGTCGAAGTGATCGCGGGCAAGCTGGAGCCGTTCACCCCTGCCGTCAGCACCTAGGCGAAAGAAGCCCGGGCCAAAAGACGCAGTCTCAAATAAATTACGTATTTTTGCCCTTTGTAACGATTAAAACTGCTGCTTTATGGCCCGAGCTGTCTATCTCTTCAATACGCTGACGCACCGCAAGGAACTCTTCAAACCCGTCCACGAAGGCCGGGTCGGAATGTATGTCTGCGGTCCTACGGTCTATGGAGACGCACATCTGGGCCACGCCCGTCCGGGCATCACCTACGACGTGCTCTTCCGCCTGTTCACGAACCTGGGCTACAAGGTGCGTTACGTCCGCAACATCACCGACGTGGGCCATCTGGAGCACGATGCCGACGAAGGAGAGGACAAGATTGCCAAGAAGGCCCGCCTCGAGCAGCTCGAGCCGATGGAGGTCGTCCAGACCTACACGCTCCGTTACCACGACGCGATGCGCCGGCTCAACGTCCTGCCGCCCTCCATCGAACCCCGTGCTTCCGGCCACATCATCGAGCAGATCGCGCTGGTGCAGAAGATCCTGAAAGCCGGCTATGCCTACGAGAGCAATGGCTCCATCTATTTCGACGTGGCCAAGTACGACGAGAAGCACCCTTACGGCATCCTTTCGGGCCGCAACCTGGAGGACACCCGCGAGGGCACCCGCAATCTGGACGGCCAGGATGACAAGCATTCGCCGCTCGACTTCGCCCTCTGGAAGAAGGCTTCGCCCGAGCACATCATGCACTGGCCCGCACCCTGGAGCGAAGGCTTCCCGGGCTGACATCTCGAGTGCTCCGCGATGAGCGAGAAATACCTGGGCGAGGTGTTCGACATCCACGGTGGAGGAATGGACCTGATGTTCCCGCACCACGAATGCGAACTGGCCCAGAACACGGCTTCCCGCGGCCAGGGCGGCGTCCACTACTGGATGCACAACAACATGATTACCATCAAGGGCCAGAAGATGGGCAAGTCGCTGGGCAACTTCATCACGCTCAGTGAACTCTTCACAGGCCGCAACCAGGTGCTCGACCAGGCTTACAGCCCGATGACCGTCCGCTTCTTTATCCTTCAGGCGCACTACCGCAGCCCGCTCGACTTCAGCAACGAGGCGCTGCAGGCCGCGGAAAAGGGTTATAAGCGGATGATGCAGGCAGCCAAGGATGTCCGCCAGCTGACCGCCACGCCTTCCGCACCCGCCAACGCCGAGGTGGAGGCCCTGACCGACAAGGTCTACGACGCCCTTTGCGACGACCTGAATACGCCGATCGCCCTTTCCGTGCTCTTCGACGCCGTCCGCATCGTCAACAGCGTCAAGGATAAGTCCCTTGCCCTGAACGCCGCCGACCTCGCGCAGCTCCAGGCGCTCTTCTCCGGCGTCCTGACCGACGTCCTGGGCCTGGAAGACGAAACCACCGACGCAGCTTCCGGGAAGCTGGTCGATGGTCTCATTGGAATGGTCGTGGAGCAGCGCCGTCAGGCAAAGGCCGCGAAGGACTGGGCGACAAGCGACCGCATCCGCGACGAACTCAAGGCCCTCGGTGTCCAGATCAAGGATACCAAGGATGGCTGTGAGTGGACGATTGAATAGCCGCCGCTCCTGCGGGTTCTACCAGATGAACGTGACGATCTTCTTGATGTCCGGGTGCAGGCTGTTGGCCACCGGGCAGGTCTTCGCTGCGTTCTCGATGAGCGCCTTCTCCTTGTCGGAATAGCTGCTGCCCTCGGGAAGCTTGATTTCCAGATGCAGTTCCGCCACGCGGCGCGGATTGGCCGCCATCACCTTTTCG
>JAEEGL011692887.1_pt1 | contig 17854 bp, 12 predicted proteins | sample 9134231 | NCBI WGS metagenome assembly JAEEGL01 (sample SAMN16246548, study PRJNA631951) | gut metagenome | biome: gut microbiome; feature: rumen; material: fiber-attached | host: Bos | place: Iran: Karaj | collected 2018-10 | reverse complement strand
GGCTTCCGCGAGCTCAGTCTGATGGACCGGACAATCCGTTTGAAGACATCGATCCGGATAATGAAGAAGAGGGACCGTATTCTGTGAATGCGGAAGCTATTCCGGACAATCCGTTTGAAGGCACTGATCCGGATGCAGCAGCAGAAGCCATGTATGAGGAAGCTTACAGGGCTAATGATGCTAATAACATGCTCTTTAAAGAACCTGAGACGGAGGAAACATACGCAGAGCAGAGAAATCCTTCGGAGAAACTGTGGTTTACAACCTTCTATCTCGCTAAGAGACAGGCACTTGAAGATGGCGGCAGAGGCTTTACTTCAGCGGAGGACGCGAAAAAAGGTGAGATTATTGCAAATACAATCTATGATGCTGAATCACTTAAACAGGCTTTCAATGCCATTGGTCAGATTGAGACCAAAGTTGATATCGCCATCGGAGAAGAGGCAGCAGCTATTCAAAAGCGCCTTCATGTCCCGGGTGATCTTAAGGAGGCAGCAGACTATCTGACTAAGGAAGGATCTTCAAAAGCAATACAGCTGGGACGCGGTCTTAAAGAGATGAAAGCACTTATGCGAGATAGGCTCGATGAGCTCAAACAGTCTGATCCTGCGACTTTTGCAAATATTGATTTTGACACAGAATTAGAAAATGCACGCTTCAGGTACACAAATAACAGAGTTAAAGCCTCTGACAGACCTGCATTGGAGAGAGGCAGACACATTAATGATGCAGAGCGTATCGACAGACCATTTGGGATTATCCCCCCGATTAAGCATGGAAGAAATGCAGAAGAATTTGACAGGGTAATACATGCGAAGAAGCCTGTAAATGTGGAAAATCTTGATTCTCTACAGGATATTATCGACAAGGGCGCCAGAGCTGAGATGCCCACTAATTTTGCCAATACTTATTACAAGGAAATGGACTGTCTCAGAAATCTTGTTCCTGCAGTAAGTAAGGTAAGGAATAAGATAAAAGGATACGATGAGTTTTACAGGAATAATCGATATAACATCGAGGGTGTGGATAATCTTGTAAGGAACCTGTCATATTACTACAGAAAGGATGACAGAACCGGCGAATATCCCACTCTTGAGAGCCATGAACTGGTAAGCCTTCGTAATAATTATATGCAAAGTATTGACCGCATAAAGAGGCTCCGTGACGATTACAGTAATTACAGGAACCATAGATTTGAGAGCAGGGGAAGTTCCAGAAGAGTTACAGATAAGGATTTGCAGCCTTTTAATGATGCACTTAAGCTTCTGACGGATGATCTCCGGGTAGTTGATAAAGCATTTAAGTCCAGACAGAAGACATCCCTGCCTTTGGCGGCTTTCAAATATTCGAAGGAACTTGAGCGAATTAATTATGCCGGTGGCAGGTTCAAGCATCCGGGCTTTGTTGAATACAGCAGAATATTTGCAAGGGATAATATTACTCCTGATGAGATTTTGAAGCGGTTTATGCAGTCAACTCCGGAACAGGTACAAAGTGCATATAATACGGCTCTCGCAGTACATCCATGGCTCTCAGAGTATCTGCCTGCAGATAATAAAATACCTGCACGTATAGAGAATACCTCGGATGTAAATCAGATCCGGGATTATATGAACAGGAATGATCTTCTGCTGACGGATCAGGAGAAGGCTCATCTAACTAACCATATAAATTCATCAGTTCGTGCCGAGCATATTAATACGATAGCGAATAACAATTTTGACAAGCTTGAGGATTACTATAAGCTGGGCAAGCCCACGGTAATTCTGACAGGAGAGGAAAGCGCGGAGCTTGACGTCAGTCAGGATACATGGCAGACAAGTAATGGTGGCTCCTGGTCAGCTTCCGGAGCCATGCTCATCAATAGCCGCGGCGGTCAGAGACTCGTCATGCAGGAAGATATCAGGAACTACAGACCCAGGCTTGCAGAGGGTGAGATTTTCGACAAAAACGGAATGCTGGACAGTGCTTATAATGCCGACAAGGGCAAAAATATGATGGATATGGGAGATTCTATCCTTCGTTTTGCTCCGAATACCATGCTGAGACAGGTCGATATAATGCCATACGATGCGGAGGCTGAGAAGAAGGGAATATCCCCTGATGAATATATTGAAAATGCTGAAAAACAGATAAAGAAACATCTGCTCCATGCAATCATAACAGACAAGAGCCCCATTTCATTCCCTAAGGATGGACATTATATCACTATCACCGGAATAGACGGTGACACTATAAAGTACAAGGACAGCTCTGAGAATGAGGCAAAAAAGCATGGAGTAGGTCCAAACCACACCTATACCATGTCGTTGAGAGAACTCATAGGTGGCAGTCTTACAGGGGGAGCCTTAGAGAAAAAGCCTATTCAGCTGACCTGGATGTCCGACATTAAACTTAATAAAGACTATAAGCATATTCATGGAGTACCCAGCAAATATGTATCCATTACTCCTGAGGGACTTGTTTTGCCTGCTCCGGATGCCCTGCAGGCACTTGCCAATGAGGATAACACTGTTGCTAACAGAGATGGTATCAGGGTTTATCGTCTGGGAGGTGATGAAGAGAATAACAGATCCGGTGCTGAAAACCGTGATGTTATCGGAAATGAAGGCGTTGCCATGGTGGAGAAAGCATATCTTCCCAAGAACGTCAACATGAATTATCTGATGCACGAAGCTGACAGAAGGACCCCGGATGAGGATAAGAGACTCAACGATGCCGATCTTTCGCTACTTGGCATCGACAGGAAAATCGAGTATGTTCCCGAGGACGTTTTAGATCTTCCGGATGTGCCCGGTATGGAGAACAGTCGTGGATCCCGCGTATCTGGTGCTTCTGCAGGTGATGGTGATGATGAAAGAACCGGTCAGGTAGAAGATGGGGATGAACTGGCTGCAGGCAGAAATCATAAACTGATAAGAGATATCAATAAGGCAGCAACCGAGCTTTCAAAGAAGCTCAGTAAGTCAACTCCCTGGTATATCAACAGATTCACCAATACCATTGGCGTAACAAACACCAATCGTTCTTTTGATGATTTAAAGGATGACCTTGATCAGCTAAAGAAACTATCAGGTGATGCGCTGAAGAATGGTGGACGGAATGCTACAGGTGAAAATGTAACACGTATGCTGGAGCTCCTTAAGTCCTCAATTGATAATTCCATAGAATATCTGCAGGATAAATCAATTGAATTTAAGGCAGATGGGACGAGGAAGAACAGTAAATCGAAGTCCGGCACTGAGCAGTCCAGGATAAGAGCCGCAGTTGATTCCTACGAGAGTCTTAGTAGGCTATATACTAATATCAATGCAGCTGTGAAAAAGCAGTCCAAGGCTTATTCCGATCTTGAGCACAAGAAGGCTTCGGACAATGTAAAGGATTACAAAGATCTCCTGATAGCTACAAGATCGAAAGATATGAACAAGCTGCAGGATGAGACCTTCAGAAACAAAACCGATATTCCTGAAAGACATATGAGAAGGCTTGTAAGGCTTGAAGCGGTATTTGGTAAAAAACCGGAGTTTCTTGAAGAATATCAGGATCCTAACAGAATGAAACCCATTGAGGTAAGGGAAGGCGATAAGGTCACAAAGGTATCTCCCTTTACTCATCTCACAGAGATAAAGGATGAGTTTAAAGCAATAGGACCTGCAAGTAAGAACGCAAAGCTATCCGATAAGGATTTTGCTGCGATAGCAGTCGCTGAATCCTACTCAAAGGAAATATTCCTTCCGGAATATGAAAAACTGAAGAAGGAAAAGGCCATGGAGGGAGTATCCTTTGATACTATCTACAAAAACTACGCATATCACACTTCCGGATGTTTTAGCGCGGAGCTTATTGATAAGCTTGGGCAGGCAGTTCCGTTTGCTGAGAAAGCGAGACAGAAGGCTGTTAAAGACCTGAAGGCCTATGAAAACGGTGATAAAAAACCCCTTGCTACAGCTATTGCTACAAGCCTCAATATGCTGACCGATAAATGGCGAAGCAACATGACAGAGCTGCTGGATACGGGCGGTGAATATCTTATAAACAGTGAGATGGGTCAGCGTATGTATGGCATGCTCGAGCGTGACCCTGAGCTTATGCAGCTTGCAAGGGAGGCAGGACTTAAACCCGAGACACAGTTTAATCTCAAGGCTATGGAGAAACATGGCAGAAATGTTATGGAAGGGATTGATTATATCAATGCCGGTTTGGGAGCTTATGAGAAAGATAAAATCATAGCCGAAGATAAGCTATGGGAGGATAAGGATATCAAGGATGACCGCTTTGCCGAGATCATTCTTCACGAGGCATTGAGGCAGGAAGATTTCAAGTCAGATGCGAGGAAGGAAAACAATGTAAAGGAGATAAGAGAGTATATTCAGAATACAGATGCTGAGTATTTTGAGAGACTTGAGTATGCTAATGCCAAAGAAGTTCAGGCCATGATCAGAGCTTTTGGTGACAGAGATGATTTTAAGCATATTACCGATAGGTTTAATAAGGCGTACAAAGAAAAGGGGCTGTCTTCAAAGGATACAATTGATAACAGTGAAGCACTTGTGGGTATATTAAATGATCTCAGAACTGATGTTATCTCTTATAAATCTATGAAGCTTGATTCTCTGGATAGCCTTGAAAGAGAGCATGTGGCTTACTATCAGGATGAAATCGATGCTTTAAAGAACAGAAGGCGTCTTCAGGGAGAGAAAGTGGCTATGAGCTACTTTGACGAGAAGATTTATGCCACAGACAGGACAAAAGAATTCCTTGCTGAATGTGAGAAAAAGAGAAAGGATGGTGTGAAGCTTACTCCGGCAGAGCAGCAAAAATATACATACCTTAAGGATCTTACAGACAGATATGCCACGCTCTCCGGCGATGCCAGATCGATAGGCGAGATCAGCAGTAAGAAGCAGCAGGATTCTTCATATATCAAATTCAGACAGCTCGTCGTTTCAAATGCTCTGAAAATGAAGTATGACGACCAGAATACCATTGCGGAAAGATTTAACATGGTCGGTCAGAAAGAGGATTTGAAGGAGCGTTTTAAAGTCTTCATGAAGTACAAGGGTTATGATAAGTGGAGTCTGAAAGAACTGGCAGGGAAAATTAATACACATTCGAAAGAGATAAGCTCCAATCTTCTTGGTGAAATGCTTCAGTTCGAAAAAGATTTAAATGCAGGTAAGATCAAACTGAATGAGCAGCCGCTTCTGCATCTTGAGGATGAAAAGCTCCCTGAAAAGGTAAGTACTGCCAAGGCTCAAAAGGAAAATGCTAATGAAACAAATAAAGTAAATACCGATGAGACTCAAAAGGAAAAGGTTACAGAGGCTGAGAAAGAAAATCCTACCGAGGAAAATAAGGCCGAAGTCACCGAGAAGGTCAGGGAAAAAGAGAAGGTAGAGCTTACAGATGACCTTAAGGAATATCTGACATCACAAAAAGATCGTGTAGAAAAGCTGTGGGAGCACATTGATCCGCTTTCAGAGTACTTTGGCTGCCAGGGTGACGATAAGCTTTGTGATGATCTTAATGAGTTGTCAGAGAATCTTTCCAGTCTGGCTGAAGCACTCGATGGAGGAAACGACGAGGAAATAAAGGAAACCTATAATAAAGCGTACGATAGTCTTCATAAGGTTCTGCTCTCCAAATACCATAATGACGAGAGAGAACAGGATAAGACCGGTTTCGAACTTCTGACGTCAAAGAATTATGAAGGATTCAAGCTCTCGGAGATTTATAAAAGCAGCTACGAATTCCTGAATGAATTATCTGAAAAGTTGGGATTTAACGAGTATCTTAAGGTTACAGATGAATACAGGAAGGAGGCGGGAACAGGAATCATCAATGCTGTAGATAAAATGAGAAATTATCTTGAAAAAGCAAAGAAGAATGCAGACGAGAATCAGTCTCCTGAGCTGAAGGCAGCCTTTGATGAGCTGTATGATAAGATTTCTCCTGATAAAGTAAATAATTACAGCCTTAAGGAAATCCAGGAATCGGTTAATAAGCTGGATGAAGTGCTTAATGAAAAGGATGTCAGAAGTATTTCCAAAGCAGTTAATATTTTTAACAGTGATATCGATCATGCAACACAGGGATTTACTTTCATGAGTAATATTAAGCTTGCCAATATTATGGAGGAACCGGTGCAAAAGGTTGATCCTGTAAAGGAAGCAGATAAAGAGAAGGTCAATTCTTCAGCTAAGGAGAATGAAACTGACAAGAACAGGGAGATTGATAATAAAATCAAAGACTCTGATAAGGTGACGGCAAATGACATTCTCGAGGTAAAGATTGCTGCGGATGATAAACCAAGTGCAGGCATCGACAACGAGAAGATTCATAAGATCACAGCTGATGATATTATGAATGTTAAGATCGGTATAGACGACACCAAGGTAAAGAAGAGCGGCAAGAATAAGATTGCTATTGAAGAAAATAGCGCTGTACAAAACGGCAGGAATAATAATGACAAAAACAAAACAATAATTGTAATCTGACAATTGAACAAAGCTCAAAAAGGGAACTCTCAAATGCTGGGAGTTCCCTTTTTTCAGGAGAATGTATGGCGTAAATTAATTTCAAAAAAATTTCTTAAAAAAATTAAGAATTAAATTTTTCATTTTCTTTTCTTCCTATATCTATATAATCGCGAACAAAAGTTTGTTTTGCCGGTCGGATTTGGCTATTTTAGTGTTTTTGATGGCATTAATGAAAATCTTAAGATTTTTTTCATTGCAAAAAATTCATGCTTGACGCATTGAATTGTGTTTGATATTATCGTCAACGTTGTTTCTCAACACGGAGTTTTTTCCAAAAATCAAATCGTGAATTAGCGGGCTGGCATTCGCCGAGTTCCGTCTGATACCGTTTGAAAAACGTCAAATTTGCATTCGCATATAGGCCTGCTAATTTGCGCATCTGATGAATGGAAAATCTTCAAAGCTCCCTACAATCGTGATTAGTTTTCAAAAATAAGTGAGGAAAATATGGAAATACCCATTTTATATTGTTTGGTGTCAGGATCTGCTTTGACAGATGTTTACAAGCAGAAGATTTTTAACCAATGGCTTGCACTGTTCGGAATGCTTGGGGTTATCTGTGCTGCAACCAATTATTTTGAGCCCATGTGGTACAAATTATTCAGATCAGCAGTGGTGTTGGTAATACTCCAGCCGTTATATAAGATCAAAGGTCTTGGTGCAGGTGATGTAAAGCTGTTTATGGTAGTGGCACTGTTTCTTGGAAAAGAGGAGTTATGGTGTGCCATGATATTGTCCTTTATAATCGCTGCAGTTTTGGGAATTGTAAAAGTGATCATAAAGAGAGATTTGCATCAGACGATTCATTTCGCCATTCCGATTCTCATAAGTGTCATTCTTGTGACCAACACCTACAATCTGCAATGTCTTTAAGGAGGTAGAGTAAAATGAACAGAAATCTGTTGATCATATGTGATCCTGATGAAACTTTTTGTAAAAAACTGGATAGTTTTCTCAGACAGGAAATACGAATTCCCTTTGAAATAAAGGGATTTACGGGAGTCGAAGGCCTTAAAAATCTGGAAAACAAAAGTGATGCACTGCTTATTATTTCAGAGAAGCTTTTCCTGGATAAGCTGGCAGCTGAGTTTAAAAACATCCTGATTTTGGATGAGGAACCTGCCATGGTCGCCGAGAATGAGCCCGATTTCAGAGTGAATAATGATGTGATCATTCACCATACACCGAAATACCAAAGTGGTGACTGTCTTTTGAGAAGTATATTGTCCATGTGCCTTAATATTCCGGGATTGAACAAAACAGGAGTAAGGACTTACACACAGAATAAGATGAGAGTAATCGGGTTTTATACACCGGATAAAACATGCAGACAGACAGCTGAATCCCTGCGATTTGCTAAAACTCTTGCCGAAAAGGAGCGCGTTTTGTACATCAATAATGATGCACTCTGTGAGCAGGAGGAAATAAGAGGGTCAGAAAATGAGGAGAATATCTGCGATCTGGTATATTTTCTGGGGTGTGACAAGGAGAAATTTGATATATACCTCGAGAAGGTAACAAAGAGACTGGGAAGCCTGTTCTATATTCCATCAGCCGCCGGTGCGGTACGTGATCTGGATGCGGAGGACTATATTTCCCTGCTTCGAAGTATTGAAAGCAGTAAAAGCTTCGAGAGTGTTGTTATCGATTATTCTGAGAGCTTTAAGGGATTAATTGATGCACTGAAAGAATGTGATACGCTGATCATTCTTTATGACAGATCTGAGGAATCCCAAAACAGATTGAAGCTCTTCGAAGATGAGTTAAATAGTATTGAAGGCTTTGATGTTTTGCGAATAATTAAGTTTTCAATTAATGAAACTGATTCTTTGTTTGTTCGATATCAGAGCATGATTCATAAGGGAGAGTAATAAATTGGATCGAGATGAATTGAAAAACCTTATAAAGGACGATATTCTTTCCGATCTGGACTTTCTTCGGGACATAGATGACGAAGAAATGCTGGAAAGGATCGATAAGAGCATACTGCGGGTGTGCAGAAGAAAGAACATCCCAATTGAAGAGAAGATTAAGCTTCGAAAGGATCTGTTTTTTTCTATCAGAAAGCTGGATGTACTTCAAAATCTAGTGGATGAACCTTCTGTCACGGAGATCATGGTAAACGGTACCGACAATATTTTTATCGAGAGAGATGGTCGAATTGTCAGGTATGACAGGTGCTTCGAGTCGACAGAGAAACTGGAAGACGTAATTCAACAGATAGTAAGTAAATGCAACAGGGTGGTAAATGAATCATCACCTATAGTAGATGCGAGACTGGAAAATGGATCCCGTGTAAACGTGGTATTAAAACCGGTCGCCCTGAATGGTCCGATAATCACGATAAGGCGTTTCCCAGATAAACCTATTACCATGGAAAAGCTCATAGACATCGGATCAATACCAAAAGAGTTAGCTGTTTTTCTACAAACGCTTGTCCAAGCAGGTTACAACATATTTGTTTCTGGTGGAACCGGTTCCGGTAAGACCACATTTCTGAATGCTTTATCAGATAGTATTCCAAGTGAAGACAGAGTAATAACAATCGAAGATAATGCAGAGCTTCAAATACTCCATGTGCCCAATATTGTCCGCATGGAAACGCGTAATGCGAACGTAGAAGGCTGCAAGGAGATCACTATAAGGGATCTTATCAAGTCATCACTACGTATGAGACCAACACGCATAATCATTGGTGAAGTTCGTGGTGAGGAGTGTGTGGATATGTTACAGGCTATGAATACCGGTCACATTTCAATGTCGACAGGTCATGCCAACAGCGCCAGGGATATGCTTTCGCGTCTCGAGACAATGGTCCTCATGGGAATGGAGATTCCTCTTTCGGCGATAAGGGGTCAGATAGCGTCGGGTATAGACATAATAGTACATCTTGGAAGGCTGCGCGACAGAACCAGGAAAGTACTTGAGATAGCGGAACTTACAGGAGAGCTTGACCGCAAGAGCGGAGAGATCAAGTTGCGGACGCTGTACAGGTTTGAAGAAAAAGGAACTGATGAAAATATGAAAATAAAAGGGGAGTGGATAAAACTAAATGAACTTGAAAAGACTGAAAAACTATCTGCAGCAGGCCTCAAAATATGAGTTCACTGTTAGTGATATCCCGCTTATGGTCAGGGATATTGCTATCATGTGTGCCATTGGAAGACTTTTCTATGGTTCCTATGTGTTTTCCATACTTTTGTTCCCCATTGCCATCCCTTGGTTTGTACTGCAAAAGGAGCAAAAGAAGAGGATGGAGGACCATGAACTCGGTATTCAGTTCAAAGATGCGATGATGTCGGTATCGACAGCTCAGAAAGCAGGGTATTCCATAGAGAATTCATTTATCGAAGCTGAGCATGATATGAGACTTTTATATGGACAGTATTCACCTATTCTCAGGGAACTCAGGAGAATAGAACAGGGAATAAAAAATAATATTCCGGTCGAACACATGATTAAGGAAATCGGAATAAGAAGCAATAACAAGGATATTGAAGAATTTGCCAGTGTTTTTGCGGTCGCAAAAAGAAGTGGCGGCAATATGACAGAAATCATTGAAAGATGCGTGGATGTCATAGGAAAGAGAATGGAAGTTGAGGATGAAATAGACGTACTCATTGCAGCCAAGCGCATGGAGGCGCGGATTATGGAAGTAGTACCCTTTGGAATCATGGCATATATCGGGCTTACCAATCCGGGATTCTTTGATGTTTTATATGGGAACATTCTGGGAAATCTTGTGATGACAGTATGTCTTGCGATATACATAACCGCCTATTTGATGACGGAAAAGATAGTAAATATTGAGATCTAAGATAAGAAGGAGAATAAAATGGCACTGGCAATTTACCTGGTTATACCAATGTATATGGGGCTTTTATATGCCTTGTCAGCTGATGAGGAAGTGACTGCTGATTCTGATAAAAAGGGACTGCAAAGAGCTCTTTTGAAAATCGCTTCCTTCATATATAAAAAGTTTTTTGCAAGTAACGGCTTGTTTCTTAAATCAAAATCGAAAAGAAGAGTCTATGAGAGCATGAAAGCTTTGAACTCACAGACAGAAGTGAATGACAAAGTCAAAGCCTACTATATAGAAAAGATAAGCATTGCACTTCTGATGATCCTGCTGGGTGCATTCATCAGTGCAGCTAGCTTTATTACAGCGAGAAGGTCGACGATTTTTGATGAAGAAGGAAAGCTGATAAGAGGGGATTATGGATCGTCAGAGCACACAGAGAACCTTACAGTGAAGGGTGAATCAGGTGAGTCCTACGGTGATTTTGAACTGGATGTGGCAGACAGGATATACACCAAAGAACAGGTAGACGCACTTTTGGATGAAATGCTTGAAAAGCTGCCTGAGGATATTCTTCAGGACAATGAAAGCCTTGAGAAAGTCACCGGTGATCTGCGTCTTTCAGATAACATAGCAGGATATCCCTTTGATATTTCCTGGCAGAGTGACAACCTTGACATCATCCATACAGACGGAAGAGTGACTGCTGATGAGATTTCAGAAGATGGAGAATCGGTCGCACTTACAGCAGTCATCTCATATGGAGAGATGGAATGGAGGCACTCATTATCTGTACATGTGCTTTCAGCTGAAATGAGCCCTTTGGAGAAACTGCAAAAAAACATTCGCAGAGAAATGATCAAAAGTGAGGAAAACACCAGAGCAGAGGCCAGTTTTTATCTGCCGGGAACGGTTGATGGTATTTCGCTTAGCTGGTCGGAACAGGTAGATGACAAAAGCCCGGTTCTGATGATTCTTGTGATCCTGAGCGCTGTTCTTGTATTCGTTGTCAGGGACACCGAACTTTCAAAGGAAGTCGAACAGAGAAGGAAGAACCTGATTCTTGAGTATCCTCAGTTTGTTCAGAGACTGGTCCTCTATATGGGGGCGGGAATGTCAGTACGAGGAGCTTTCAAATTGTTTGCAGAGGAGTACAGGATGGAAAAAAAACTGGGCAAAAAAAGCCTGCTCTATGAAGAAATAACCAGGAGCTGCCATGAACTGGAGACGGGACTGTCAGAGCCGGTTGTCTATGAGCGCTTTGGAATAAGGTGCGGAACTCAGCAGTATACAAGACTGGTAACGCTCCTGACTCAGAACCTGAAAAAGGGAAATAGTGAAATAATGGAGCTTTTAAGAGAAGAAACTGATAAAGCCACCAGAGAGCGCATGTCATATGCTCGAAAACTTGGTGAGGAAGCGGGAACAAAGCTTCTCTTTCCAATGGTACTGATGCTGGTGATCGTAATGGTGGTTGTAGTAGTACCGGCATATTTATCATTTTGATAGTAATCACCATAAGGTGTTACTGATACATATTATATTTTTATTTTTTAGGAGGAAAAACCAATGAAAAACTTTGTAACAACAAAAACAGAAAAGGCAATGTCAAAGCTTAGGCTTATTGGCAGGAAAACAGCTGATAACATCAGAGAGTTTATGGCTGATGAGAGCGGAATGGGTACGGTGGAGGTCATTTTGATCATCGTGGTCCTGATCGGCCTGGTAATAATTTTTAAGAAGGAAATTGACGGACTTGTTTCAGAGATATTCAAAACAATCAATGCAGATGCGGCAAAGGTCACAGGTTGATGCGTATCTGACTGTATATCTGTCACTTTCATTAACTGTAATTCTATCCCTTATTCTGGCGCTATTATATGGAGCACGCGTCGGTGCTGTAAAAATGAAAAGCGAACTTGTCTGTGATATTGCGATGAGTTCAGCGCTCGGAGAATATAACAGGGAACTTTTTGACAGATATGGACTTTTATTCATTGACGATTCTTATTGTTCATCTAATGGCTCGGTAGTTAATACCAGAGAACATCTATCTAAGTATTTTTCTAAGAATTTCGAATTATCTCCAATAGGATATATCAAAAGAAGATCCAGAGGAATGAATGCCAGACTCGATGAGGTGGCTATCACCGGGTATTCTTATGCTTCGGATAACTCAGGTGCTGTTTTGAGAAGGCAGATCCAGTCATATATGGAATCAGAACCATTAGAAGGCCTGATCTCTGACGCAGAATCCAATCTGAGCACCCTTAAGACAAGTGGTATCGAGGATACAGATGTTGAGGAAAAGGCAGAAGAAAATGATAAAGCACTGGGAGACACATACAGCATAGATACTGATGATGACGGTGAAGAGGAGGAGTTAACTGTTGATGATCCGGCAGCAGGTGTCAAAGCCAAAAAGAGCATCGGAGTTCTTCCTCTTGCGGCTCCCAATTTGTCTGAAATTTCTTCTCAGGCAGTGGATTCATCCCGCTATATATCCAATCGAAAGCTAAATCAGGGCACAGGACTTGGTGATAAAGCACCAAAAGGTGTGACTGCTACAGCACTTTTCAATGAGTATATTTTTGAAAAGTGCGGATGCTTTCTGGAAGAAAAAGAGGATACAGCCCTGAAATATGAGCTTGAATACATCTTTGCAGGTAAAGACAGCGACTACAATAACTTGTCAAAGGTCGTGAATCAGTTGTTTTTATGGAGAGAAGCGTCAAATTTTATGTATATAATGACAGATTCCGATAAACTCGCACAGGCAGAGGCCCTGGCGCTTACAGCATCCATACTTCTGACAGTTCCCGAACTTTTGGAAGCAATTAAGGTGTCAATTATTCTTTCCTGGACTTTTGCTGAGACAATTTCGGATCTGCGGATTCTTCTTAGTGGAGGTCGCGTACCAATAATCAAGACTGCGGCGAGTTGGAGATTATCAATAGAACAGATGCTGAATTTCCAGCAAAACCTTGGAGATGGAGAGGGCAGCAGTGGCCTTACTTATAAGGATTATCTGAAGATGATGCTTCTTTTAAAAAGCGATAAACACAAAACGATGAAACTAATGGACATTATGGAGATGAATGTAAGGAAAAGTCCGAATAATGAACACTTCAGACTTGATAACTGTATAGATACCTTTAGCGCCAGCTTCAGGATCAGCAGTAAAAACATAAAGAATATGGAAATAGAGCGTATCTACGGCTATGAAATGTATTAACAGAATTTGGAGCAGCCGGTGATGGCCTTTTTCGAAAGGAAAATTAAATTGGAAATCAGAACTAAAAAAATAATAAGGAAAACAAAGGACTTGCTTCTCCGGGCAGTCAAACGAAGAAGGCTGTCACCGGCTGCTTCAATTACTGTTGAAGCGTCGCTGGTATTGCCGCTTTACATATTCTTTTTTGTCAATATCATTGGAGCATTTGATATATTACGGCTTCAATGTGACATGGAGGCCGCTTTGCACCAGACAGGGGATCAGATTTCCGAAAGTGCGGGATTACTACGAGTAGGCGTTCCAAAAGACGATAAAGGAGAAGCAGAAGGGCTGGTATCCGGTGTGTTATCTACTGTTTATGCAACTCAGCAGGTAAAAAATTATCTTGGGGAAGAGTACCTTAATAAGAGTTGTATAGTAGGCGGCAGTGGAGGCATCTCTTTAGTGGAGTCAACCTTGCATTCAGACGGAGATATCTTAAATCTCATAGTTGCATATAAGGTTCATCCGCTTATTGGTGTCTGCGGATTTACAGATTTTGAATCTGAGAGCAGATATTATGGACATGCTTTCACCGGGTACAATCCGGATTCGGGTGGTTATGAAGAAAACGGGGAATCAGAGGAACTTGTATATATCACTGAAAGTGGATCTGCCTACCACAGGCGTCTCGACTGTAAGTACTTGAATCCTTCAGTAAAGCGTGTTTCAAAAGAAAGTGTTGGCAAAGCCAGAAACAAAGACGGGGCAAAGTACTATTCCTGTGAATATTGCGGAAAGAAAGCCGGACAGACTGTCTATGTGACAGATTACGGAAACCGGTATCACAGTAATTTAAATTGCCCCGGAATTAAAAGAACAATAAAGACAGTTCCGATATCGGAAGCTGCCGGTAGGCATCCATGCAGTGAATGTGGTTAACAGATTATGTTTATGTAGGAGAATTGAAATGAATTATGAGATTTTATTTAGAACTATAGCTCTGCTTTTGCTGATGGCGGCAGCGCTTCGGGATTTTAGATGCAAGAGTATAGATATACGTTATCCTCTGGGAGGTTGTGTGCTGTCTTTACTTTTTCTATGCATTCAGTTTCACGGCGATTTTCGAGAATTGGGATACATGCTTTTATCAGCCATTCCGGGAATTATGATGCTCATTATGTCGAAATTTACCAATGATGGCATAGGAATCGGTGATGGCCTTATGGCCATTTCTATAGCTCCGATATTTGGATTTCCCGGAATAGTAGTGGCTATAATGATTTCCTTTATGTTATCGGCAGTGATATGCGTGGTACTGCTCTTACTAAAAAAGGTAAATGCGAAAACTACACTTCCTTTTTTGCCATTTCTTACATGCGGTGTGGGGGTGGTGTGCTATGCGCTATAAACCACAGAGAACAATAGGTGCATATATGAGTGTTGAAGCAGCTTTCATAGTACCGGCAGCAACATTTATTATGGCAGTCATCATCTACATGGCCTTTTTTGCCTATGGAAAATGTGTGATATCACAGGATGTGTACATATTGGGATTTAGGTCAATGCTTTTGGGAGAGACGCAAGGCTACAGCAATGCCGGTGATTATGTGAGCTCAAACGCGCCTGAGCAGATAGGCAGAAGATATTTTGGTACGGAAGATGTAGAGATATCTGCAAAGGAAGAAAAGAAAAAAATCCGAGTTGAGGGAAACTTTACGACAGGACACAAAATCATATCGGGATATTTTAAGAAACTACCCACTTCCTCAAAATCAGGAGCGGTTGCAGTTGTCAGGAAAAGAGATACATACAGAAAAATAAGAAGAGCAAAGAGAGTAAAGGATATCTCAAAAATGGCTATCAAAAAGGGAAAGAAGAAATAGAGAGGTTTATGAGTGATGAATATCAGATATTACAGGGAATACTCGCATAATTACCTTATATTGGATGCTGATGGAGTAGATATAAACAGCTATCAATACAAAATGGTTGAGAACAACAAAATCGAGGGAATAATCCCGTTTACTGTCAGAGAGATGAACGGAGATGTTTCATTATATTATGAGATAGATTCAAAACTTAGCTTAATTAACAGATACAGTAAGAGAAAAATGACCTATGAAAAGCTGGTTGATTTTCTTGAGTCGGTAAAGAAGGTTTCAGAAAGCCTGTCAAGGTTCTTCCTTGATGAGTCGGAGCTTGTTTTTGATCTGGAATGTGTTTTTGAGGAATTATCCACGGGGAAGATTTTCTTCCTATACTATCCTCACAACGGATATGATGAGCGGCTTTTTGGAGAAGAAATGTTAAAAATTGTGGATATGTCTGATGAGAGGGCAGCAGCACTTATCTATAGAATCTGTGACGCGCTTGAAGCGGGAGAGATTAGTCTGTCCGCCGTACTTAAGGATGTACTGAAGAAGGAAAACGGTCCCTCTGCAATTTCGGAGGATAATCAGATAAAGGACAATGTTTTTGATAACTATGATGAGATATTAGAAAGCGATGATGACGATGAAGAGGAGAAGGAGGAAAACAGGATTATTAAAATCCATCTTCCATTCGGACTAAGCTTTCTTATGTCAATTCTGTTTGCGATGGTAGCAGGAGCGCTTTGGTACATCAGATATGCCTATATTCTGACCTTTGAAGAGAATATCATCGACCTCTCCGTGTTTATGGTCTGCGTAATGATGTCACTCATAAGTCTTATACAGTCCCTGAGGAATATGCCTAAGCTATCAAGGAGGCATCCTGACTATATTGACGATGAGGATCTTCCTGAAGTTGAAGATACAGACTGCCGTGAACAGGTTGCTGTAACAGATATTCAGGAGTATGAAGACGAAGACTGCGAGGAAACGGTGCTCCTCGGATTTGATCTGGGAGCTCCCGTACACAAACTCTACAGCCTTGAAGAGGACAGAACAAATATATCGCTTGAATGCTTACCTATGGTTATCGGTAAACTCTCATCCTGTGCTGATGCGATCATCAAGGACGCAACCGTTTCCAGGGTGCATGCCAGAATATTTTCCAAGGATGGGGATACGTTTATTCAGGATCTAAACAGCAAAAACGGGACTTACGTAAATGGCAGGAGACTTCTTCCAAACGAAAGTATTGCCATAATTCCGGAAGATGAGCTGACATTTGGGAAAAGAAAGTTTTCTTACAGGTAAATGGTTTCGCGAAATATCATACATGTTATAATAAGGTCTAGATAATTTCTATAGGGAGTAAGCTGTATGAAAATAAATATTTATTATGGCGGAAGAGGGATAATAGACGATCCTACGTTACTGGTTCTGTCCAAGATGACAGATGTCTTTAAGGAACTGAATGTGACAGTCGAGCAGTTCAACCTTTATGAACATAAAAATGGAATTACTGCGCTTCCTAATACTATAAAAAACGCAGATGGTATAGTTCTTGCCTCAACCGTGGAGTGGTTTGGAATAGGCGGCTATATGCATCAGTTTTTGGATGCCTGCTGGCTTTATGGGGATAAGGATAAACTGACAGGACTCCATATGGCTCCCATCGTCATGTCCACGACACACGGCGAAAGAGAGGGCATGATGGAACTGGCGTCAGCCTGGGAAATGCTGGGAGGAATTCCGCTTGACGGACTGTGCGGATATATAGCCGATACATCCAGCTTCGAGAGGACAGAGAGCTATCAGAAGCTGATTGAGAAAAAAGCAGAAAATATCTATAGAAGCATGAACCAGAAGATGGAGTCACTGCCCACAAGTAATCAGGCAGTAAAGAACACTGTCGCCATCACCAAGATCACAGACCTTACACCTCAGGAGACTGAGCAGCTTTCAAGATATGTATCTAACGACGAGTATGTTCAGACGCAGAAGAAGGATATACAGGAGCTCAGTAATATTTTCAGGGATAAAATGGATAAAGAACAGGCAGCAGGCCATGCTGAGGATTTTGTAAATAAGATAAAGAGCCACTTTAAGCCAATGGCCGGAGTGCATGCGGTTTATCAGATCACTCTGACAGATCAGACTAAGGACAGAGACATCCTCATCAGAGTGGATAATCAGAATCTCGAGTGCAAGATAGGCGAGACATCGGGCTGCGATGTTCATGCATCAATGGCAACCTCTGTGATGGAACAGATTATTTCCGGAAGAATAACATTCCAGAGAGCTTTCATGGAGGGCAATCTGAAAATGAAGGGAGACTTCAAGCTGCTGAGAAATATGGATCAGCTGTTTGATTTTAAGTGATTTGCAGGAGAATAATAATTCCAATGAGGATGAGAGCTTAAGAGAACAG
>JAEEGL016463730.1_pt1 | contig 17855 bp, 14 predicted proteins | sample 9134231 | NCBI WGS metagenome assembly JAEEGL01 (sample SAMN16246548, study PRJNA631951) | gut metagenome | biome: gut microbiome; feature: rumen; material: fiber-attached | host: Bos | place: Iran: Karaj | collected 2018-10 | reverse complement strand
TCTCAAAGCTCATGATGAAGGTTCGCGGGATTGACTATTCCATGTCGAATTTCAAGTCCTTGATGGCAGGTACGTTTCTTATTAAACGAATTTTTGCCGGGTCCCGCTACCGATCGAACAAAACTTTAATTAATCACATTTTCAAAGAACTCTTTGGCTGCGCGGCTTAATCGTTACGCCGTATATTGAATTTTTAACGAACTATTGTTTTTGAACGGGTCACTAATACGCAAAGATGGGATAGCCATCCATGATGGCGTTGACTTCGCTACGAACCTGAGCAATGACCGTTTCGTCTTCGGGTGCATTGAGGACGCGCTCGATAAACTCGGCAATCTTGACCATCAGGTCTTCCTTCGCGCCGCGAGTCGTTATGGCGGGCGTGCCGAGACGGATGCCAGAGGTCTGGAAAGCGCTGCGACTGTCGAAGGGTACCATGTTCTTGTTGACGGTGAGGTCGGCTGCCACGAGAGCTTTCTCTGCAACCTTACCCGTGAGGTCGGGATACTTCGAGCGAAGGTCAACGAGCATCGAGTGGTTGTCTGTGCCGCCGCTGACGATGTCGAAGCCGTGCTTGATGAGTTCGTCGGCAAGGACAGCGGCGTTCTTCTTCACTTGCTTTGCCCATTCCTTGAACTCGGGTTGCAGCGCTTCGCCGAAGGCAACGGCCTTTGCTGCAACAACGTGCTCCAATGGGCCGCCCTGAATGCCAGGGAAGACGGCGCTGTTCAACAATGCAGACATTTTCTTTATCTCGCCCTTCGGTGTGGTCTTGCCCCAAGGGTTGTCGAAGTCCTTGCCCATGAGGATGATGCCGCCACGAGGACCGCGAAGCGTCTTGTGCGTCGTGCTGGTCACGATGTGTGCGTACTTAACAGGGTTGTCGAGCAAGCCAGCGGCGATAAGGCCTGCGGGATGCGCCATGTCTATCATCAAGATGGCTCCCACCTCGTCGGCAATCTTACGCATACGGGCGTAGTCCCACTCGCGACTGTAGGCCGAGCCACCGCCGATGATGAGTTTGGGTTTGTGCTCACGGGCAAGCTGCTCCATCTCATCGTAATCCACGCGACCCGTTTCCTTCTTCAGGTTGTAGCCGACGGGGTTGTAGATGATGCCGCTGGTGTTTACCAATGAGCCGTGACTGAGATGTCCGCCGTGGTCGAGGTTCAAGCCCATAAAAGTGTCGCCTGGGTTGAGGCAAGCCAGGAAGACAGCAGCATTTGCCTGTGCTCCAGAGTGGGGCTGAACGTTGGCATACTCTGCACCGAAAAGCTTGCAAACGCGGTCGATTGCAAGTTGCTCCACTTCATCGACCACCTGACAACCGCCGTAGTAGCGTTTGCCTGGATAGCCTTCGGCATACTTGTTGGTCAGGCAAGACCCCATAGCCGCCATAACTTGGTCACTCACATAGTTCTCTGAGGCAATGAGTTCCATGCCTCTGCGCTGTCGCTGGTTCTCCTTCTCAATGAGGGAGAAGATGGTTGAATCCTGAATCATTTGTTAAAATAAAATTGTGGCCCCCCTTCGTCTCCCCCGAGGGGGAGTGACCCGTAAGCCTTCCCTCGGGAAGGTTTGGATGGGGCCGTGTTTATACTAGTTTGACATCTGACAAATTTATTTCCCTGTTGCAGTAATGGCACTGGAGTGTGCCGCGTTCTTTGCCGAGGAAGTGGAAGCGGGTGGGCATTGGCTCGTTGTTGGTGATGCACTTGTGGTTGTCGCACTTGACGATTCCGATGAGTTCCTCGGGCATTTTGACCTCCTTCTTCTCGACGACCTCATAGTCGCGAATGATGCTGAGCGTCACATTGGGCGCAACAACAGAAAGCTGGTTGATTTCGTCGTCGGAGAAGAACTTGTCGGCAATCTTGATGATGCTCTTGTGCCGCATCTTCTTGCTCTTGAGGTTGTAGCCGACGGTGACGGCGGAATGCACATGCTCAAGGTGAAGCAAGCTGATGACCTGAAAGAGCTTGGCCGAAGGTATGTGGTCGATGACTGTGCCGTTCTCGAGGGCAGCCACTTGGAGTTCCTGGCGTTTCATATAAAAGGTGAAAAGGTGAAAAATTGAAAAGGTGAAAGGGTGAAAGGTGAAAAGCTAAAGCGCACTCCTTCTTTTCAACTTTTTATGTTTTAATGTTTTAACTTTTCTGTGTCTTTGATGATGTCGTCGAGCGTGATGCCGAGGGTGTCGCAGAGGAGGGCTTCGCGGGCATAGAGGCCGTTGCGAGCCTGCTGGAAATAGTAGGCGTAGGGCGTGTCGTCGATGCTGTACTCTATCTCGTTGACGCGAGGCAGCGGGTGCAGAATCTTCATATTGGGCTTTGCCTTCGAGAGCATTGCACGCTTCAGCAGATAGCGGTCTTTCACGCGCTCGTACTCGTCGAGGTCGGTGAAGCGTTCCCTTTGTACGCGCGTCATATATAATATGTCTGCGCCCGCGATGGTGTCTGCGTCAAAGTCCTGATGCTCAACATACTTGATGCCTTTCTCGCGGCAATACATCTTATAATGCTCAGGCATAGCGAGTTCGTCGGGTGCAATGAAATGGAAAGTCGGATTGAAGTGGCGCATGGCCGTTAGGAGGCTGTGAACTGTGCGTCCGTACTTGAGGTCGCCAACGAGGTAGATGTTCAGGTTCTCCAAGGTGCCTTGCGTCTGATGGATGGTGTAGAGGTCGAGCATCGTCTGGCTGGGATGTTGGTTTGCTCCGTCGCCTGCATTGACGATGGGCACGGGCGACACCTCGCTGGCATATTGTGCAGCACCCTCAAGATGATGGCGCATGACGATGATGTCGGCATAGTTGGACACCATCATTATCGTGTCCTTCAGGGTTTCGCCCTTCGTTCCGCTCGTCACTTTGGGGTCGGCAAAGCCGATGACCTTGGCTCCAAGGCGGTTGGCGGCAGTCTCAAAGCTGAGGCGGGTGCGGGTGCTTGGCTCGAAGAACAAAGTGGCCACGATGCGACCTTCCAAAAGACGGCGGTTTGGATGCTTCTCAAACTCTCGCGCCATCTTGATGAGATACTCAATCCTCTCCCGCGAATGGTTGGCTATGGTTACAAGACTTCTGTTTAGTTCATAGTTCATAGTTCAAAGTCTAGTTAGAAGATTACTTTATTTTATGCAAAAGTACAAAATAATTATAAATTATGAACCCAAAATTATGAATTATTCAAAAATAATTATGAATTATGGACTATGAACTATGAACTATGAACTAAAAATCGTACCTTTGTCGTCTAAAAATCTGTTTCGCATGAGAAAGAAGTTTTTCCTCTTCCTTTGGACGTGCTTCATTTTGGTTGTCCTCGCGATTGGTGTCGTCTTCTACAACATCTTCACGGGTGCCATCGGCTATATGCCCAACCTCCAACAACTGCAAAACCCTGTCAACAAGTTTGCTACACAGGTCTTTTCCGCCGATGGGAAGCAACTCGGCACTTGGAGCTACAGCAGTGCGAACCGCGTCTTTGCCGACTATGGCGAGCTGCCACCAGCCCTCGTGCAGGCATTGATTGCGACAGAAGATGTGCGCTTCTACGAACACAACGGCATTGACTTCCAAGCTTTGATGCGAGCTGTTGTGAAGCGAGGTGTGCTCGGACAGAAGAGTGCCGGCGGCGGCAGCACCATCACCCAGCAGCTTGCCAAGCAGCTCTACTCGGCGAAAGCCGCCAGCACCCAGGAACGCCTCCTGCAAAAGCCCATCGAATGGGTGATTGCCCTCAAGCTGGAACGTTTCTACACGAAAGAGGAAATCATCGGAATGTACTTCAACTACTTCGACTTCCTCCACAACGCCGTCGGCATCAAGACAGCGGCACAAACCTACTTCAGCAAGGAACCTATGGCACTCGACACCTGCCAATGCGCCCTGCTTGTGGGTATGTGCAAGAACCCAAGCCTCTACAATCCCGTCCGCTATCCTGAGCGTTGCATCGACCGCCGCAATATCGTGCTGATGCAAATGGAGAAGGCGGGCTTCCTCACCGCAGCCCAACGCGAAGAACTCAGGGAACGTCCCCTCGGCCTCAACTTCCATCGCGTCAGCCACAAGGAAGGTCACGCCACCTATCTTCGTGACTATCTGCGCATTATACTCATGGCCAAGAAACCCGTCCGCAGCGACTATGCTTCATGGCAGAAGCAGAAGTTCTACGAGGATTCGCTGGCTTGGGAGAAAGATCCGCTCTATGGCTGGTGCAACAAGAACACGAAACGCGACGGACGGCCCTACAACATCTACACAGACGGTTTGAAGGTCTATACCACCCTCGACAGCCGTATGCAGGAATATGCAGAACAGGCTGTGGCTAAGCACGTTACAGGCGAACTGCAACCGCTCTTCGACAAAGAACAACGCACGAACAGGAATGCGCCCTATGCCTCTGCCATTTCTTCGGACAAGGCAAAAGCCGACCTTGCCCGTGCAAAGCGGCAATGCGCCCGCTACCTCGAAATGAAAAAGGCTGGCTACTCGGATGCTGAAATAGACAAGGCCTTCCAGACACCCATCGAAATGACCGTCTATACGCTGCACGGCGACAAAGACACGATTATGTCGCCCCTCGACAGCATCCGCTACTACAAGTCGTTCCTCCGAACAGGCTTCATGTGCATGGAAGCCGAAACAGGGCACGTGAAAGCCTACATCGGAGGCATTGACTACAGCCACTTCCAATATGATATGTGTACGCAAGGCAAGCGTCAGGTGGGTTCCACCATCAAGCCCTATCTCTACTCGTTGGCAATGGAGAACGGTTGGACACCTTGCGACGTAGCACCCAATGAGCAGCGGACATACATCGTGGCTGGCAACCAGCATTGGACACCCCGCAACGGCAGCCGCTCGCGCTATGGCGAGATGGTGACACTCAAGTGGGGATTGGCCACGAGTAACAACTGGATTTCCGCTTGGCTGCTCAACCAGCTAAGCCCCGACCTCTTCGTCAAACTTCTGCACGACTTCGGCATTCAGAATCAGGACATCCATCCCTCGCTGGCACTATGCCTTGGCCCCTGCGACATTTCTGTAGCGGAGATGGTCAGTGCCTATTCAGCATTCCCGGAGAAAGGTGTTCGACGCAATCCGCTCTACGTCACCCGCATAGAAGACAGCGACGGCAACATCTTGGCTGAGTTCCAGTCGAGAGTCAAAGAGGTAATTTCCGAAGAGGCCGCCTACAAGATGATAATCATGATGCGAGGCGTTATCGACGGCGGTACAGGCAGCCGAATGCGACGCCGCTACAGCATCACAGCCCCCATGGGCGGCAAGACGGGAACGACCAACGACAACAGCGACGGCTGGTTCGTCGGCTATACCCCACGCCTTTGTTTCGGTGCTTGGGTAGGCGGCGACGAGCGCGACGTCCACTTCAAGAGCATGGCTTTGGGACAAGGTGCCAACTCCGCCCTTCCCATCGCGGCATACTTCCTCCAGAAAGTCTATGCCGACAAACGTCTCGGCTACTACCAAACGGAGAACTTCGACATACCCGCCCGCTTCGACCCCTGCGCCAGCGTACTTGAAGAGGACGAAGGCATTACCGATGTTGAGGAAGAAGAAGTAGGTTTCGACATTGAATAAGAAAATGAGAAAAAGTGTTGATTCGTGTTAATAAAGTATTAAGTCCTTGACATAAATCAACAAAAATAATATTATTCGATATTTTTCTCAACTTTTGCTTGCAGATAGAAGAAATCACCTTACCTTTGCAGCGGAAAACAAAAGAAAATGTTTCCAGAATCATACGAAAGTTAGTTTTAGTGGTTAGGTAAAAAGATTTGTTTGAAGGTTAATAATAGTTGTTAGTTTTAGTTTTTGGAGAAGCTATCCGTGAGGACGCTTCTTTTTTTATCCCTAAACGCGAGCTTTCTGCCCTGTTGCCTCACCCGGAAAACAATATTTCTGTCTTCTGTGTCCGTTTTTCCCAACTATTTATAAAATAATGTACGCAAAGACATTATAATTATTGGAAAAACATTATTTTTGCAGAAGAAACAATCGCAAAGTGTCTAAAGAACTTATGAAACAGAAAAGAACAACACCTGAGTTTATTACGGAGCTGCAACCCAACGAAATATTTGTGTTCGGCAGTAACTTGGGAGGAATGCATGGCGGAGGAGCTGCATATATTGCCTACCGCAAGTTTGGAGCCATCATGGGACAAGGTGTCGGCTTGCAGGGCAGGAGCTACGGCATCCCGACAATGCAGGGCGGAGTGGAAACAATTCAACCTTATGTGGACGAATTCATCCAATTCGCAAAAGAGCATCAGGAGCTTACATTCCTTGTGACGCGAATCGGCTGCGGGATTGCAGGATTTACCGACGAAGAGATTGCTCCGCTGTTTGCCGAAGCCCACAACGTAGAGAATATTGTGCTACCACCCAACTGGTAACATTTACAGCAACAACTAAATTCAGACCCCTAACGATCATGAAAAACAAAGCCATTTTATTCTGTATATTTAATTTTATTTCCCTCGCTTTTTGCCTCGGGCAGAATATTATTGTAGTAAAGCCTGAAGGCCAGATGGAGCGGGCTGTCTCAGGGCACTTCGCAGGCATCGTTGATGGCAAGCTCACCACCTGGGGCGGCTGCAACTTCCCCGATGTTCCATGTGCCGACGGCGGACAAAAGGTGTTCTATCCCAAGGCTTACGGGGCAAGCGTGACCGTGCCGGAAGGGACGGTGTTTATTGGAGGGCAGACCCTCTCTGACTCCCCCTCTAGGGGGAGAACCACCAGCCTCTCTGAAGTATCCTTTCTCCCCTTAGAGGGGGAGTCAGAGGGGGTCTGTCCTTTACCAAAGGGTCTCGACAACTTTGCTGCCTGTTATGGTGTGGATAGAATCTTCGTGGCAGGAGGGCAGACGGACGGCATTCCAAACAAAGATGTCTATGCCCTTGACTGGCCTGATGGGAAGGAATGGGTGAAACTCTGCGAACTACCAAGCCTCTCCCCTGACCCCTCCCCCGAGAGGGAGGGGAACTCTAATGGACGTTTGCAGCCCTGTATGGCTGTTCAGAATGCGCCAGAGGGAAAAGCGCTGTATGTGTTTGGAGGATACAGACCCCCTCTAAGGGGAGGACAAGATGCCACAGTCTTCCTGAAAGGCTTAAAATTAAACCTAAAAACTTTAGAGTGGAAAGAAACCTCTCCTTCTGTTCTCCCCCTGAAGGGGGAGTTAGAGGGGGCCTCTCTCGTTGGCTCCTGCTGCACCACCAGCGGCTACAGCCACATCCTCTTCTTCGGCGGTGTTGATTACGACATCTTCCTCTCTGCCATTCAAGGCAAGCAAGATGACCAATACCTACGCCACGAACCCTCTTGGTACAAATTCCGCCAAGATGTGCTGGCCTATCACACCATTACCGATTCGTGGATGACCATTCCTGGCGACAGCCTTTTGGCAAGAGCGGGGGCAGCCCTCACGCCTTTCGACGGCGGCTGGTTCTATAGCGGCGGCGAGACAATGCCTGGCATCAGGTCGGCACAAATCTCCCACATTGAGACGAAGCGCGACACATCCTTCGGCTGGCTCAACTGGACGGTGCTGGCCTTCTATCTGATGGCTATGCTGGGCATGGGTATCTACTTTATGAGACGCGAGAACGGAGCGGAGGACTTCTTCAAGGGCGGCGGCAGAATACCTTGGTGGGCGGCTGGCATCAGCATCTATGCCACAATGCTCAGCGCCATCACCTATATGGCAATCCCCGCCAAAGCCTACGCCACCGACTGGACGTACTATCCGATGCTTTGGATGATACCTGTCGTGGGCTTCCCCGTGATATGGTTCTACCTGCCCTACTTCCGCAGAAGCAAAGCTGCATCGGCATACGCGATACTCGAAGAACGCTTCAACGCCGCTACACGCCTGATGGCGTCTGCCCTGTTCTGCATCTTCATGGTGGCCCGAATGGCACTGGTGCTCTATCTGCCTTCGCTGGCGCTTACAGCTGTCACGGGCATTGACATCTACCTTTGCATCGTTTTGATGGGATTGGTGACCATCATCTATTGCACGATGGGCGGTGTAGAAGCTGTCATCTGGGGCGATGTGGTACAAGGCTGCATCCTTGTGGGCGGAGCCATCTTTGCTGCCCTTTACCTTTGGTCAGGCACAGAAGGAGGCTTCTCTGGAGCTTGGCAGATAGCTGTTGATAACGACAAGCTGCAACTCTTCGTTTGGAGCTGGGATTATCGTCGCGTCACCTTCTGGGTAGCCATCCTGGGCGGCGGCATTGCCAACAACCTCATATCCTATACCAGCGACCAAACCGTCATTCAGCGTTATATGACCACGAAGGACGAAAAGAGTGCAGGCCGAAGCATCCTTGTGAACGGCTTCATGAGCGTCTTCATCTCCGTAGCCTTCTACTTCATCGGCACAGGTCTCTACACCTTCTACAAGACACATCCCGCCAGCCTCGACATCACGATGCAGCAAGGCGACGCCATCTTCCCCTTCTTCATGATGAGCCAGATGCCCGCAGGCATAGCAGGACTGCTGATTGCCGCCATCTTTGCCGCCACGATGAGCACCATATCGAGTAACATCAACAGCGTCTCGACGGCTTTTAGTGTGGACTTCGTACAGAGGTTCCGCCCCAGCATCAAGGACGCTGCCCTGCTGCGCGTGGCTCGTTGGACGTGTATCGTCAGCGGCTTGATAGGTCTCGTTATCGCCCTGCTGATGGCAACTTGGGACATCGCCTCGCTCCTGGATTACTTCAACACCATCCTTGGCTTGCTGACGAGCGGTTTGGGCGGACTGTTCTTCGTAGCCGTATTCTTGCCACGCGTCAAGGGATATGCAGGACTCGTGGGCTTCATCGCAGGCGAAGTGACCGTCTTTATGGTAAAGACATTCACCGAAGCCAACGTCTTCACCTTCGGCCTCATAGGAATCGTGGTGTGCGTCATCGTAAGCTTCACACTATCCCTCTTCAAAGGAGAGGGGAAATAAATGGTAAATGGAAAATGAATAAATGGTAAATAATATGGTAGATTTTAGTTTGCTTGCCGCTCAGTACAAGAGCGAACTGCTGGACAGGGTAATGCCCTTCTGGATGGAAAACAGTATTGACAAAGAGTTTGGTGGCTACTTCACCTGTATTGAACGCAATGGCGAGGTGTATGACACCGACAAGTTCATCTGGCTGCAAGGCCGAGAGGTGTGGATGCTCTCTACATTATATAATAAAGTAGAGAAGCGGCAGGAATGGCTCGATGCAGCCATTCAGGGAGCAGAGTTCCTCAAGAAGTACGGCCACGACGGCAACCTCAACTGGTACTTCTCGCTCGACCGCGAAGGACGTCCGCTCGTCGAACCCTACAACATCTTCTCCTACACCTTCGCCGTCATTGCCTTCGGACAGCTCTACAAAGCAACAGGCATTCAGGAATATGCAGACATCGCTAAGAAGACCTTTGATATTGTGCTCTCCAAGCGGAACAACCCCAAAGGCAAATGGTCGAAAGCCGCTCAGGGTGCACGTGCCATGAAAGACTTTGCCCTGCCCATGATACTCTGCAATGTCGCCCTTGAAATAGAGGACTTGCTCGACCCGAAGTTCCTCAAAGAGACCATCGACATCTGTCTGCACGAGGTTCTCGACGTCTTCTATCGTCCTGAACTTGACCTCATTGTGGAGAACGTGAGCAAGGACGGAAAGCTTGTTGACTGCCACGAAGGGCGCGTGCTCAATCCCGGTCACGCCATCGAAGCCATGTGGTTCATCATGGACTTGGGCAAACGTCTCGGTCGCAAAGACCTCATCGAGAAGGCCGTACACATTGCCCTGCGCGAAGCCGAATACGGTTGGGACAAAGAGTTTGGCGGCATCTTCTACTTTATGGACAGGCTCGGACGACCCTTGCAGCAATTAGAATGGGACCAGAAGCTATGGTGGGTTCACATCGAGACGCTCATCACCATGATTAAGGGCTACGAACTAACAGGCAAGCAGGAATGCCTCGACTGGTTCATGAAGATTCATGAATACGTTTGGAGCCACTTTTACGACCCTGAATATCCCGAATGGTTCGGCTACCTTAACCGCCGAGGCGAAGTGCTCCTCACGCTCAAAGGCGGCAAATGGAAAGGCTGCTTCCATGTACCTCGCGGCTTGATGCAAGTCTATCAGACTTTAGAGCGAATCGCCGCAAAAGAAAACGCAAATGCAGCGAGGACATAAAAGGACACATTATGCAAACAAAAGGGTATTTGCAACCAGAAAACGAACTAAACCTTTAACGGCCATGAAGAATAGAAAAAGAACAAACATTACTCGTTATTTGAACCTTCCTTTATGGATGCAGGCAGTCATCATCTTGTCTTGTCTGACGACAGCTGTGCCCTTCAAGACTTGGGCACAGGGCGCAGAACCTTCTCAGCAACTGACGCAGCTGCTGATGCCAGGAACCAGCACGGTCTATTACTTCAGCTATCCGACTGTCAACTCCGCCGGAGAACCTATCGTGCTCTCGTCGGCGCTTATTGCCTGGACACCCGACGACAGGCAGCAGACCGACAGTATCGAGAGTGTCCACATCTACAGCCATGCTACCATAGGCTCCGATGAGGAACGACCTACTTCGACGGGTTTCTCCAAAGAGCAGATTGTGCTGCAGACTATGCCGAGACGTAGCTATGTCGGTTATGAGGATAATGTTGCAGCGGACTATGTAGGACGCTGTATCATCATTGCTCCCGACTACGAGGGCTATGGCTTGACTAAGGATTTGCCTCACCCATACCTTTCGCAGCGACTGACGGCACAGCAGGTGCTTGATGCCGCCACCTACGGGCTTGAACTCTACCAGAAGACTTCCGACGAACGGCTGCTGCCCCTCAAGAAAGACTGGCGCATGTTTGGCATCGGCTTTTCCCAGGGTGGAGCAGTCACGCTCGCCTTGCAACGCCTCATCGAGGAGGAGGGACTTTCAGAGCAGTTGCACTTCTTTGGCAGCGTCTGCGGCGACGGACCGTACGACCTCGTGCAAACCCTGCGTTACTATTCCGAAGACGACGGTACGAGCTACGGCGTAGAAACCGACCACCGGAAGAACATGTGCACCTATCCCATCGTAATCCCCCTCATCATCAAGGGCATGTGCTCCACTCATCCCGCTATGGCAAAATACCGCATCGAGGACTTCCTGTCGCAGCAGTTGATTGACACCGATGTGCTCAGTTGGATAGACAGCAAGGATTACACCACAGCCGATATGGCAAGGATGTGGCACGAACAGTTGGTGAATGGTCTGACGAAATCGGACCGCTACTATTCCCCAGAGCAGATGGCCGAGCTGTTCGCTCCGGTCGATGATAAAGTGGCAGGGCATCTTGAGAAGATGTTCACGCCAGCCGTATTTGACTACCTGGGCAACGCCGACAGTATGTCGGTCGTGCCGACCAATCCCACCACCGCCTCGCAGGCTCTGCATCTCGCCTTAGCCGAGAACTCGGTTTGCAAGGGTTGGGAGCCTAAGCATCACATACAGTTCTACCACTCCCGTGGCGATATGGTAGTGCCCTTCGGTAATTATTTTGCCTTCCGCGACGCACATGCAGCCTCGGAAAACATCATGTATCGCGTCAACGACACTTATACCGATGTTGACCATATGACAGCCGCCATCATCTTTTTCTTGGAGATGTTTTCATCCTGCTCATTTGCCGAGCACTACGAGTGGATTAGCGAGGCAGCTATCTCTACAGGCATCGGCACGAAGCACTTTGCCGAAGCTCAACATCGGATGAGCGACGACAACTGGTACGCCCTCGACGGTCGCCGCCTCAGCAGCAGACCAGCCACGAACGGCGTCTATATTCACAATCAGAAGAAAGTTGTCGTAAAATAGCCTCTTATCGCTATGATAGACTGGGTTCCCTCAAATAAAAAGGCCTTTGTGATTAAGCTCTGCTGGCTTTCCCTCGCCTTGGCTCTTTGCTGTGCAATTATTGTTCCTGCCTGTTCAAACAGAGCTGGCTCTACAGACCAGGACAGCTTATCGGTAATTGCTGACAGTCTTATTCCTGCTGAAGGAAAGGTGGCAGAGATTGTCGAGCGCGGCACTTTGCTTGTCGGCACAACAGGTGATTACCGCCCGCTGTCTTTCTGCGAGGACGATGGAACCTACTGGGGCTTCGGAATTGAGGTTGCCAAAGAGATAGCCAAGCGGCTGGGCGTTGAGACGGAATTCGTCAAGACCTCGTGGCCCACGCTGACTGCCGATGTGCTGGCTGAACCCCAGACCTTCGACCTTGCCATAGGCGGCATTACCATCACAAATACACGGCGTGAAACCATGTTGATGAGCGAGGGTTATCTGGCCAACGGAAAGACCTTCCTTTGCCGAGCATCAGATGCAGACCGTTTCAGCTCTCTGGCCTCCTTTGACAGGCCAGGGGTACGCGTGATGGTGAACCCCGGCGGACTGAATGAAAAGTTTGCAAAAGAAAACCTCATTCATGCCAGCATCAGCATTCATCCCCGAAATGAGGAAATACCCACACTCATAGCTGAAGGAGTGGCCGACGTAATGATAACAGAGACGACCGAAGCCCCATACTACATACAGAACGACACCCGCCTTGCGGCCCCGCTATTGAACGAGCCTTTCACGCATGGAGAAATCGGAGTCTTGATGAAGAAGGGACAGGAGGATTTGCTACAGGTGGTGAACAATACCATCCGACAGATGAAGTCTGATGGCACGCTCCAAAGGTTGCACGAGAAGTATGGACTGGTATATTCGTACCACTAATGCTAACAAGACATTCATGAAGAAACGCCTTTTCCTCTGTTTGGCCTTGATGCTGATGCTCCCGGGAATGGCATCTGCACAGTTTGTCGTGACTCGCCTGACCACCGAACACATGGCTAATCCCTCCACCGTTGACGAGCTTCAGCCGCGCCTGTCGTGGGTGAATGAGACGAGGGACGATAAGGTTCGGGGTGAGGTTCAGACAGCCTACCGTATTGTCGTGGCTTCTTCGAAAGAGAAGCTTGAAGCGGGGGAATACGATATGTGGGACTCCGGCAAGGTTCCCTCCAGCCATTCCACCTTGATTCCCTACGAGGGCAAGCCGCTTGCCTCTGCCCAGGACTGCTACTGGAAGGTGCAGACTTGGAACCGCAAGGGAAAGGCATCAGAATGGAGCGAAACAGCCTGTTGGGGAATGGGCTTGCTCAAGGCCGACGACTGGAAAGCCCGTTGGATAAGTGCCAGTCAGGAGCAGGGTGCTCCGCTCTTCCGCAAGGCATTTTCCTTGAAGCGGAACGTCCGCAAGGCCAAAGCTTTCGTCACAGCCGGCGGCTACTTCGAGCTGTATGTGAACGGAAAGCGCGTGGGGGACGACTACCTTGTGCCCAACTTCACGAACTACACCACCCGCAAGGACCTCGACAAAGGTGGCATTGCCCTCGACCCCAAGTTCACTGCCTATCGCATCCTCTATCTTGCCTACGACATTACAGCCTTGCTTCATCAAGGGAAGAATGCGGCAGGAGCCATTCTGGGCGATGGTTTCTACCGCAGCAACTACAGATTGGTGCGTTCCTTTGGCGAGCCTTGCCTGCTGGTTCAAATAGAGGTAACATACGACGATGGTTCCGTTGACACCATAGCCACCGACGGCTCGTGGCTCACCAAGCCCTCTCCAATCATTATGACAGGTGTCTTCGAGGGTGAAGTCTATGATGCCCGCCTCGAAACGCCCCTTTGGGCAGAGGTTGGATGCGAGGAAAAGGATTGGCAACCCGTCAAGATGGCTCAGGCTCCTGTCGGTCAACTCACGGCTCACACCTCACCCACGGACAAGATTTGTGAGGTGCTGAAGCCCATCAAGCTCACCCGTAACGAGCAAGACGAATTTGAGGTGGAGTTCGAGAAGGAAATCTCTGGCTGGATAAGGCTGAGGGACATCAGGGGCAAAGAGGGGCAGAAGGTGGAGGTGAAGTACATTTGCGAGTCACCCCTCGGCATTGAGGAATACCTCTGCAAGGGAGTTGGAAAAGAGACTTACGCTCCGCGTTTCACCTGGTATGTCTTCTCAAAGGTCATCATCAAGGGACTGAAAACCCTCCGTGCGGAACAGATACAAGCGGAAGCCGTCAACACCGACCTCCACATCAATTCGGAGTTCCATACAAGCAACAGCCTCCTAAACACCATCAATACCATCTGGCGGCGCTCGCAACTGGACAATATGCACGGCTGCATAGCCAGCGACTGCCCCCACCGTGAACGTGCTCCCTATACAGGCGACGGACAGATAGCCGCGGCTCAGGTGATGCTCTCCTTTGATGCTGCTGCTTTCTACAGGAAATGGCTTCGCGATATGCGTGACGCACAGAACCCTGAGAGCGGCTATGTACCCAACGGCGCTCCCTGGCAACCTGCCTGCGGAGGCGGAGTGGCTTGGGGGGCAGCCATGAACGTCATTCCCTGGGAATACTATCTGCAGTATGGCGACCTTGAGGAACTCCAGCGGAACTACCAACCCATGAAGGATCAGGTGCGGCACATGCTCACATGGCTTACGCCCGAAGGGACTATGTTCCAGCAAAAGCTCAACGAAGAGAGCAAGGAAGTCTGCTATTGGCTCAACCTGGGCGACTGGGTTCCGCCCTACGGAATGCCAAGCGACGAAACCGTACACACCTTCTACCTCTGGCTCTGTTCCGAGAATACCGCCCAAGCTGCCGACATACTGAAAAAGTCCGATGATGTGGCCCATTTTCATCAAATAGCAGAGGAGGCGAAGGCTGCTTACCACAAGAAGTTCTACAACGAAAAGGAAAAGACCTACGGTGACTTCGGCCCCAACATCATGGCGCTTTGGATGGGAGTGCCGGAGGAGAGGAAAGCCGATGTGGTCAGCTCGCTACGCAAAGAAATAATGGAAACGCACGGCGGGCACATCAACACAGGCTTTGTCACTTCAAAGTTCTTCTTCGAAACCCTTTCTGCCAATGGCCTTCACGACGTGGCCCTGACCGCAATAAACAAGACCGACTACCCCAGCTTCGGGCATTGGATAGCGCAGGGGGCAACGGTGACTTGGGAGTGCTGGGACGGCAAGGAGTCACACAACCATCCGATGTTTGGAGGCGGCCTGACGTGGTTCTCGCGCTGTCTGGCAGGGGTGAACGTCACGAAGGAAGGTGCCGGTTATCGCCACTTTGAGGTGCGCCCCGTGCCCTCGGAAGGGCTTGACAGCGTTTATTACAGCCTCCAGTCGCCCCAGGGACTTGTCAGTTCCAGAGTGCTGAACGAAGGCGGCAAGCTGCGCCAGCTCACCGTCACAGTACCCGTAGGCAGTACAGCCACCGTCTTCCTCCCTGCCGACGTAAGTGTTCTCAAGGAAAGCGGCCAAAAGCTTCCCACGAAGAGGGATGCGAAGCGCGGCATTCTCGGCATTTCCGCCCCTCAGGACGGCACCATAAAAGTAGAAATAGAACAAGGAAAATATAACTTTGAAGTGGAATAACTATGAAGATTACAAAGCAAACATTAGACAACCTTTCGGAGCAAGCCAAGGTTTCTCCTCGGCTAAGGATGAACTACGACCTCCGCAATTCTGCGGACGACAAGTCACAGCGGATGCTCAATGCCTTGGAGCCTGGAACGGTACTGCCCATTCACCGCCACCGCACCACCTCCGAGACGGTGGTATGCATCAGGGGTCATTTCGTAGAATACTTCTATGACGAGTCCGGCAAGCTCACAGAGACCATCGATATGGTTCCCGGCGGGACAGTCCTGAACATCGAGGCAGGCCAATGGCACAACCTGAAGTGCCTGGAAAGCGGCACCGTGCTCCTTGAAGTCAAGGACGGCGCATACGAACCAATCAAAGAAGAAGACATCCTCAAATAAATTAGACAAACAGGAATGGACAAATATGGCATCATCGGCTACCCTTTGGGACACAGCTTCAGCAGGGGGTTCTTCACGGAAAAGTTCGCCCGCGAAGGAATCGACGCACAGTACCTTAACTTCGAGATTCCCGACGCAAGGATGCTCCTCGACGTGCTTCGCGACAACCCGGAGCTTCGCGGCTTGAACGTCACCCTGCCCCACAAGCAGGCAGTCATCCCGCTCCTCGACGAGCTGAGCGACGAGGCACGCGAGATAGGAGCTGTCAACGTCATTCAAGTACTCCCCAAAAGGGGAAGCGGAGAGGGGGCTAAGCTCAAAGGTTTCAACAGCGACATTATCGGCTTCACTGAGAGCATCAAGCCTCTGCTCAAGCCGCACCACACTAAAGCCCTCATTCTCGGCACAGGCGGTGCAAGCCAAGCCATCCGTGTTGGCCTCACGCGCTTAGGAATCGAATGGACTTACGTCAGCAGAATGGTCAATGAAAGAATGGTCAATGGTCAATGGTCAATGGTCAATTACTCCCAGCTCACGCCCGAAGTGATGCAAGACCATACCGTTATTGTCAACTGCTCTCCCGTCGGAATGTTCCCAAAGGTGGATGAAGCCCCAGCCATCCCTTACGAGTATCTTACCCCGAAGCACTTGCTCTTCGACTGCGTCTATAATCCCGAAGACACACTCTTCATGCAAAAGGGCAGAGCGCAGGGGGCAACCGTCAAGAACGGCCTGGAGATGCTACACCTCCAAGCCGTTGCAAGCTGGAACTTCTGGAACGCGAAGCCTTAGGAAACAATATGCCTCTTTTTCGGAACAGGAAGGGAGGAACGCTTTGTTTCCCTAAGGAAACTTTTTGTTTCACGTGGGAAACAAAAAGTTTCGCATGAGAAACAAACGAACACGCTTCTGGCCTTCCAACGAAGCAGGAAAGGTGAGGTGCTTTTGAACAAAACAGGAATGAATTTATTTACCTTAACGTCTCTTCGACGAATCAACCATACATATAATTTTTTGACTATTTATTTTGCAGGTTCGATATTTAATTGTACTTTTGCACCGTTAAACGTATTATTTTCAAGGTATGAATACTACTCTTTCACTTGAAAGTATCCTCCATATGCTAAGCGGCCTAAGCCTGAGCAACCGGCAGTGGTTGGCAAAGCATCTGGTTGAACCAGAGGAAATCGCACAGTCCGTCCAGCAGCGCAAGGACGATGAGCAGTTCGTACGTGAGCTTCAGGCCTTGCACTATGAGGGAGAACCGACAGCAGAGGAGAGAAAACGGATGCTGCGCGACAATCATTTTTTCGGTAGCCGTAAGATAAGGTACAAATACGACGATGCAAAGTTAGAAGTATCTCCCCGACACCAACACGCTGATTGACTTTATGGATGGTGTTCCCGCAGTTGTCGGGCACGTGTTGCAGGTGGGGACGCGGCAATGCTGTATGTCTGTCGTTTCCCTTCACGAATTGTATTTTGGAGCCTACCTTGCTAAGGAGAAGAAAGAGGAATACTTTGACAGGGAGATAAAGAGAATCAACATGTTGCTGGAGCATTTCACGGTTCTTTCTCTTGAAACCAGAGGTGATACTTACGCCCGTATCAAGTATGCTCTCAGAAAGAAGGGTAAGCCGGTCGATGAGTTCGATATGTTGATAGCCGGCCACGCCCTTAGCGAGGGCCTGACAATAGTGACCGACAACATCAAGCACTTTGAAAATATGCCCGATGTTAAAGTTGAGAATTGGGTGTAAAGGGAAATCTGTGATCTTACATCTTTAAGAAGCTTCCCTCACTTTTTATTATTGCTGTCCGCTAAAAGTTGAAAAGCGACAAATCATGTATCCGCATTGCCGATAAATAGGCATTTCTGATTTAATTTTAAAAAAGTAAGCCCCCACCGTCAAAAAGCGTTGGTTCCGGAGGTGATGTTTCAG
>JAEEGL015609423.1_pt1 | contig 17855 bp, 20 predicted proteins | sample 9134231 | NCBI WGS metagenome assembly JAEEGL01 (sample SAMN16246548, study PRJNA631951) | gut metagenome | biome: gut microbiome; feature: rumen; material: fiber-attached | host: Bos | place: Iran: Karaj | collected 2018-10 | reverse complement strand
TGTTTTGCGGGAACCGAAAAACCTCCGCTTCGCTAGAAAACCGTCTGTAGAGACCTTAGACCTTAGTCATTCACTAAGTCACTAACCTACTAAGCCACTAAGCAGTTTTCGTTATCGTTATCGTTAAATAATGGTTTTTGAGGTTTTTGTTAAAATATGAAGCAGCAAGTCAGACACAGGAATTTACAGGTGAGCCAAAAAAACTCAAAAAGCATATTCATGAAAAACAGTTCCCAAATAGAACGCTATCTTTACCTAAAATTATACTAAAGTACTACAAACGCCGTAATACTAAAGTACATTTTTGTATGTTTTACAGCATAATTGTACTAAAGTACTACAAAATATATTTGTTATGAATTATAGTAAAAACTAATTTTATGCCGCTATTTTGGATTAACACACAGAAAATTAAGAGTAACGTTATTTAATCCTGACCATACAGGTTAATAAAGGAGCGGAGCCTGAAAAGCTATAAGAGTAGGGAATACAAAAACTAACAATATCTTTATGAAAAAGAAAAGAATCGCGCAGTATTGCTGCGCCGCCCTTGTGGCTGCAGGCATTGGTCTGAATATTCAGAATGCTATTGCTGATTATGGGATTGACGGTAACACCTTTTCGTTAGTTGCAACAACAGGTGCTGCACCCGTGAGAGAAGGATGGTGTTCTTACGTTAACCTATCTCCTAGTACTTCTCATGCAGTTACAAGTGATCCATTGGGTTATATTGGTTACTATAATCCTGACATTAGCAACAGCAACAGTAATGGCAACTATAGCAACAGTAATGGCAACTATAGCAACAGTAATGGCAACTATAGCAACAGTAATGGCGCTCCTCGAGGAACAAAAGAAGATCGAGACGGTACTGTAAATGATTGCGGTGGTAACTCTGGACAATGGAGACTGTCTTTTTTTATCTTTGAAGAGGATAGGCATGAGCAACTTGTCGGAAAGGAAAGACTAACTTATTATAAATATGTAGATAGTGAATTTACGGAAGAAGAAGTACAGGAAGATGGTACAACGAAAAAAGTTACATATTTGATGAGAACTTGTACAGAGTATGAAGCGAATAGTAATGGAGATTATTCGGATTGTCCTAGTCCTGGTGGGTTAGTTATTGAACCGAAATGATAATAAGTAATGAATTGATATTATTCTAATGTGGGCACGGGGCAATACTCCCGTGTCCATCTTAGTTTTGGTACTTCCGTGAATGGTGGATAAAATAAGCTTGTGTCCCTTCTTCATTTACTCCTTTTCCGTGGAATAACATACTGAAATAAAGTAACGTTACTCAAGCCTGACCAGACAGGCTAAAAAAGGAGCGGAACCTGAAAAGCTATATGAGTAGGGAATACAAAAACTAACAATATCATTATGAAAAAGAAAAGAATCGCGCAGTACTGTTGCGCCGCCCTTGTGGCAGTAGGCATTGGCCTGAACATTCAAAATGCCGTTGCTGACTATGGTATGAACAAGAACACCCTATCGCTACTTGCAGATTGTATAATATATGAGACAGGTGCTCCATCGTGGTGGTGTTCTTATGCTTATCTCAGCAATGTTTATAGTAACACTTATAGTAATGGCCATGAAGTAGAAAAAGAGGGAAGAATAGAAGCTTGTTGTGATAAATCTGGATTATGGCATATGGTTTTTTATCGCCTTCCAGATGGAAATGAGTTTTGGCTCAGAGGTACAAAACTCACTTACCAAAGATGGGAGTACTACTATACAAAAAGAATTGTTGTAACGAATCCAGATGGTTCTCAGACAGTAGAACGCCGTCGTGTAAATATTTGCAATGAATATCCTGGTGGTCAGAATTCCGATTGTCCCTATGTTGGTGGGACTGATGACGTTTGAATAGGTTAGAATTGGAATACACGTAATTCCCATGTGGGTACAGAGTTTTTGCTTTGTACCCATTTTTCTTGTATTATAATCTAATAGATCCCAATATTAGAGAAAACGAAAAGTGTTTACGTTGTATTTTTCTTTGACTGTCGTACTATGGTATTACAAAATATGTAGTACTAAAGTGTATCCTTATATGTTTTACGACATAAATGCGCCAAAGTGCTGGGAAATGTATTTGATGTTAATAGAAAATAATCTAAATTTACGTCGCTTTTTTGGATTGACACACAGAACAAAATAGGTAACGTTACTCAGTCCTGACCAGACAGGCAATAAAAGGAGCGGAATCCGAAAAGCTTTACGAGTAGGGAGTTTTATCTTAATTAACTAACAATTCTATGCGAAAGAAAAGAATTGCGCAGTATTGTTGCGCAGCCCTTGTGGCAGCAGGCATTGGTCTGAACATTCAGAATGCCGTTACAGACTATGGTATGAATGGGAACACCCTCTCGTTAGCTGCAACAGGTGAGACGTTGGGATGGTGTTCTTATGCCGCCCTTAGCAACATTTATACTTATACCTATAGTAATGGTTATGAAGTAGAGAAAGAAGGAAGAATTGAACAATGTTGTGGTAAAGCTGGATTATGGCGTATGGTTTTTTTCCACTTCTCGAATGGACAGGAACAGTATCTCAGAGGAACCCAACTAACTTATCAAAGATGGAGATCTACTATGTATACGCAGGTTATTATAAATCCGAATGGAACCAGGACATACAGACACTACCGGTTGAAAACGTGTAAAGAGTTTCCTGGCGCGGAGGAATCTGACTGTCCTTATTTAGATGGAACAGAAATAGAATGGATTGATTAGACAAGGATAAGATACATTTTTAATTTGGACACGGAGTTTGCTCCGTGTCCATCTAAAACGAATATAAAATGGGGAAAAACAAGTCTGTTGCTTATGCACTTGCAGGATTTTGCTTGATAAGTTTGTTCTTTTCTTGCAATTCAACTTCTAAGAATCAAATTGGTGAGCACAAAATAGAGCGATATTCTATTAATCCTGAAGCCACCACATTAGGAATAAAAAACTCACAGTATTCAGTGGACTCTATTTGTTCACTGTCACTTCCGGACGATATCGCGGAAATTGGAGTGGATAAAATTTCCGTTGTAAATGGTTGTGTTTATATACTTGACACGTATATTACCAAAAAGCTGTACATATTTGATTCTAATGGTAATCTGAAAACTGTTATCGGAGAGAGAGGAAACGCAAAAGGAGAATTCGCGGGTAAACCGGATGAGTTTTTTGTTGACAGCAATAATAAATTGCATGTCTTTGACGAAATAGGGCATAGGATTAATGTTTTCAAACCAGACGGCTCCATTGATCATGTCATAAAAACAAGTGAGTTTTTCCCTCAGTCATTTGGATTGACAAGCAACGACAGATATATGATGTATTTTACGGTTGGACACAAAGGTGAGAATACCGCAAATGAAACACCTGCTGCATTATTGTTGCTCGACCAGAATTGTAAGAAATACAAGGATTTGATGTCATCGGAAGGTGATTCTTTTTGTAACATCTCCAATCATACCTTCTTTCAAGATTGCGGAAGATTGTCATTTATACCGAGTTTTTCTGATTCTGTGATTGTTTTTAAGAATGATACTGTTGAGAAAGTCGTTTCGTTTGACTTCGGGGGAAGAGTCCTGTGCAAAGAGATGCCAGAAGCAAGAATTCAAGATGAGGGTCATTCTTTTATGGAAAACTATCAGGGGATGTTGGGATTAAGTAGATATCAAGAAACAAATTCTCTGATTTATCTTGAGTACATATATAAGGAGTGCGGGCTATATTGGCTATACAACAAAAATAATGGGCAAACAGCTTATGGGAATAACCTTTTTGAAGGTGTAAATCCTTACTCTTATTTTTGTTTGAATGAAAACCAAATCATAGCGTATGTAGATGATAAAATTGTCAATGATTTCAAACAGTATTATCATAACAAAGCATTTCAGGATAACTTGAATAAATCTCCTAAGCAAATGAAGGACATAATGGAGGGAAAGATCAAAGTTCCAGCTTTGTTCTTCATTACGATTAAAGAGTAGATATAGTAAGAATATTTCATTTTGAAAGGCATAAATGAAAGGAAAGAATAATAAAAACAGACTAATTTTGTTTGTCTTGCTATGTATATTGTTTGTCCTGTTTATGGCTGTTATAGGTCTTCTTTATCTCTGCGCTAAGTATAAAACGATTACCTTAGAGGAGACTTCGTCAAGACAACGTGCAGAATGGACAATCTACGATGGTATCAAAAATGTTGGAGAAACAGTATCTTTGGATTCCATTGCAAAAGGCCATCATTTAATTCTTCGGTATGACTCACAAACATGTTTGACTTGTATAGCCAAGGCTGAAGAATTATTGAACGAAGTTTTCGGAAAAGATTATTTAAAGAAGGAATTGTGTTGCATCGGAGAGTATGGGCAGGTAGGTCCGTCCGATGGTATTCTTGGAATTCAAAGCGATAAACGAATTACGCCAATGGATGATATATATACTCCGTATTTCTGTGTTATTAACGATAATGGAGATGTGCTATTTTCGCTAACATTATTCCCTGATAACTATGACTATAATCGGGAGATATTGACAAGGCTTAAAAAGCGTTTACTGAAGACAGGGGAAATTGACCGGTAATGACTAGTATCATCATAATTATTTCTAAACTTATCAACAAATATTAGACTACAAATGCAAAAAATAAGTGTAAAGTTCTTGCTCGTTATCTCGATAGTGCTATTGATAGTAACCAATGCAGTGACGTATGTAATGTTGCTATCAAAGAACGAGGATTGGAAAACTGCATTAAAAAAGTCAGATGGTCTTGATGCCTATGTGGTGGCTGATGCTCTGAATAATCATGTATATTACGATGGAGATACTATTTTGTGCAATCAGACTGTAAAACATTATAGCCGTTCTGGAAAAATATTGGGGAGCAATAATCTGGACGACCTGTTACAAGGCGACAAGGTGGTAATGTTGTTGTCAACTAATAGCTGCTCAACTTGTACAAAAGACGAGATTGAAAAGCTGATGAAGCTATGTAAGGTGATTGGGCGTGAACGCTTGGTGGTGATTGCAGACTTTGCCATGCATACGCAAGCCCAATGGACAAAGCTCCTTGATTATGAGGGGTATTATGAAACCGATGTAGAACACCTGGGTCTAAAAGGATCGCCCACACGTGAAACTCCGATTGTGATGCTGACCCATGACGGACGGGTAAACACAAGTTTTATTGTTGGACCATGGACAACTAAGTTCACAGATGATTTTCATGGATATTTGTCGAAATTTTTCAAGGGGGATAAATGAAAACTCGAATAATCTCTATTATCCTGATTGCTGTTGCTGCATTTGCAAGCATTGCAGGACATGAATTTTTGCTTGAATGGGATGATCAATGGGTGGTTATCAATAAGTACACCGATGCTGGCCTGAGTCTGACCAATCTATGGGCTGTCCTGACGGAATTTTATAATGGACAGTATGCTCCTTTCAACGAGCTGAGCTATATCCTGATACATGCCATATTTGACTACTCGCCCATGGCATTCCATGTAGCCAGTATCTTGTGGCATGTAGCCAATACGGTTTTGCTATTCCTGTTTTTGAACCGTCTACTGAAGATGATTCCTGATAATCCGCTGCTTAGTCAGTCAGCTAACATCGCATGGGTATGCACCTTGCTATGGGCTGTTCATCCTGTAAATGTGGAACCTGTAGCATGGATTAGTGCGTCTAAGATTCTGGTGTATGCCTTTTATTACCTGGCGGCATTACTATTGTATCTGTATTATATAGAGCGTCCTGGGTTGGGTAAGTACTTTTGCCTTTTAGCATTGTTTGTAGCATCGTTTTTTGGCAAGGAGCAGGCAGTAATTCTTCCATTAGCGTTTTTGTTAGTGGATTATGTGACTAGAAGAGAAGAAAAACTTGGCTATTTGCTTTTAGAGAAAGCGCCGTTCCTAATCCTTGCCATGTTCTTTGGCGTATTTACCATTATATCTCAAGAAGATGGCGGTAATATGCCAGTATATTCTATGTGGCAACGTATACTCTTCTGTGGATACACGCTGTATGAGTATTTGGTCAAGACCATTTTGCCCTTGAACCTGATGTATTTGTATCCGTTCCCAATAACACCAGAGGGAAGGATGCCTCTGACCATGTATGTGTATCCTTTGATGATAGTTGCGGCAGCCTATCTGGTTTATGTGTTCCGTAAGGAGCGTGTCTTGGTTTTCGGGGCTTTATTTTTTGTGGTTCATCTATTGGTGGCCATTCATCTTATTTCAATATCACGTTATGCTATAGTGGCTGATCGTTACAACTATCTGGCTATGGTAGGACCGCTGTTTGTGATAGTCTATTACCTGTGTATGTGGTCCCAAAAACATAAGATACTAGGTCGTTTGGTAGTTGTGCTATATTTTGTGTATTTGTGTACCTACACGCTTATCTATCAGCAGAACTGGGATAATTCGGAACATGTGAAACGACATGTCAAGGAACTTGTGGATGCCAAGAAGAAAAACGCAGATTCTTTAAGTAACGAGAAAAAGTGAGGTCTTATGAAAGAAGAATTTGAAGAAAACATCCTAAATGGTAGAAAGACCGTAGGTGTTTTACAGATAGGGACTTTGGTAAGCAAATCTCGATTAAGGGAGATGATATTGTTTGGAATTGTCGGTGCAACAGCTATGGCTATACATTATGGCATTTACTATGTGCTGTTGCCTGTCCTTCCTGTTAACGTCTCTTTTAGTCTGGGCTACTTTATCAGTTTTCTTTATAACTTCACAATGACCTCATACTTTACCTTTAAGGTAAAACCTTCTGTAGGCAGGTTCTTCCGCTTTGCAGCCAGTCATGGAACTAATTACCTGCTGCAGATACTGTTGCTGAACTTTTTTATTCATGTTGCAGGGCTGAATGAGAAAATAGCCCCTGTCCCGGTATATGCCATCTCTGTGCCAGTGAACTACATGTTGGTTAGGCTGGCAATGAAGCATAAATTATAATGGATATATTTAACCCCATGTAAATCTGGAATGATTACTAGAGCTTATGAACAATGATAAAGTATCTATTAAATGTGTGAAATCTCCGCACTTGATGAAACGGATTCTGTGCGGAATTGGCTTATTAGTATTTCTGATGTCCTTTGTAGGTACATTTATTGGGGAAATCCGATGGGTGCCAACACCCAGTATGGAAAGTACCATTATGGCACGTAGTATAGTTTGGATGGATAAGACTCGGTGTGGTGCGCGTATGCCCCGTAGGTTTTGGGATATCCCAGTACTGAAGTACGGTTTCTACTTGGTGCCACAGTTGTACCGTCCTGATCAAAAACTAGATTGGGGTTATCATCGTATAGGGGGGACGGGTACTTTAAAGCGTGGAGATATTATCGCCTTTGATAGTCCTATGAGAGATGGTGTTCTGTTATGCAAACGCCTGATAGGTCTTCCTGGGGATACGGTAGAGCTGCGTCATGGTCAGACGTATGTGAATGGAAAGAAATTGAAACTGCCACGTACGGTTATTGCTACCATGGAACCTGATACGGCTCGTACTGCTGATTTTCCATCGAGTAAAGAATGGAATATTCACAACTATGGTCCCTTGGTTGTTCCACTTGATAAGGCCAATCCTTATTATTTTGTATTAGGTGATAACCGAGGTTACTCCCTAGATAGCCGAGCATGGGGCTTTGTCCGTCATAGGGATATTGTGGGTCGTGTGATTGTTCCGTAGATGTATTTCTTTTTGTTTAGCTAATAATAAATTCTAAGGCAAATTGTTGGTAATGCCTGCCATCCCCTCGTGAGAGGAGTGGTGGGCTTGTTTTGTGTCAATATGTAAGATTGAAAAGGCTATTCTTTACATTTTTGTAAATTTATTTGCAGATTTGGAAATTTATTCTGTTCTTTGCAGCGAAAAATATCCACGAATAATATGATTATTGCCAACAAAGAAATATTGGATGACTTCGATTTATGAATAAGCTGACAACCCGTAAACAGTATGACGAAGCCAAGGCTCGCGTGGAACAGCTCATTGCGGAAGCAACCCGTCAAGGACTGCTTGAACCTGATATGGATAATTTTTATACTCAGGAGATAGCCCTCCTAAGTAAACAAATGGCAGCCTTTGAGGACGAATACCTGAACATTCTTCCTCTGCGCCAGAAGTCGCCTCTCATTGCTAGTATAGAAGACTATTGTTACATGCATGGCATGAAACAAAAGGACGGTGCTAAGATGCTGGGAATCAATGAATCTCAGTTTAGCCAAATTATGAGCGGCCGACGCCGCATCTCAATGTCCTTAGCCAAGCGTTTACACGCCAAAATGGGTATTGATGCAAATCTAATATTGGATTATGCTTAATTGAAATCTCTCCTCTGTTCTTTTCGTAAAGGCAGAGTTAGGCTTATCGGGTGTGCAAGATAAGATTTTTATAAACTTTTCGGTCATTTGTAGTGATTTCGTTCGGTCATTTGTTAAATATTAGATGGTAATTCCTTACTCCCTACCTCCTTACTCCCTACCTCCCTACTCCCTAATCTTTATTCCCTAATCTATCAACTCTCACCTGTCAACTCTCACCTATCACCTCACAATAGTTCCCGTTAACGTTCCCGTTCCCGTTAATTTAATAAAAAGTTCCCGTTCCCGTTAAAAGGATAAATAGTTGACGTTATCGTTGACGTTTCTAAATTACAACCTTTATATGTCTTTGCCCTCCTAAAGTACCACAACCCTTGTAGTACTTTGGTATATTTTAGTATATTGTATAACACTTTTTACATTTTATTTTTGGAATCAATTAAAAAACTCAGTAATTTTATGTCGCTTTTTTGTAAAGAAACCTCAAAAGTAGATTAATAATGAATCAACAAGTTGACGCACAGGCTACGCCAGAAAGTAGAAAATGGAACCTATTAGTATTGGGTTTTATAACAGTTCTATCATTATTGACATTCATGCCGACTTTTACCAACGGGTTCCAAATGGAATGGGATGATCAGTGGATGGTTGTAAATTCCCAAACAGTTGGCCGTTTAAATAAATATTTTTTTCTTAGCATATTTATAGTTCCAAGTCATGGGCAGATAGCTCCTATTAATCAACTAATGTATACGCTGTTATATAGGGGATTTGGATTTAATCCATTAGCCTTCCATATAGCATGCTTTGTTATACATCTGATTAATATATACCTATTATATATAGGTTTATGTATGATTCTACATGACTGCACAAAGATTTCTGCACAGCGCGCTAAATGGATTGTTGCTACCACATCAGTTCTCTTTGCTATTCATCCGCTTCAGGTAGAAAGCGTAGCATGGATTAGCGCATCCAAAATACCTCTCTCCACATCATTCTATTTTGCTGGAGCAATTATGCTTATTAGGTATCTCCGTAAAACGAATTATTGGTGGTATGCAGGTGCCCTGTTTATGCAGTTGCTTGCCTATCTTTCAAAGGAACAGGCTGTGGTGTTCCCCCTCTTTGCTGCACTCCTGTTTTTATGGTATGGTGTTAGCTTTAAGAACAAGAAGTTTTGGATTGGGCTTGTTCCTTTTGGTTTATTGGGCCTGGCGACAGTGATTCATGAAGTTTTCTATGTAGCTAATTATGACCAATATATACAGGGTGAGACCTATGTATGGTGGCAACGTATGATATTCTGTATATACTCTGTCATTACCTATTTCTTTAAGTGGCTTGTTCCCATTAACCTAAATTGGATGTATCTCTTCCCAATCGGGATAAAAGATAGTATGCCTTGGTGGCTGATACTCTACCCCGTGCTAGCATTTTTCTTGATATACGCTTCTTGGAGTTGGATAAAGAAGCCATTGGTTGCATCTCTGTTAGCTTTTTTCTTCATACATTTGCTACTTGTAATACATATAACTGTGCTTCCAAGAGCCTCTGTCGTAGCAGATCGTTACCTGTATATTTCTATCATAAGTCTGAACTTTATGTTTGCGTATTTTGTAACTTGGTTAGCGGGACTTATAAAACGAAAAAGGCTACTGGTTGCAATAATGTGCATGGTTGTTGCAGTCCTTGCGGGAACATCCTACACACGTACGATGGACTGGAAAGATTCGAAAACTTTAAGAAGCGTGTATGGGATAGAATGTAGTTCAAGTGATAAATAGTATCTGGTATGGTTGTAGATCGCTTTGTATTGCACAAACAAGCACTGGTTATTATTCTTTCTAAAACCTTCGGAATTCTGTTTCTTGCCTCTGCATTCCTAAAGTTTTATGGTCTCCAGACTTTCCAAGGCGAAGTGCGTCTTTATTTAGAGGTATATTTCCCATCTGTATTTATAGGGCATGAACGCATCCTGGCTATATCAACTTGTTTGTTAGAGCTGGTAATGGGTTTGTATGCCCTTATTGGAATCATGAGAAAAAGACTAAGCGTTGTTTATGTTGCTGTTATGTCCTTTTTTATTTGGCTCACCGGTATTAATCTGTTTTTCCCCTCGCTAATGGGTAGCATAGAATCCTGTGGTTGTTTTGGGGAACTAATACACTTTACACCAACGGAGTCATTTACAAAAAGTGTAGTGCTTTGGCTACTTTCCCTCGTTTGGTCTTATTTAGAATATGTTGGAAATCGAAAAAAAACGTTATGCTATACCTGATAATCCCATGTTATAACGAGCAAGATGTACTTTATGACACTACTAACAAACTTCTTGCATATATTCCCAACATTCCAATGTCAACTAAGATATTGTACGTGGACGATGGAAGCAAAGACGATACATGGCAAATAATAGACAGCCTGTGTAAACAACATAATAATATTGTTGGTCTTCGTCTGTCACATAATGTTGGTCAGCAAGCCGCTACGTGGGCGGGAATGGAATCGTGCGTAAAAGAGGCGGATGCCCTGATATGCATGGATGCTGACTTGCAAGACGATATAAATGTCTTATCTAAAATGGTACAGGACTTTCAGAATGGGTGTGACGTTGTATATGGTGTAAGGAACGATCGTAGCTCCGACAGTAAGTTTAAAAGATACCCGGCATGGATGTTTTATAAACTTATGAAGAGTTTAGGATGTGAACTTATAGAAAATCATTCTGAGTTCCGTCTTCTTAGCCAGCGTGCAACTATGGCTTTACTATCATACCCCGAGCGCAACCTGTTTGTAAGGTGTATGGTGCCCATGTTGGGCTTTAATACCACAAATGAGTATTATTCACGTCAGCCTAGGAGCGCAGGTGAGACCAAATATTCTACCTTTAAGCTGATAAAATTGGCTTTGGATGGCATAACTAATTTCAGTGTCCGTCCAATACGTTGGATTCAGATGGTAGGTTGTTTTTGCATTTTTGTCTCGTTTTGTGTTATAGCATGGGCGTTGACAAATTATGTAATGGGCAAGACAAATCAGGGTTGGCCGTCCTTGCTAATATCTCTTTGGTTTTTGTGTGGAGTAGTATTGGTTTCAATTGGTATCATTGGAGAATATATTGGGAAAATATATACTGAGACCAAACGCAGACCTCGTTATTTTATTATGGACAAGACATTCAATGCATTGAGTGAATAAATCTTAGTATTAATCAAAAAACAAAAAAACAATGAACAAGTTAAAATTATCCGTAGGCGTATTAGCCTTCGTTGGACTTGCTGCACTTAACTTTTCGCAGTCAGAAAGGGGCTTTGTAAGAAATAGTAAAGCACAAATTGCTACTGGTCCATATTCTACTACATACGTAGTTTCCTCGTTCTTAAGTAGTTTTGCGAGTAGTTTGAGTAGTTATTTTACAGATAAGAGCCATGATTGTGGAATTAAAGACTGTACTATAATCCTCGAAAGTACTCCAGACAAACCTTGTCCTTACCCTACCTGTCCAGGGGAGACAGGATGTTGTATAGATGGGAACAAGAAAACGGAGTTTCAATGTGCATTTTGTAAACCGATTCCATGTGTACCCAAAAAATAAAAAGAAGATTATTTAGATGTTGCAGAACTTCTGCAACATCTATTACAAATAAATTATGTATGGAAAAGGTATTTTTTGCGGGTATTCTGTGCGTGTGTCTATTTAACATTTCCTGTCAAAGAGGGACAGATTGTAAAAGAGATTGTGATAAAGTGTTATCGAAGGTTGTTGTCTCTTTAAAAATAGATAAGGATTTATATGTAGATAAGTATTCCAATTTATATAGCAATGTACAATATGTGCCACTGGAAGAGACACGTAATTCAATTATTGGAGCAGTTTCTGCGTTAGAGATAGCTAATGATAGTAGTTTTATTGTTTTCGACAATAATGCAGGGGCAGTATTTAGGTTTTCCCCCCAAGGGAAGTTCTTGAACAATGTCGGTTTTCGTGGCCCTGGGGAAAATGAATACATTTTGCCAATGGATGTGAAATATGACCCTTTTTATAATAAAGTTCTAGTATGGGATAATGGTAAACGTTCTATTCTAACCTACGGGATAGATGGAAAGATGGAATTTCAGATAAGATTGCCGTGGTATATTTATTCTTTTGGGATTATTGATAAAGATTATCTTGTCTGTTATATGAACAATTGTGAGGACATTAGAGGTGATGAAAAGGGCACTAATTTTAAAATCATAAAACGTGATGGAACTATCGTAGAAGAATTTGGTGAATACGGAACAGAAAAGTCAGATTTTCGTCCTTCTGCAGAACATACATTTTGTTTTCAAAATGGCAGATGTTTGTGTTTCCCTCCGTTTTCAAATACCCTCTATGAGATGGAAAGCGATTCGATGAAAGCTATTGCTACATTCGATCTTCTTGAAAATGCTATTCCGTCGGAGTGGTTATGTGGCCAATATCCAGATTTTCGTGATAAACTTAGGAAATATCCTGATATGATTGAAATCTCATCTGTATTTGAATCCGATCAATATTATTTTTTGAATATGGTAAAACGTGGGCCTGCCTTATTATGCATAATAAATAAAGAAACTAAGAAAATTAGGTGCCTTTCCTCGTTATTCATAAATGATATGTATGGGACCATTGAACAAAGTCTTCTCAAATATGTATATGATAATAAATTATATTTTATAGTTGACCCCATTGAGTTTGAAGCAAAAAGAACATTTCTCGAGAAGATGCCGGGCGGAATGGAGATAAAGGATGGATATATGAGGGAAAAAGATGCCATTTGTTCAATGTTAGAACGACTTTACGGAGATAATGATTCTAATATATATATAGATTCACTCAAGACTACAAACTTTAAACTTGCTCCTGGTGAATATGAGTTTATAGAAGAAATGTCCCATAAGACTAATCCTATTATTCAGATATGCACGTTAAAATAATTATAAACTGGCTGTTGTCACTTATAATGATATTATTTATGAACAGCTGTATAAAACAAAACAAAATAGAATCTGTTGAAGATAATGAGATTGTCCTTTCTCTTGATGAAATGGTATTCTATCCCGAGCATTTACGTGATACCATACTCGAGCCCATATATAAATATGTTGTATATGTGGACTCTTATGAATGTTCTCCTTGTAAGATTGCTCATTTGGGAGTCTGGAACTATTATAGGAATGAGCTCGCTGATAAGGATGTAGGGTTCTATATGATTCTATCTCCAGCAAAGGACAAAGTGGAAGAGATAGAGAAAATCCACCAGTCATATAAACACAGAATACCTATCTACATAGATACACTGGGAGTCTTTAAACGTGATAATCCTCAAATTGTTGAGAAAGCGACAGAGTTCCACAGTTTCTTGCTTGACAAGAATAACAAGATTGTCGTTTTTGGTGATGCTTCAACAAATCATTATGTCAGGGATGAGATTTTCAGAATATTGGAGGAGAATATAGATAGTACTGAAACAGGAAAGCATCCATAGCATTTTCATAATATCGTCCATACGTGCACAAGAAACAATCATTCATACATAATCGTACTATCAGATCCCTGTGGTGTGCCTTCTTTGGTATAGTGTTGATAGTGGCCTTTCGCCTCTTCATGTGCGAGGTCTATCTCGTGGATTCCCCCAGTATGATGCCTACCATCCAGCCGACAGAGATATACTGCGTTGACAAGCTAAGCGGAGGAGCTCTTATGCCAAGAAGGTTTGCGGAAATCCCTATCATAAATGCCTTTACTTGGATATCCCCCCTGCGTGAGTTGGATGAACGGAATGACTGGGACATACATCGTTTTCCTGGCTACAGGGATTTTGAAAAAAAGGATGTGATTCTCTTTCATGCAAAGGATGATTACAAAACTGTCCTTGTAAAACGCATAGCCTACACTGTACATGAAAATGGGCAAACATATTATTATGTGTTAGGGGACAATACTGATAACTCTACCGATAGCCGTAGCTTTGGTTTAATACCCGAAAGCTCTGTTATCGGCAGGGCTAAATACGTGCTATTTTCATGGGACAGCGAAGCTTCAGGTCTGAGTAAGTTCCGTTGGCGAAGACTCGGGTACAACATATCTACTTCAAATATGAAATAAATATGTGTTATTACAGATGATATACTGATACATAATGTGGACATCATTATCTTATTATGGACAAGACATTCAATGCATTGGGTGAATAAATCCTAGTATTAATCAAAAAAAACAAAATGAAAAAGTTAAAATTATCTGTAGGTGTATTAGCTTTTTTTGGACTTGCAACATTAAATTTTACGCAGTCGGAAAAGGGCTTAGTGAAAAATTCTTTGGCGGAAAATCAAAGTATATGGAGTACAGCTTTTTCGGTAGCTGTTCCGGCTGCATGTGACATTTTTGAGGATATGTACGGTGTCAACCCCATTTCTGTTTATTCTGCTTTATCTGATGTGTTCTCGTATAAATATGATTGTAGCACTACGGGTTGTGAGCTGACAGTGTATAGTAATGGTGTCTCAACAAAAGTTCCTGGAGAAAAGGGATGTTGCGTTGGTGGTAATACAAGGACCCAAATATCATGTCCCTATTGTCCTCCTCTACAATGTGAACCAAAAAAATCATAATGATTGATATCAATTGAAACAATACATTCGATTATAATTTACAGCTTTCATTTTATTATAATGAATCACTACTGTCCCTTTAAAGTCTAAATGGAACACCCATAATTATGGTCCTCTGGTTGTCCCCCGTGATGACAATAACCCCTATTATTTCGTTTTGGGGGATAACCGTCGCAACTCGCTTGACAGCCGTGTATGGGGCTTTGTCCGCTACGAGAACATTGTGGGACGCGTTATCCTCCCGTAAATAGCAATCTTATAATCATATAGAATTCCCTACCCTCGTATAGTTTATTTAACTAAAATAAAGTTTAAGGTTAATCTGTTTTGAAGGCCTGCCATCCCCTCGTGAGAAAGGAGTGGTGGGCTTATTTTCTGGATATTTTTTATAAAAGAAGGCCAAAGTTATAAAGTGGCCAGGTACTCCGTGGCAGTCATCACTGGAATTTTGGAAGATGCGAAATCTTTTCCGTTGCGTGTAATGATGATGTCAGCTTTAGCTTTGAGTGCTGTGTAATATTGCATAGCATCCTCAAAATCGCTGAATTGTGAAGCTAAAGAGTCATCAACAATCTGTTCATTGGTAACTGCAATACGGGAAAGTTGACGGAAATTTGCCAGGAGTTTGCGAACACCTTCTGGTCCATGTTTTCGTAGGAGAAATGATGCCGTGGAATAGGTCATTGGGGATACAACCAGTTGAACTTTCTTGTTGTATGCCATTGTAAAAAGTTGTACAGCATCGTGACAAAAAGGTTCGCGACGCTGTAGGATATCCACAACAATGTTAGTGTCAAGAAAAAGACGGGTCATTTGTACTTCTCTTCTAAATATAGATGGTAAGCTTCACGGCCATTCAAATCATCTTCAGCAAGAGGCTCGCCTGCACCAAGAAGACTAAGTACAATATCTGGGACTGACTGCTCAGTTGTAGCAGATTTGTTACGCTTGATAAAACGTATAAGAAAATCCTCAATGACAGATGTGAGATTCAACCCCTGCTGCTGAGCATAGGCGGAAGCCTGTCTGTAAATATTGTTGTTTATTGCTACGTCCATATTGCAAATATAATATTATTTTGTGCGCAAAGTTATAACTTTATTCTAGCCACTCAAAATTTTCGGATTTTTTTTTGATATTCCTTTCTTGTTTTATGCATAAACTGCTATTCTGGATATACAATCCTAATTTTCATTCACTAAAAATAAGGTTTAAGGTTAATTTGTTTTTAGAACTTGTCGCCTCTCACCTGTCAACTGTCAACTCTCACCTAATAATCCCTCTCTCCCCTCATAATAGTTCCCGTTAACGTTCCCGTTCCCGTTAAAAGGATAAATAGTTGACGTTATCGTTGACGTTCACTTCTTCTCAACTTTCAACTATCACCTAATTTTCCCCTTCCCTTTGGGAGGGGTTGGGGGTAGGCTTTTAACTCTCAACTTTTCCTTCTTGTCACCCTAAAGGACTACAACCCTTGTGGTACTATGGTATATTTAATATGTTGTATAACATTTTCTGCTGTTTGGGTTTGCCTACAATAAAAAAATCTTGTAAATTTGAGGTCAAAAAAAACATTGACACACCCATAATTAGAACTAACATGAGCGTAAAAAACGCTATAGTTTTCTTGGCTTGTTTGGCATGGCTGCCAATGAATGCACACGCACAGCAGATAACCCTGAATAATGCCATAAAGATAGCGCAGGAGAATTCCTTGGATGCCAAGTCGGCCCACTTCTCCTTCCTTGCCAGTTACTGGACGTACCGTAGTTTCAAGGCTGAATTGCTGCCATCAATGAACCTGAGTGGTGGGCTGATGAACTATAACCGTTCGCTAGTGGAGGCCCGTAACTATGATGACGGTCGTCTGTCGTATGTTAGTAACAATACGCTGAGCAACAGTTTGACTTTCTCTGTAGACCAGGAGATAGTAGCTACCGGTGGTAGGGTATCTTTGATGTCCTACCTGCATAGGTTGGATCAGTTTACATACGATGAGAAGACTTTCAACACGCAACCTCTGCGCATCAGCTATTCTCAGCCTCTGCGTGCCTTCAATTCTCTGAAGTGGGAAAAGAAGACAGCCCCCCTGGAGTATGAGATTGCACAGAAGCGTTATGCATCCTCTATGCAGGATATAGCCATCAGAGTTACATCATTGTTCTTTCGTGTTTTGTCGGCACAATCTGATTATCAGCAAAGCAAGGCGACCTTAGCTGACAGAGAGACACTGTATGCTATGGCGCAGAAACGTCTGGAATTGGGTACCACCACCAAAAGCGAGGTGTTGCAGATGGAACTGTCTGTGATGAATGCTCGTGTCTCAGAAGGAAACAACCGTATCACATTGGACGATGCCTTGTATAACCTGTTCTCTTATCTGCGTGTTACGGATTATGAGAATGCAGAATTGGTGCCTCCCTATAACGTTCCTGATCTGGTGGTTAATATGGATGAGGTGTTGCAGAAAGCCATCACCAATTCCTCGCATACCAGGGAACAACGCCTGGAGATGCTGAATGCAGAACGTAGCCTGGCACAGGCCAAGGCCAACAAGGGAATTCAACTTAGTCTGAGCGGAGAGCTGGGTTTTATGCAGTCCGCCAATGATTTTGCCGGAGCGTATAGGAACCTGAAGGATAATGAGGTTATTGGCCTGACGCTGAGACTTCCCATCTTTGACTGGGGGGTAAGCAAGGGGCGTGTGCGTATGGCGCAGGCTCAGTTAGAAGTGGTAAAGACACAACAGGAGCAGTCGCATCAGGACTATGTCCAGGAGCTGCGCAAGAAGGTGATGCAGTTTAATGCCCAGCCTTCGCAATGCCGGAATGCTTTGCGAGCACAGGAGATTGCGGAG
>JAEEGL012245069.1_pt1 | contig 17855 bp, 9 predicted proteins | sample 9134231 | NCBI WGS metagenome assembly JAEEGL01 (sample SAMN16246548, study PRJNA631951) | gut metagenome | biome: gut microbiome; feature: rumen; material: fiber-attached | host: Bos | place: Iran: Karaj | collected 2018-10 | reverse complement strand
CCGCTACGAGTTCAACAACGACTACCGCGCGGATTTCGAAGAAAAGGGCATGAAGCTTATAGGCCAGTCCCCCGACGGAAAGCTTGTGGAGATCGTGGAGATCCCCGACCACCCGTTCTTTACCGCCGTGCAGTTCCACCCCGAGTTCAAGTCGAGACCCAATCGGCCGCATCCCCTGTTTAAGGGATTTGTCAAAGCTTCTTTAAAAAACGATCAATAAAGAACAAAGCGGATATGATACTGTCATACCCGCTGCAGCGTGTCAAGGAAGTCTGTTCAGCGGCGCTTACGCGCTGTCTTTCCAGACGGGACAAGGGCTACGCGCCCTTGACTGGCGGCAGCGTTCCGCTGCACCAAATGACCGTTACACGGTAATTGAATAGAAAGCATCTTTTTTGACACGCTGAAGCGGATATGATATTGTCATACCCGCTGTTTTTGTATTTCTTGACGCATCCCTGAATTTGTGATAGTATAAATATATGATCCCCGCGTAACTCAACAGGTAGATCCGGACGGCAAATAGCCGTTTTCTCTCCCCAACCTCCGGCATGTGAGAGAAAACAGAAAACTTATACCGCCTTTGGATGGGTCAATTGCGTAATCATATAAAAATGTAAAAAATTTTCGAAAAAAGTGTAACGCGGAGCACAGTTTTGTCGTTATTATTTATAGAGGTGCATGAATAATCTTTGGGGGCAGCGTCACGCGGCGCTTAAAGGCAAGCACTATGCCCCTTGTGCCGGTGCACAGGACTCGGACGGGAGAGGAAAAATGGAAGACGAAAAGATAATAGAGCTATACAAGGAGCGCTCGGAGACTGCGATCACCGAGACGGACAGGAAATACGGGGCGCAGTGCCGCAGCACGGCCTACAACATCCTACAGGACCGCGAGGACAGCGAGGAATGCGCAAACGATACATATATGCGGCTGTGGAACTCTATCCCGCCGAAGGAGCCGTCCCCGCTGGCAGCATTCATTTACCGTATAGTCCGCAACATCGCGCTCGACCGCGTAAAGGCCGCATTCCGTAAGCGCCGTTTCGCCGGGAATTACACCGACGTTTACGACGAGCTCACCGACTGCATACCCGCGGCGGACAATGTGGCAAAGACCGTTGAGGACAGCGAGCTCAGCGCAGTGATAGACCGCTTTCTCGACACACTCGGACGGGAGAAGAAAGCTATGTTCCTTATGCGGTACTGGGATTTCCGACCCGTGGCGGATATCGCGCAGAGGCTCGGTATAGGCGAGAGCAAGGTGAAGGTGACGCTGCTGCGCACACGCGAGAAGCTGCGCGAATACCTTGAAAGAGAGGGAATTGATGTATGAGTGACGCAAGAACTAAGCAGGAACGCCTTATGGACGTGATAGGCGGGACAAGCGACAGAAACGTTATGATCGCGGTCGGCGGGGAAACCGGCGGGACCGCACTTAAAACCGAGGTAAAGCGGGTGATAGAGCTTACCCCCGAAAGAGTTAGCAAAAAAGATGTACGACGCGCACTGATAACACGCGTGGCGGTGCTTTCGGCGGCCGCGGTGGCTTTTATTGCCGGCGGCGCGGTGCTGTGGAACAATCTGCATGATAGCGTGGTCGTATCACAGCCCGCCGAATCAACAACGTCGGCAGAGATCACGATAAACACACCGGTTGAAGCGGCAGATCCTCTCTCGATCATCACCGACAAGAATATGCCGGAGCCCTTCGGGTCGGAAGACCCCGACCGGCCGCTTACCTACAGCGACGCTGACCTCCACGACGACTTCACCGGACTGTGGCAGTGGAAGTTCCGCACTCTTGAAAACATAGTGCCGTATCTGGAAAACACCGAAAAAGTCGATGAGCTGTATGAAACGTACCGAGCCGAACAGCAGTACGACAGGCAGGCGGGCAATGTAACGCGTTACAGGATCGACGACACGATCAACCTGTACCGCTTTATGAAAGACCTCGGTATGTCCGGCGAGGAAATGGAAGCCGCGGTCACGAAAATGGACGAGGAAAACCGCCCGCTCGTGGACGAGGGCAACCTCAGCTACGATGTGCTCTTCGACCTGTACGAAGGCATTTTCGGCCGGGAGAACAAGGAGGATATGGCGCTGACGTTCAAGAGCGACTACGCGATAGCCGTCGGCGAGTATGTGTTCACGCCGCGGTGGATGTATTACCACACGGTGGAGGATTACCGGAAAGCGGGCATCACCGCCACGCAGGTGGAGCTGATGCTGAGAAGATACAGAGAGCTCGGACTTACCAATGAAGCGTGGGAGGCTTTCTTCAAGAAGCTGAACGCCTACATCACCTACTACAAGAAAACGTCCGAGACGCGTATATACCCCGTCAGCGACGAAGACTGCTATGGTATGACGTTCAGTGAGGCGCTTGACATACTTGAACAGCATTTCTACGGCTCGTGGAAACGCAAGCCCGCTTCAGACGGCGAATATGGCACAGTCACCTTCACCTACTCGCAGGACATCTTCGACCACTCGGGATTTCACCGTCCGATATGTATGGGCGAGACCGACGACATCTGGTTTATGGAGTGCATGAGCAGCGGTGAGAGCGAGGTATGGGTCATCGAAAAGAGCGATCCCACCGTGATGTACTGCACCGGTCTTGTATATTACAACGGATACGACGGCCAGCCGGCCCTCAACCTTGACGCGGAGTGGGTCGCGAAATACGAGTATGAGCAAACGCTTGTGGAAAATCAGCTTCGCCCCGGGAAGATAAGCGTGCTCGGTATGGACAGGTTGTTCTGCCTCTATGGTGCAGATTTTAAAGGCTTTTTCCATGAGGTGCTTGAAAGCGGCTATATGTCCGACGACGGCACTTTCTACATCGTGGACGATGATATGATGACAGGGACTCCGGACAGATACCTTGTCGGACGAGGTAAAAATTCCGTAACGCTCGGTATCAGGTATTTCAAGGCGCAGGAGTTTCAGGACTATGTCAATTCCGGTGAGATAACGGACAAGGCACCCACCGAATATTACTTTGCGGTAACGTTCACTCTGCGGGAAAATGCGGGCTGGTCGTACAGCTGCGAAAACTTACGCGACGTTTACGCCGACCTTCCCGTGATGACGTTCCATTCGTCTCAAATGGAGCGGTATATCTCCGAGTTCGAGCTGAAAGACGTAGAGCTCCGCGGCTCGTACATCACCTTCCAGTCGGCGATGCTGCGCGTTGCGGACACAATGGACGCGTCGCACGAGCCGGTCGAGACGCATGTCGGAAACCCGTATCTTGCCGCACTGAACGGCCACGTCTGCGGCAAGGACATACAATTGCGGAACCTGAGTCTTTCAAACGGCAATGTGGTCGTTGTGATACTGTTTCCGAATGTAAAGTCCGGTGAGTATATAGTGCAGATGTTCTTTTATGACGGGAAGAAGCTTGACGGGATGAGCTACATCACCGAGAGAGAAGGCAAAGTCCCGGCCATAAAGGACATCAACGACATCACCGTCAAAGGCAACAACATAACCGTTTACTGGGCGGACGGCGGAACATCCGGCAGCGTTTTCGGAAACGATACACAACCGTTCGATTATGTGAGCGGGATGTGAGCGGTATTGCCTTAATATTATCCGGAGATCGTGTTTTATTCCGGGTAACGGTTTCTTTTCTGACGTTACAGTATTCTTATATCCGTGAGTGCGACCTGATCTCCTGTAAGCGCTATATATACCGGCTTTGAGGCATCTTCCGGCACAGTCGTGTTCTCAATGATGATCCCGGAATTAATTGTGGCTGTCGTAATTCTTTTTCCCTTTTTCTTCAGCCTTATCTCACATTCCATACCCGCTTTACAGATCTCCTTCCATTTGTCCCAGCCTGTAAAAGCATCGGTCTTCTTCATTACAAATGTATTTTCGGCAAACCTGCTCACGCCTTCTTTTTCACCGTTTAGCTTAATCAGCGCATATTCACGGTATCCCTTGCCATACACTTTACCGTCCTCGGAAGAGAACAACACTATATAAGGACAGTGCCATACGAGATCGGCCGATGGAAGGCTCATGGAATGAAATCTCACGCGCATACCGTTTTTGATCTCGATCCCGTCTGTTGCGGCGGAACGGGTAGTGTCGATCTGAATATTCGGAACGTCCGACTCCATCCGGTCAATATAGCTTGCTCTGTCAGCGATCCTTTCTATATCGCCCTCTCCGACAACTTCCCCTGTCTGTATGATCTCAATCTCGGTTATAACACAGTTTTCTCCCGTAAGACCTATATACGTGTATTCCGAGACCTCGGGAAGTGCAATTACTGCATCAACGATACCATCGGCGCTCTCCATTCTTATTTTAAGATGATCCTCGTAACGAGCGGCGGTAACAGTATAAATGTCTTTCTGTTCCGTCGGCTCGGACTCGGTAACACTAAGTACCGTATTTCTGATGTTTGATTCGATCATATGCCCGTCGAACCACATTTCACCGTATTCAAGGTAACGATATGAGCTTATGGCTTTTGCGTTTTTGTGGACTCTGCGGTCATACGAATCAAAAAGGATCACGGACGGATCACTGAACAGTTCTGACGATCCGTCCGTCGGCGAGCACCTGAATCTGAGCTTTGTGACGTTTTCCGTAACTGCGATACCATAGGATACGGTATCCCGATACTGCCCGCATTTCAATTCGTGTATTTTCATATCGGCATTCTCGCTGTCCGTATCGAAAATGCCCGAATCTATAAGCTGCAACATTATATCCGAATATTCAGGATCGAACTGAGTTCCCGACCCTTTTACGAATTCCTCTCTGACTATCTGGAGTGGAAGCGGATCACGGGTTCTTTTCTTCATTCTCATGGTATCAAATGCGTCGGCTACCGCCACTATCCTTGCGATCTCCGGTATTTCCCCGCCCTTAAGACCGTCGGGATATCCCGTTCCGTCATATCGCTCGTGAGAGTGTTTTACTGCTTCACCGAGATACGGATAAGCGGATATACTTGAAAGAAGCTCGCCGGTCACTATGAGTTCCTCGCGCCTTATCGCTGAACCGCCGGCTTCCGAATCCGCCGCCCGTTCAAGCTGTTCATCGGAAAGAGTGGCCGCCCCGGCATTGTGGAGCAGTGCCGCATAGTATATCTTATCACATTCATCGTGGCTCTTACCCGCATTCGTAGCTATCTTTTTCGCCAGCTCCGCGACCCTTACCGAATGACCGGCCGAAAACTCTTCTCTCTTTTCCGCTGCGCTTATAAACACGGTAGCGGTCTGTACAAACAGATCCTTCACGCGATCCTGTTCGTCATTCATGCGTTCTATCTCTGTCTTATGCGCCTGCACGACTGTATTGTTTATGTCGAGATAATTGAAGATGTACAAAGATATGGATACAAGGACCATTGCCATATTTACGATAGAAAGGCCGTAAGTAAATATTTGTATTATACCAATTATGATCGGCACGAAAATATACAGGAAAAGCGATATATTGATATATTTGCTCAGCCTTTTGCGATATTGAACAGCGACCGTGTACTGTATTACCGGACAGATGACCGGTACGAGATACGCAACAAAAAATCCGCTCCCTCTCTGATAACGATTCTGCTCGTCAAAGAAATAGATAAACCCTGTGAACTGCGATACAATTACAAGAAGCATACCTATAACGGTCATGGCGCTTACAAGCTTTAATCGTATCGGTATCTTCTTCGCCCGGCCTTCGTTTTCGAGTAAGTCCATAAGATACAGATTAAAGCCGAATATTATCCCCGATGTCAGAAAAAAGACCATGAAATTCGAAATGCGGACCATGATATAACCGGTGTTGCTCAGATTGCCGGAATAAATATAAGCCATTCTGTCAAATGCAAGAAGAAATACCGCTATGGCTTCCATGACGATAAGTATCCATTTTCGCTTTTTCGGAAGAAATCTCGTTATAAAAAGCATGAACATCATTGTCACACATGCCGCGCAGAGCGCCAGCATTATGTCCATCTGATACGTTTTTATCAAGTCAAACATCGATCATTCTCTCCATTCATGATTTGTGATACTGATACTGATACTGTTTCAAGCTATAGACAATCATTTACCGTTTTCTCCCCCGCCTCCGGCGGGGGAGAAAACCAAAGCTTTATTATTATCAATATATCCGGATCATTTTACTCACGGTTCGAGCCGCTCTATGAATGCTTCCATTCCACCCCAGTCAACGGCCTCCACAAGTTTTCGCAGCTCCGCGACCTTCGCGGCGACATCATCGGGAAGCCTGTACTCCCTGAATCGTTCCATTATCATCTCGACGAGATCATAGTCACGCGAAGGCACAGCCGATTCAAGCATTTCGTATGCTTCAAGAAGGTCGTCCTCCGTAATAAGCTCCTTATCGCTGTCATCGGTATCATCCCCGGCGGAAAGCCTTGCGAGCTTATCTTTAAATGCGGTATAGCCGCTTATAAGCTCTCCGGTATTGGCTGAGATAAAGCCGGTATCGTTGTGGTTTCCGGCATTTTCAAGCTTTTCTGCGAGCGAAGAAAGGCTCATAGCGCCTATTATCCTTGCGGAGCTTTTAAGCGAATGGACTTTTATGGTATAAAGTCTTATATCGTTATTTTCGTACGCGTCCTGTATCACCCCGGCGTTGTCATCGACAGTATCATAGAACAACTGAAGTGCGAACAAAAATCCCGATACTCCGCCGGAATTTTTGATACCGTCATCGACCGATATACCTTCCGTCTCATAGATCCACGACATATTCGCGGGTATTTCCGTTATCTCCTCGACAGCGGCATCCACAGCGGGCTTATCCATTATCTCCTCCGGGAGATGCTTCATTATCGCTCTTTCAAGCACGGCGCTCTCTATAGGCTTGGACAGATAACCGTTGAAACCTTTCGAGATGTAAAATGCCTCTCCTGCCGCAGAATTGGCGGTAAGTGCATAAACAGGGAGCTCCGGGTATTTTTCTCTGATCTTTGATACTGTCTCTATACCGTCCATACCCGGCATAAGGTGGTCAAGCAGGACCACATCGAAAGTCGTGCTTCCGACAAGGTCAAGACACTCTTCTCCGCTCGAAGCCGTGGTAACAAAGACCTTCGTCGGTTTAAGAAGGCCCTTGATAACGTTAAGGTTCATCGGGTTGTCATCAACAACAAGAATATTAGCGTCGGGCGCCACGAACTGCGGTACATAGGGTCCGCGCACCGCATTCTCGTCGTGCTCCATAAACACACCTATCGGTGTTTCGTCTGTTATCCTCTGGGTCACTGTCAGGACAAATTCCGAGCCCTCGCCGTAAACACTCTCGCAGGTAAGATCGCCGTTCATGAGCTCGGCAAATCTCCTCGAAATATCAAGGCCGAGACCGGTACCCTGTATGCCGCTGTTTTTCTCTTCATCGAGACGCTCGTAGGCGGTAAAGAGCTTTTCTATATCCTCTTCCTTGACACCCATTCCAGTATCCTTGACCGAGAAAGCGAGTTCACACATATCGCCGTTACGGCTGTTCACGGAGACGGTAAGCGACATACCGCCCATGCTGGTATATTTTACCGCATTTGTCAGCAGGTTCAGCACGATCTGTTTGATTTTTCCGGAGTCTCCGTAAAGACGTTTCGGAAGTATCTCATCGACAACAACGTCAAACGTAAGCTCCTTCTGTGTGCTTCTTACGCGTATCATCGACACTATCGAACGTATCATTTCCTGTGTGTCATATTCCTGCTCGACAAGGTGCATTTTACCGGATTCAATCTTGGACATATCAAGAACATCGTTGATAAGTCCGAGGAGCGTTTCGGAAGCGTTGCGTATATCAAACGCGTAATTCATCATCGACATGAAATATTTTTTCGGGACACCTTCCGCATCCTCGCGCATCGCCATTTCATTCATGCCCATTATTGTATTTATAGGTGTGCGTATCTCATGCGACATATTAGCGAGAAATCTTGATTTTGCGGTATTGGCACGCTCAGCCTCGTCCCTCGCGCGGCTTATCTCTTCGTACTGCTTCTTGATGACCGTCGATTTCATGAAACGCCATACGATAAATCCGGACAATATAACAACTATTACCGCGATCAGAAACTTTACTATGAAAAGATCCGAGAAATGCGGTTCTTTTACAATGCCGAAGGTATCATCGGAAAGTGCTGTCTTTCCGCTGTTGTCAAGCACCTGTATATGAAGCGTGTAATTCCCGTACGGAAGGCTCGTATATTCAAGCTGTGAGAGCCGGCTTCTTTTTACGGTCATACCGCCGTCTTCACTTCCCTCAAGATACACGCGTATAAGAGGGTCGGTATAGGAATAATCCATAACAGAGGGCGTAATGCGGATCCTTGCCGCTGAGGCCGGTATAGTATAGATCCCGTTCGCGTCCGGATATATCTTTTCATCGTCACAGTACAGCGAACCGAGAGCGGTCTTTATCTGCGCATTTTCATCGGAAAAGTTGCCGGTGTTCATGCGGATCACGCCCTTTCGTCCCGCAATATACAGGTCGCCGTTATTGTCAAGGGCGCTGTACGAATTAGTATTTACCGGATAAGGCAGTCCGTTTGATATGGTATATAATCTGTAGTCCCGTACCGAATCCGAAAGCATGTCATCCGCTTTGACACGGTAGATGCCATAAGACGACAATATCCACAGTTCACCGTCGGTACCGTAATACAGATCATAATTGTTATTATAAGGGAAGGACGATACATTTGTTATTATGCCGTCTTTAAGATACTCTATTGAATTGGACGTTATTATCCAGAGCAGTCCCCTGTCATCGTCTCTTTTTATACGCAGTATAACATCGCTCGTAAGTCCGTCGTCACGTCCGAGACGCTTTATGTCACCGTCTCCGATAACGTAGAGACCGTCTCCGTCGGAGCCCGCGTATATCTTTCCGTCAGAGCCATAAACAACAGTCAGGAACACAGGGTTCTTTATGTTTTCCAGTTCACCGACCGTTCTTTCGACCTTTCCGTCTTTTATTACTGCCGCTCCGCCGTTTGTACCTGCGATAATGCTTCCGTCCGGAGCTTCACACACACATCTTACTTCGTCACTCAGAAGACCGTTTTCGGTGGTGTATGACATGATACTGCCGTCTGCAGTGCGGCAGACGAGGCCTTTATGCTCGGTGAAAGTACATATCCACAAAGCTCCGCTTGTGTCGGAAAAGATGCATCTGATGCGGCTTTCGCCAATATATGAAATGAGCGGATCATCAACCGCGGTGCCGTTTCTGTCGATAACCGTAAGTCCGCTGTCGGTACCGATATAGATCCTGTCATTATAGAGGCATACTGCGTTCGTCACCTTTTCGGAGGTCAAAGCCACCTTGTTCATATCAACGAAATTGTTTGCTACGATCTTCATCACGCCCTGTGTCGAAGACGCAAACCACATATTCCCCTGATAATCCGAAGTCATCATCTCGATAGCGCTGTTGATCGGAAGCCCGTCAAGCACACGGAAAGTCCCGTTTTCATCAAGATAGCCCACCGTTGTTGTTGATGCAAGCCACACTCTTCCGCAGTCATAGCTTATCCAGTGAACACTGTCAACAGGCGAAACGGAGATCTTCTCCATATTGTCCGCTTTTTCGCCAAAGCTGCCGTGATAGACTGTGCCGCCAGAAGCACATATATATACTTTACCGGATGCTTCATGATCCGCCATTATCGTCGTTATCGTATCCATACCGAGATCGGCGCCTTCATATACGGACGTTATCCTTTTATCATCTATCGAAAACACGATCCCGTTTGAGGTCTGACCATATATCCTGCCGGTCATATCTGCGTCAAGCTTCAGCACTCTCTCGTCATTTATCCTTTCATCGGGCACACGTTCTATCTTTCCCGATGAATCCACATAAACAACGCCCGCAGTCGTGCCTATGAATATGTTTCCGGCATTATCCTCGGAGAAGATACGGACAGATGACGACGGGAGACCGTCCTTATACGTGAAATGTGTCTTTTCTTCTCCGTCGATAACGACAGCGCCATTGTCGTTGGTGCCGACCCATATCCTGCCCTTGCTGTCCTCAAAGAAGGCTCTCGCGTTCGTAAGCCCGGACGAGGTATCATATCTCTCAAACAAAGAGCCGTCATAGCGCAAAACGCCGCTGTAACCGCCTATCCACACATATCCTTTTGTATCTCCGAGCAGGTACATAGCGTCAGATGTCGGAAGCCCGTTTGAAGCGTCGTAAAGCTTCGTGTCGTAGCCAATGCCGTTCACCTGTCCGGTCGCGGCGTAGCCTCCGCCAATATGTGATCCTTCATATTCCGACGAGGCATATGCTCTTGCCGGATCTAAATATGTAAAGAATACCATCAGACATATCGCGGACATCAGCTTCGCTACTGCCCTTATTTTTCCGGTCGTCATTACGCAGATCGTCCTCCACTACATTATATCGCTGTTGTATTTCTTCAGAATAACTTTTACTTCCGGCAAAGAGTCCATAAACGCCTCAACGCATTTCGGATCAAATTGTGTACCGGAGCCCTCCTTTATTATGTCAAGAGCTTTTTCGATCGGAAAAGCTGGTTTATATACACGCGGTGATGTCAAAGCGTCGAACACATCCGCCACAGCCATTATACGCGCGGAAAGCGGTATGACCTCGCCATGAAGTCCTGTGGGATAGCCCTTGCCGTCCCAGCGTTCGTGATGATAAGCTGCCATATTTCTCGCTTCCTTCAGATACGAGCCGCCGTGAACGGTATTAATGGCCTTTTCTATTATTTCCTTTCCGATCGTGGTATGTGTTTTCATGATTTCGTATTCTTCATCCGTGAGCTTTCTCGGCTGGTTGAGAACATTATCGGGGATATTGATCTTTCCGACATCGTGCAAGGGCGCAGACCGCACCACATCGGATACAAATTTTGATGTTATCTTTTCGGCGTAATATCCCTTTCTCCTGAGGCCCTCAACAATTATCCTGACATAAGCAGCCGTCTTCTGGATATGCGCACCGGTATCGGAATCACGGCTTTCCACAAGGTCGGCCATAGTGATTATAAGTCCGTCCTGCATCACAGCCGTAGAGTCAGACAACCGCCGTATGCTTCGGAGCTGTTCCGCCTGATCTCTTGTCGTTTTGCATATCGAGTTATAAAGTTTTTCTACCTCATCTCCTGTGATAATGTCAAGGCTTCTGAGCTTCCTGACATATTCGTCCATTTTTTCCTGATCATCACCGGTATATGAAGACTCATCCATACATTCGGCTATCGAGTTTATGGGGAATATAATATGATACTTGATAAGCCAGCTCACGAACACGCATATCAGAATCAAGAACCCGAGAAACAGAGAGAGCATCTCCATCAAGAAGCTTCGTCCGATCTCCTCAATGCGCCCCATATCCACACCTGCACCGACATAGCACACGCATCTGCCTCCGGAATTGTAAACAGGCTGATACGCTGTCAGCAGATAGCCGTATTTATCGTTTGTGATGATCGGCTCGATCTCCTCGCCGGCAAGAAGCTTTGAACTGTACGGAGCAAGGGCATCATCATACGGGATCAGAGCACCTGTTTTCTCAGCCGCTAAATCTCCGGTGCCCGTACCGAAAACGACACGGGATCCGTTCTGTTCCATTTTATACACATAAAGACAGGATATTTCCCCGGAGCTTGACAGTATATCCTCAAGCACGCTCTTCGTCTCAAGGTATTCCGGAGAGCTTTCGCCATTTTCATGATATTCGTCAATGTGGTCGCCGTCGATCAACCTTGCCGCTATTTTTGCCGTACTTTGCGCAAGCTGTGTGCGGTCTTCGATAATGTCGCTGCGGTAGATCGAAACGCCTATGATCATCGCTGCGAATGAAACGACGATCAGTGACGCGCTGAATATAAGCAGTATCTTTTTCTGCATTGACATCCGACGCGTCTTCACTTTGCGGGCAGATGCGACCTTTTCCGCAGAAAGCGGAGCCTGTTTCCAGCTTGTGAAGCTGAAAGTATGATAAAACCGTTTTGGTATCAGATAGAGTATTACAAGCGCCAGTACGACCGTAACGACCTTATCGGGAAGATCTGTAATAAGGCCTGACAGCAGATATGAGGTCTCACTGCCGAAATATCCCGTCGAATAGATAGCACCGGCCAAAGACTCGCTGTCAAAGGTAAGTCCGTCAACAAACCAGGGGATTACCGAACCGAGCCCGCCGCCTATCAGCGTAAACGTAAGTACCATAGCTATAATGCCAAATGGCTTTCCGATAAGCTTCCGTCTTGCAAACCACGAGGTGCATAAGGCTATCATGACATTAAGCACACCGTAGTGTAAGGAAGCGGGATCGTAGATGCATTTTATAATGTTTGTGATAAACCCGACAAGAACACCCGGGAGAAGACCGCCGGCGGCTGCTACGACGACTGTGCCCACTGTGTCCAGATACAGCGGAAGTCCCAGCAACGAAACGGCCATTCCGAGCAGCAGGTTCAGCGCTATTCCGCCAACGCAGAATAACAGTGCGATGGCGTTTTGTTTTTTTAATATTTTTATTGGAGTTCTGATATCATTCATAGTAATCTCCGTTTGTTCCGGTTTGCCGATCTTACAGGATCTGACATTTCAGCGATCATTTCGCTTGTACAAAGATGAAGTTTGCAGATATATACTATTATTATTGTATTTCCGGCATCGGATCATCTGCGATTATTCTGATATTGTTATGTTCATTTTTCTTGTAGCTGTCCCGCCGAAATGGCAGATTCTATAAATGTTCTGTCAAGATCGTTAAAGCGGTAGTTTTTTCTCCATACGATATATTCGGTAATGACCTCACTGTATTCGCTGCACTTTCTCTCGATCAGACCCGCACGTGCAAGTGAATTCTCATCAACGGGAGGACACCACAGAAAGGCATTCGGATTTGACGAAAGAATACTCAGAGCACTCATACTCTCGGTCACAAAAACGTGATGCAGCGTTCTGTAAGGGATCTCCATTCCAAAGAAATCATTGGTGGCTTCATAAAGAGCGTACGTATTTGTGAAAGATATCTCCGTGAGCGGCATAAGACTCCTGAACGAAATATCATCAACATCAGCGAGCGGACTTTCTTTACTTGCCATAACCACAAGATTGTACTCGGAAAGCTTTCTGCACTCCATTTCATTTGCGGAGATATAATCAATGAGCGCTTTTTCCGATTTTTTTCCGCTTCTTACGACCGCAAGATTGCATGAATAATCAAGAAGCCTTTTGAGAGCGGAACGCGAATCGGTCTCGTGGTAATACATCCTTGCAGGAAAATTTTCCAAAGAGCGTATCAGATCAACGAAAGCCTCGCCCGCAAGAGAGACTCTCGGTACACATACCGAAAAAGTCATGATGTTGTAGGTACGGTCCCTGCACATCTGTTCAAGATCATTTACCTGAGCGGAAATTGATTTTGCTATGTTCAGCAGCTCTGCACCTTCCTGAGTCGGTATCATGCCTTTTGAAGTGCGCTCGAATATCTTTATGCCAAGCTCGTTTTCAAGGTCTTTTATTGCACGGCTGAGATTTGACGGAGCAACAAAAATATTTTCCGCTGCTTTGTTGATACTTCCCGTATCGGCTATTTCCACCGCATATTTCAGATATGTAAGATTCATCACCATCACTCCCTGCACTTATCTGTAATTAATGTCTGCTCATCAAGGAATGTGTCCGCCTTAAAAAGGCGCTGAAAGCGTATTTTTAAGGTTTTCCAAAGTCCTCTTTGAAGGACTTTGGAACAATAACTGCCGAAAGGCAGTTATTGAGGACACATTAATTATAGCACATTTGAGTAGATATTGCAAGCATAACGTGTTATGTTATCAAAGTATTTCACTTTTGATAATGCTTTGTTACCAAATATATAATACACAAATCCTGATTAATATGTTATAATAAATTAAATAGATAGATTTCGCTTTCTTTTCGGTTCCATTCTGGGCGAAAAGTATTTCGGGAGCCCATTTCATAGTTTATGGTCTTTTACATTTTTACACGAGCGATGTGAATCATGGAGGAAAACAAAATGTTCAAGAGATTAGGTATGCAGATCGTATTATCCACGATCGCGATAGTTGTTGCAGTCATAGCCGTAATGCTGACGGTCAGCGTAATTTCATTCCGGAATTATAATGACAGTATCATGCTCGACAGGGCTATTGTAGGTATGCAGGTACTCGAGGATAAAGTTGACATTGTGTTGGGGAACCTCGAAGACGCATATTCAATGTTCAAGGAAGACGGTGATTTCCGTGATGCCGCGGAAGCTGCCGATGAAGCTGTTCTGAAAAAATATATGCAAAGACAGCTCCCCGGAGATTACTACTACATGGTAGTCGGAGATAAAAGCGGGACCATTACATACAAAACTGAAAATTATCCGCTCAGTACCTTTGATTACAGTCCGGTCGGAGGCGGCAGGACGATCAAGGGCATTGCAAGATGTGACGGTGAACTCGTTGCGATGTTCGCTTCATACGTTAAAGACCAGGACGGTCAGGAATTCATGCTTTGCCTTGGCCTGGATATGAGATCGTATGATTGGCTTGACGAAGTAATGAAGATCTCAAACTGCGACGCTACTGTCTGGAACTGGGATATACGCTTTGCCACAACGCTCAAGCGCGACAACGGTGAACGCGCTACAGGTACAGACCTGAACGAGGATGTTCAGGAAGCTGTGCTTCAGAAGGACGGAAAATATCTGGGTCAGCACGATGTTGTTGACAGACATTATTATGTTTCCTATCAGAGCATGAAAGACTATGACGGCAAGATTGTAGGCGCTTACTGGGCCGGAGCCGATGCCCGCGATGCCGACGCTGAGTTCGGTAAGGTAACGGCGGTCGCGATAATAATAGGCATTGTCGGAGCCATTGTAGTAGCGCTGTTCATATTCATTTTCTGCCAGAGAAGAGTTACTGTTCCGCTTAAGCATGCCGAAGAATATGCAAATGAAATGCTTATCGGTCAGCTCTCCAGAACAAACGTTGACTTCAAATTCTCTGACGACGAAGTCGGTAAATTTGTTAATGTACTGCGAAATGCAAAGGACGGTATGAGCGGAGTTGTAAACGACTCTTCACGCATTCTCGCTGCCATGGCAGACGGCAACTTTACCGAAACTCCGAGTGTAACGTATCCCGGAGATTTTGAGGATATCGAAAAGAATATTATAAAGATAGAGGACGATCTCGGTGTAACGTTCAGCAATATGAGCACTTCCTCAGATGAGGTACTTACCGGCTCAAACCAGATGGCAGAAGGATCGCAGTCGCTCGCCGAAGGCACTACGAAGCAGGCATCCGCTATCGAAGAGATCTCTGCAACTATAGCGGAAGTCTCTTCACAGATCGCAACCACCGCACAGAATGCAGCAGAGGCCGGCGATCTCTCCAAACAGACACAGAATAAGGTCAATGAGCAGGATTCCGAGATACAGAACATGGTCTCTGCAATGAATGAGATCAACGATACTTCAAAGGAGATCGAGAAGATCATCAAGACCATTGAGGATATATCCTTCCAGACAAATATACTTGCCCTCAACGCCGCAGTTGAAGCTGCAAGGGCCGGAGATGCCGGCAAGGGATTTGCTGTAGTTGCCGATGAGGTCAGAAACCTTGCCACCAAGTCCGCAGAGGCCGCAAAGAGCACCTCATCCCTCATCAACGCATCTATCGAAGCAGTTGACAAGGGCAGCAAGATCGCATTCTCCACTGCCGAATCCATGAAGGAAGTCAAGTCGATGTCTGCAAAGACAGCAGAGCTTATAAGCGAGATCGCATCGGCAAGTGCCGAACAGAATGACTCGATAAAGCAGATAACCTCCGGTGTGGAACAGATCTCGCAGGTTATCCAGACCAACTCCGCAACTGCCGAAGAAACAGCGGCTTCTTGCGAACAGCTTTCCGGTCAGTCGAGGATCCTTAAAGATCAGGTCCTTAAATTCAAGGTCAATCATTAAGGCAATACCGCGCAAATAGACGCACGCACCTTGCTTGCATATTATTCCGTCATCTTGCACAGAAATTCCTTGACTTGCTTAAATTATGTAATTGCTTCACATTCACCAAAAACTGCAAGGCTGCCATTTCCGGCAGCCTTGCAGTTTTTTTATCTATCGCTTTAAGATTAGATTATTATACGGGAACTGCTGCGCAAAACATTGCCGGTCTCGTCGCCGGGGCTCCGGCAGCAGAATTTCTGAAAACGCCTGACCGGATCACCGGCTTTCCATAGTCCGGTCTGCCGGATCGCAGAACCTCTTAACGGTACTGATAAGGTCTTCTATCTCATACGGCTTGGATATATGCCCATTCATACCGCTTTCGATGGACTTCATACTGTCCGCGACACTCGCGTTCGCACTCAGAGCGATTATCGGCAGCGCTTCGGTGTCGCCGCGCCCGAGCGCACGTATAGCTTTTGTTGCTTCATAACCGTCCATAAGCGGCATCTGAATATCCATAAGCACAAGATCGTAATACCATTCACCGTGGCTCTTTACAGCCTCGACTGCGAAGCTCCCGTCATTTACGGATTCTACGATATATCCGTACTTCTGAAGTATCGTTTCGGTAAGCACACGGTTTATTTCGATATCCTCGGCAAGCAGTATGCGGTGACTCGATACGTGATTCTTACATGCAGCGCCGTCATATTGCGCTCCCGTCTCATGCTGTTCCGAGATCATCAGCGGCAGACTTACCGTAAATACCGAACCTTCACCTTTTTTGCTCTCAACTGTGATCGACCCGCCCATAAGGTCAAGCAGTCTTTTGGTTATCGAAAGTCCGAGACCGGTGCCGAGGTAGCCTGTTTTTGTAGATGTTTCCTCACGTTCAAACGGCTGAAATGCGCGGGCAAGGAATTCCTCGGACATACCTATGCCGTTATCCCGTATTTTTATCTCACAGCGTGTGTAGCCCGGCACGGAGACATCGCTCGAAACCGCTGAGATAGTCACTTTGCCTCCGTTCGGTGTAAATTTCACGGCGTTGTCAAGAAGTCGCGAGAGCACCTTGCGGAAATGTATGTCATCTACATACACATATTCATCTGGCAGCTTTATGTCCTGCTCTATGGTTACATTTTTCTCTTCGGCATACGGCCTTATCTGATCTGCTGCTTTCCGGACCGACGACGCGAGTCTGCACTCCACGTTCACTATTTCCGCAAGCCCGCTCTCAATACTGCTCATTTCAAGGATATCATCGATAAGCGACATCATATGCCGGTTCGAGACATTCACCTTGCCGAGATAATCGGCGAGAAGCTCAGGATTCCCCATATTCTGCATCGCGAGCACGGTAAATCCCATGATAGAGTTCATCGGCGTGCGTATATCATGAGAGATGTTGAAAAGGAACTCTCTTTTTGCCTTGTTGAGATTGCGCGTTTTTTCAAGCTCCGCCGCAAGCATCTTGTCGGTCGCGTCGTTTATGAACACATAATAAACGTCTCCGAAATCCTCGGTGTGGGCGAAATGACCGTAATCATCGACATAGCGTATGCTGCCGTCCCTGCGTATTATGCGGTATTCCACATAATCGTTGTTCCTTCTGCTCGTCGCTATCTGCGATAATATGGATGCCTCCACCTCGTCAAGATCATCGGGGTGCACCATACCCTTGAACGTATTTCCGGTGAGCTCTTCAAAATCCGCCTTGCTCGCGCAGCCGAAAATGTCGAGAAGCGATTCGTTGGCAAATATGATCTCCTGTTTATCGTCCGCCTTGTAGATGAAAAATCCACCGGGCATCAGGTCGGCGATCTGCTCGATTATCGGCAGAGTCTGCTGTGTAAGCTGCATATCGGATGAAAGGATGGTTTTGTCGCTCATGGT
>JAEEGL010811382.1_pt1 | contig 17855 bp, 17 predicted proteins | sample 9134231 | NCBI WGS metagenome assembly JAEEGL01 (sample SAMN16246548, study PRJNA631951) | gut metagenome | biome: gut microbiome; feature: rumen; material: fiber-attached | host: Bos | place: Iran: Karaj | collected 2018-10 | reverse complement strand
GCTTGCCGACGCAAGACACAACGACCTCGTGATATTCGACGAAGGCCTCATAGAGATCGGTTCGGTGAGGGGACTTGCCGAAAACGAGCGCGTCTACTCCGTCCGCTTCGACGGCGACACAGCCTATTTCGTCACCTTCCGTCAGGTCGACCCGCTCTTCGCCGTCGACGTCTCCGACCCGACCGCGCCCATGGTCACGAGCGCCCTCAAAATACCCGGATTTTCCGAATATCTCCACGTCTGGAAGGACGGTCTCCTCTTCGGTCTCGGCAAAAACGCCGATGAAAATACGGGCCGCGCGGGCGATATGAAGCTTTCGATGTTCGATACCTCCGATCCCTACGACGTCACCGAAAAGAGCAAGATCACACTTGACGGCGTAAGCTACAGTGAGGCCTCCTACAACCACAAGGCTATTTTGATAGACCCCGCCAAAAACCTCATCGGCTTCGCGGCGTGGGACTGCGACGGCTACCGTTATTATATCTTCTCCTACGACGCAGAAAAGGGATTTACGAAGATAAACGACGTGCCGCTCGACGAAAGCTGGTACAGCGCCGAGGCGCGCGGCGTCTACATCGGAAACTGCTTCTATATCCTCACCGACGGATGCGTCGCGGTCATCGACCTTTACGAAGACGGCGAACCCGCGGTCAATTCCTTCGAATAAAAATTATCAAAATACCGCCCCGAAAGGGGCGGTATTTTTCTTTTCTTTTTCGCATATATTTTTCCGAAAGGATGGTTTTTATGCAAGAAGAAAAGAAACTCAAAAAGCCGCAGTCGCTGACCCTTGAAAACAGAAAAACGCTTATCATCACGGGCGTCTCCGACGTCGCCGACTTCGACGCCGCCCACGTCTCGGCCGAGACCGATTACGGACTTCTTACGGTCAAGGGCTCGGGTCTAAAAATCGGGCGGATGTCGGTCGAAAGCGGCGAACTCACCGTCGACGGCCTTATAGACGCCGTCTTTTACGAGGACGACGGCGGCGGGAAAAAGGGCTTTTTCGCGAGGCTTTTGAAATAAGTGGAAGTCGACGTCGGAAAAGAGGCGGTAAAAGTCCTCCTCTCGCTCCTTTTCGGAGTCGGCGCGGGACTTTTCTTCGAAATATTCAGGCTCTCGCGCGCCGTCTTTTCGGGGCGCGCCGCCGCCGTGTTTCTTTGCGACCTGCTTTTCTGGGTCGTTTTGTCGCTCGCTTCCGTCCTCTTTTTCGCGGGGACGGCGGGCGGCAGGGCGGAGCTCTATCCGCTTGCGGCGGTGATGCTCGGGTTTTTCGTCTTTTATTACGCCGCCTCCCGATTTCTTTCGCCCTTTCGGCATAGGCTTGCGGCGTCAATTCGCCGCCGTCTCGGAGTAAAGGAGCGGCAAAAGTCCCCGAAAAAGCCGTCTTTTAACAAGAGAGCGGCCGCCTTTTTGAAAAAAAGAGGACTTTTCCGAAAGTTTTTCGAAAAAAGCTCTTCCAAAAATAAAGAAAAGAGTGTAAAATGATATAAGGAAGAATATCGCAAGATGAAAGGGCGGGGGAAAAGTGAAAGCGAAAGGCGTTTTGAAAAGAATAGCGCAGATAGCGGCCGTCGCCGTTATCGCTTTTCTCGTCTTCACGGTCATCAAGGGCTTTACGGCTCTTTCGGAAAAGCAGTCCGAGATAGACGCCCTCAAAAAGAGCTACGCCGAGCTCGAAAGCCGCAAGGCGGCGCTCGTCGACCTGCTTTCGGCCGACGAACGCGATATCATCGAACGCTACGCCAGGATGAAATACAACTACACCTATCCGGGCGAAACGGTTTACAGCGATATTTCAAAACGGTAAAAAATTCGGAGGAAAACGGTTTCTTTATGGAGTTTGAAGTCGGGCAGATCACGGAAGGCAAAGTCTCTGGCATAACCAAATTCGGAGTATTCGTCGCGCTTGAAGGCGGAAAGACGGGCATGGTCCACATCTCGGAGGTCTCGAAGGATTTTGTGAAAGACCTTAACGACTACGTCAAAATAGGCGACGTCGTAAAAGTCAAGGTCATAGGCGCGGAAAAGGGGAAGATATCGCTTTCGATGTCGAAGGCCGTCGCCCCCGAGCAGAAAAAAGCCGACTCCTTCGAGGAGATGCTCTCGAAGTTCAAGCAAAGAAGCGACGACAAAATGTCCGACCTCAAGCGCTCGACCGACCAGAAACGCGGCGGCCCGTCGAGAAGGGGCAGAAAATAAGGCGAAACGAAACCGTCACGCAGGGCGCGGCGGTTTTTTTCAAAAAACGAAAGGGTAGCAAAATGGAACTTATAAACGCGAAAATATTCGACGGCGAAAAGATGATCGAAAAGGGCTACGTCCGTTTCGAGGGCGAAAAAATAACCGACGTCGGCGAAATGAAGGCTTATAAAGCGGACGGCGGCGAAGTCCTCGACCTCACGGGCAAAACCGTCTTCCCGGGACTTATAGACGCCCACTCCCACCTCGGCATGTGGAACGACTCCGTCGGCTTCGAGGGGGACGACGGCAACGAGGATACCGACCCCTTAACGCCCCAGCTTTTAGGCAGCGACGGCGTAAAGATATTCGACCGCTGCTTCGGCGAGGCCCTTTCGGGCGGCGTGACGACGGTCGTGACGGGCCCCGGCAGCGCCAATCCCGCGGGCGGCTTTTTCGCCGCTTTTCAGACGGGCGGCGACTACAAAAAGAGGCTCTATAAAGACCGCGTCGGCCTCAAAATCGCCTTCGGCGAAAACCCGAAGACCTGCTACAAGGGCAAAGACCGCGGCCCCGTCACCCGCATGGCGACGGCGGCTTACATAAGAGATCTGCTTAACAAAACGAAAAGATATATGGCCGACTGCGAGCGCGCCAAGAAGGACAGCGACTTCGACGCGCCCGATTACGACGCCAAGCTTGAGGCGGCAAGCCTTTTACTTTCGGGCAAGATACCCGCCTTCGCCCACGCCCACATCGCCGAGGACATAATGACGGCCGTTAAAATATCGAAGGAGTTCGGCTTCCGTCTCGTCGTCGTCCACGGCACGGGCGGCGCCAAGATAGCCGACTACCTTGCCGCCGAGAAGATCCCCGTTTTCGTCGGGCCGATACTTTCCGACAGATGCAAGCCCGAGCTTTCGGAGCTTTCGCCCGCCACCGCGGGAATACTCGACCGCGCGGGCGTGAAAATAGCCCTCATTAACGACCACCCCGTCATCCCCCAGCAGTATCTGCTTTTGTCGGCGGCCGTCTCCGTCAAGGAAGGACTTCCGAGGCTTTCGGCCTATAAGGCCGTCACCTCCAACCCCGCCGAGCTTTGCGGACTGACGAAAAAAGGCCGCCTGAAGAAGGGCTTCGACGCCGATATAGCCGTCTTCGACGGCGACCCGCTCGACGTTTTCACAAACTGCGAAAGCGCCTACATAATGGGAGAAAAAGTAAGATGAGAGTCGTAAAAACGGCCGATATCACCGAGGCGGTCCGCCGCCTTTGCATCGAGGCGAACCTCTCGCTTTCGGACGACGTCCGCGCCGCCGTGAAGGCGGTAAAGGAGGGTTCGACGGGCGCGGCGCGCGCCGCCATGGAGGACGTCGAGGCCAATATGAAGGCCGCCGCCGACAACAAACTGCCCGTCTGTCAGGACACGGGCATGGCCGTCTGCTTTATAAAGCAGGGGTGCGGCGTCTCCTTCGACGGCAACTTAGAGGACGCCGTCAACGAGGGCGTCAGGCGCGGCTATAAAGAGGGGTATCTTCGCAAATCGGTCGTGAAAGACCCGCTTTTCCGCGAGAACACGGGCGACAACACCCCCGCCGTCATCCATATCGAGCCCGCAAGCGGCGACGTTTTCGAGATAACCGTCGCCCCAAAGGGCTTCGGAAGCGAAAATATGAGCGCTATAAAAATGTTTAACCCCACCGCAAGCGAGGACGACGTCGTCGCCTTCGTGAAGGAGACTGTTTCGAAGGCGGGGTCAAAGCCCTGCCCGCCCCTTATCATCGGCGTGGGCGTGGGCGGCACCTTTGAAAAGGCCGCGCTTCTCGCGAAGAAGGCGCTTTTGCTCCCCTGCGGCGGTGAAAACCCCGACCCCCGCTACGCCGCCCTCGAGAAAAAGATGAAGGAGGCCGTAAACGCCACGGGCATCGGCCCGATGGGCTACGGCGGCGGCGATACCTGTATGTCGGTGCGCGTCCTTTCCTACCCGACCCACATCGCGGGGCTTCCCGTGGCGGTCAATATAAGCTGTCACGTCACCCGCCACAAGACGGCGGTATTATAAACACAAAAATCAAACCGCCCGAAAGGGCGGTTTATTATTTTAATTTTTCTTTCGTTATTCCCGCTGTCGCAAGGTATTTCACAAGCGCGTTGGCGGAAAGGCGGGGCGGCAGGGAAAGCCGCTCGCAAAGCGCCCGACGCTTTTCGGCCGAGTCGGGACGGCCGAAATATCCGAGCTCGTAGAGGTCGGCCTTGGTGAAGGCGGAGGGCGCGGGGGAGGCGGTCTCGCGGGGGAGGGCGTCCCTTATCGCCTTTTCTATGACCGCGGCGTCGATGCCCTCGACGCCGAGAAGTCCTTCTTTTCCCGCTTCGCTCTTTCTGCGCTCCTTGCCCGCTTTCGCGGGAACGTAGGCGTGGTAGACGGCGCCTTCTTTTATTCTGTCAGAAAGAAAACTTCTTATGCGGAAGCCCGCGTCGTCCGAGTCGGTGAGAATTATTACGCCGCGCTCGACGGCAAGCTTTCTTATAAAATCGAGCTTTTCGCGGTTTTTCCGTATGCCGAAGCCGCCGCACTCGACTATGAGGGCGTCGGTGACGGACGAAAGCTTTATGGCGTCGTAACGCCCCTCGACCACGACGGCCTCCTTAACGTGAACCATTTTTCCGTATCTCCGCGGTCTTTATTATAAGCTCTTCGACCCTCGCCCGCTTGTCAGCGGGGGTGCTTTTTAAGTCGACGTCGCATTTCAGACACTCCTCGACGCAGGCCGAAAGGGTCTTAAGCGAAAGCTTTTTGGCGACGGGCAGGTATTTTCGACAGACGAACTCCTTCATGCCGCTCGCGGCGGCTATATCGTAGGTCGACTTGCCCGAGGCGGCTCCCGCAACCACGGCCGCGAGGTCGCAGTATGCTCTGTAAACGGCCGCCGCGACGACGTTTTCGTCGGTCTTCATTGTAAAGAGGTCGGAAACGATCTTAAGCGCTTCGGCCGTGCGTCCGAAGACGACCGCCTCCGAAAGCTGCCATCCCTTGGCGTCGGCCGTCGGGGCGACCATTTCGTCGATGAGTTCGCGGGTTATCACGGGTTTTTCGGCGCGCGAGATAAGCTTGTCACACTCGTTTTTGACGGCGTTTTGCGACGGCAGACAGACAGACGCCAGATATTCGGCGTCGGCGCGCTCTATCTTTTTGCCCGCGGCGGCGAAATACCTCACCGTCCAGTCGGTCTGCTCCGCGCCAGAAAGCGGGTCGAAACGGACGACCGCGGCGCCCGTGTCCGAAGCGAAACGCTTTACCTCGGCCGCCGTGTCCGAAAGGGGAGGCTGTTCCTCCGACACGACCACGCAGGCCGTATCGGGCACGCCGTTTTTCGAGAGGAAGGAGGCGGCCTCGTTGGATTTCGCAAGCGGCAGGTCGTAAATTATTATAAGCCTTTTTTCAGCAGAGAGGGGCAGGGCGTCGAGGGCGTCCTGAAGCTCGGCCGCCGACAGCTTTTTGCCGTCGAAGACCGAGAGGTCGAATTCTTCGAAGCCCGAAAGCAGTTTGTTTTTTATGAGATTTAAGTAGTGGCGCTTGAAATAGTCCTCCTCGCCGACGAAGAGGTAAAGCGGCGCGAGGCCTTCGGAGAGGTCTTTTTTAAGTTGTTGCAGGCTCATTTCAGGCGCTCCTTTCAGTCGATATCGAGGGCTAAACGCTTGCCGTTCGCGACGCGGTAAAATACCGCGCCGGCGGCGTCGGCCGCGGCGGCAAGGGCGTCGGCCGCCCCTTCGTCGGCGGAGATCGAGATAACCGTTTCGGGACGGAGGGTCATTAAAAGGCCGACGGCGACGGGGCATCCCTCGCAGACAATTATATCATAAAAATCGCCGTCTTCACAGAGTTTTTTGAGAGAAAAGCCTTTTTTGAGAAAGAGGACGGTCTTGCGGCTTCCCTCGAAGACGACGGCGCCTTCCGCGCGCTTGCGGACGGCGGCGTTTCCGACCGAAAGGCCGGTAAATACCTCGTCGAAGCCGTAAATCGACGGAGCCGTCCCGCCGTCAGAGAAGACGGGGGCGGGGAGACCCGCGGCGGCAAGCATTTCGCCCGCCTTTTCGGCGTCGCCTTGAAAAACGAGTAAAAAGCTTTCGTCTTCGGAGGCGGCGGCCGCCGCAAGGACGCCGTTTTCGCGGGCGGCGAAAAGGCTTTCCGCGGGAGCGCGTCCCGAGAGGACGAAGACGGGGAGCATCAAAATCGCGAGAGAGGCCGCGGCGACACGCGCCTTTTTCGGCGTCCTTTTGCCGAGGGCGAGCAACGCGAAGACCGCGAAGACCGCGGCGGCGACGATGAGGGCGACGGAGGGCGAAACGTCCGCGAAGGGCAGGGACGAGACGGCTTTCGAGAGGTCTGTCATAATTGATGCGGCGCCGCGGCAAAGGGTCGCGGCGATATTGTATACTGCGGGGTCGGGGAAGAGGGTGAAGGCGGCCGAGGCGAAGAGCAATACGGCGAAGGGACTGCAAACGATATTCGCGAGCACGGCGTAGACGGGGCCGCTTCCGAAAAAGAGGGCCGAGACGGGAAGAGTGAGCGCGGAGGCGCCGACGGTCACGAAAAAGGGCGATATGGCGGTCGAGATCATTTCGCGTTTGTCGTCGTCGCGCGTCAGTTTATAGGCGATGCGGCCCGGCAAAGGTATTATAAGCGAGATGCCGAAGACGGCCGCGAAGGAGAGGGCGAAGGAGGGGGAGAAAAGGGCGAAGGGGTCGACGGCGAGAAAGAGGGCGGCGACGAGTAAAAGAGCGTTTTTAACCGACGTTTTACGCCCGAAGGCGAAGGCGCCCGCCGAAAGAGTGCACATAAGGGCGGCGCGGATGACCGACGGGGTAAAGCCCGCGAAAAAGACGGCAAAAAGCGAGGCTCCCGCCGTCACGGCGAAGGTCGGAACGCCCTTGCCGCCGAGGATCACGGTAAAAAACATCAAAACGCCCGTCAAGACCGAGAGGTGAAAGCCCGAAACGCAGAAATAGTGGGCGACGCCCGCCGAACGCAAGGCCGCGACGTCCTCCTCGTCGGCAAGATAAAGTCCGTCGCCCGTGACGGAGGCGGCGGCAACTGCCCCGAAGCGTTCGCCCACGCGGGACGAGATAATGTCGAACGCCGAGGCGGAAAGACGGTTGAAAAATCCGGTCACGGGTAAGGCGCCCGACGACAAAACGGTCACGTCGGTCACGGCCGCGACGTCGCACTCGACGCCTTCCGCGAGCGAGCGGCGAAGCGAGGAGAGGGAACGGCCGAGTCCCGAGGCGGTAAAACTGACGCGGTCGCCCGTGGTGAGCGAGGCGGGCACATCCGAGACGTCGGCGTAGACGCGGACGCGGGAAAGAGGTCTGTCCGCGGGGGCGACCTCGAAAACCGCGCCGCCGTCCGAGCGTATTTCGGGCTCGGTGAGAAGAGTCCCTTCGATAACGGCGCCGTCCTTATATTTTTCGTCGGCCGAGAGGGAGAGGTATTGTCTTGCCGTCGCCGAAAGAGAGGCGAGAAGCAGCGCGGCCGCCGTAATTATGAGGACGGGAAAACAGCTTTTCTTAATGAAAAAGAGCATTACAAAAACCGCCGCGAACGAGAGCGCCGCGGCGGCTACGGAGATACGTATATCGCAAAAGAACGAGAGTAAAAACGAAAAGGGGACGACGGCAGCCGCCGTGATGATAGCGGGACGTTTCAAGTTACGGCTCTTTTCTTTTTACTGTCCGATTTTCTTATGGTTTTCCATCTGCAGGAAGGCGTTTATGAAGCCTTCGAGTTCGCCGTCCATGACGGCGTTTATATTGCCCATTTCGAAGCCCGTGCGGGTGTCCTTGACGAGGGTGTAGGGCATGAAGACGTAGGAGCGTATCTGATTGCCCCAGGCGATGTCCTTCTGCGCGCCCCTGATGTCTTCAATCTTTTCAAGGTGTTCGCGCTCCTTTATCTCGATGAGCTTGGAGCGGAGCATCCTCATCGCGACCTCGCGGTTCTGATGCTGACTGCGTTCGACCTGACAGGCGCAGACAATGCCCGTCGGGATGTGGGTTATGCGGACTGCGGAGTCGGTCTTGTTGACCTTCTGACCGCCCGCGCCGCTCGAGCGGTAGGTGTCTATTTTGAGGTCGTCGGGCTTTATGTCTATCTCGACCGAGTCGTCTATTTCGGGCATTACGTCGACCGAGGCGAAGGAGGTCTGGCGTCTTCCCGACGCGTCGAAGGGCGAGACCCTGACGAGACGGTGGACGCCCGCCTCGCTTTTCAGAAGTCCGTAGGCGTTCTGCCCCTCTATGAGAATACTCGCGCTTTTGATGCCCGCGCCGTCGCCCTCGCTGTAATCGAGGATCTTATATTCAAAGCCGTTTCGCTCGGCGAAGCGGGTATACATCCTGTAGAGCATTTCGGCCCAGTCCTGAGCCTCGGTGCCGCCCGCGCCCGGGTGGAAGGTGAGGATGGCGTTGCTCGCGTCGTATTCGCCCGAAAGAAGGGTCGAGAGGCGCTGACGCTCGAACTCTTTTTCGTAGTCCTCGACAGATTTTCTGACGGCGGGGAGCTCGCTCTCGTCGTCGAACTCGATGCAGAGCTCGACGTGGGCGACGGCGTCGTCGTACATCCTTTTGAGACGCTCGAACTCGGCGAGCTTATCCTTCATGTTCTTGAGCTTTTTGAGGGTCTTCTGACCCTCTTCCATATTCTGCCAGAAGGACTCGTCGGACGTCTCCTTTTCGAGCTTTTCTATCTCGGCGGAGAGCTTGTCCTTGCCGACGGCGGCCGCGAGCATATCGAGGCCTTCCTTATCGTCCTGAAGCCTTATTTTGAGTTCGTCGAATTCAACCATTTTTTACTCCTTTATCAGTCGAGCGGCGTGGAGGCGGGGACGCTCGGCACGTCGTTTACCGACGATATCTCCGTCGTTATCACGACGCTCTTTTCGGCGCCGCCGCCGACTATAGTCGCGGTTATTTTCTCATAGACGAGCACCTCGTCGCCGTCGACGGCGGCGTTTACCGTCACGTTTTTGGCGGTATAGGCGCCCTTGTCGCCGTATTCGATAAGAAGCCTTCCCTCGGTTATCTCGGCGAAGGTTATAACGTATTCGTAATTGCCGCCGTTTTCGGTGACTGTGACCGACGAGGGCGAGGCCTTTTTATATTCGAAGTCGGGGGTAAGGGGAACGCGATTATGGGCGACGCGGTCGTAGGCGACCGAGGCGGTGGCGGAGGAGGCGTCCACGGGGGCGGGGACGTCGCCGAGGACCGCGGCGTAGTTTCGCGCTATGGCGTTTCCCTCGTAATGCTCGGAGAGGACGACTTTGCCGTCCATTTTGCCGACCTTGTCGAAGAAGAAGGTGCCGAGGCCGTAGGGGGTGTAGAGGGTGGCGACGGTCTCGAGAGTCTTGCCGTCTTCGGTGACGGAGCGCGCGCTGACGGCCGAAAGATAGGAGCCGCGAAGCTCGACGGCGCTGACGTAATCGGCGTAGGCGGCCTTTTCGGCGTCGGAAAGCTCCGCCGCGGAGGGCGCGGGGTCGGACGAGGGGGTTTCGCCGCCTTCGATACATCCGCAGAGGGAGAGCGCGAGGGCGAGTATTAAAACGAGCGAGAATAATCTTTTCATAAAATCACCGCAAATCGAAATTTAACTATTATATTTTACAATATTTTACGAGTTATATCAAGAGTTATTTGCGGGAAAACGAAAAAGGGGGCGTTGCGCGAAGGGGCGGTCCCGCCCCGGGCCGCCTGCGGCGGACCCGTCCGCCGCGCCGAGAGGGATGTCGGCGGGGAAGGGGTCGGCGGCGAAGGGCGCGCGGCGGACGTAAAACCGCCCGCTCTTTTGAGCGGGCGGTTTCCCCGGGGCGGGGGCTTTGTCAGGCGGCTTTGCCGCCCTATACTTTCATATCAAATTGTAAAACCAGTAGCCGTTTTCCATAACGGGCTGGGCGAGGACGAAACTTCCGCCAAGATGCAAATCTTTTTGTAGCGGCGTGGTCATGTGGGCGGCGTAGAGCGCCTCGCTCGTCGCGGCGTCGAAGATAAAGCAGTAAAGTTCCGCATTATATTCGAAACTTTGCGTCACCGCAAACCAGAATTTGCCGTCAAGCTCCGTAGCCGTCAAAGACTGCCAGTCGGATATCTTTTCGTAAACCCCCGAGAGCGAAGCCGTCGCTTTCACAAGGCCAAAGCCCTTTTCAATAAGCGCTCCGGTATTGTTTTCGGGAGCCTCGAGCTCGCCCTTTTCGAGAGTCAAATCCTTAAGGTCGAGGACATAGTTATTGACCGCAATATGGAGCTTATCGCCGACGCGGTAATAGTATCGGTCTCCCGTGCCCGAAGAAGAGTGTTTTAAAAATTCAACGTGTTCGTATTCCTTTCCGACGACTTTAAAAATGTGTAGATGGTCTCCGGAAGGTTGGTTATTCGCTATAAAAACGGTAAAATCCTTGTAATACTTAACGCACTTTACGCTTCCGTAGGTCTCCGAAAACTCGTCGTCCGATATTTTAAGCAGCGCCTTGAGCTGATTTTCGCCGTTTTCCAAAAGCCCTTCGTCAATTATATAGGAGTCGGACTTCAACTCGTCAAGTCGGAAAATCCTCTTGCCGACGAAGTGGTTTTCATTTGTCACAAACGTAAAAAAACCGCCGAAAGACCATGTCGGGTTTTGCGTGACTATGCGGAAAGCGGAATTATCTGAAAGCTTGTCGATGATTTTTATCGTCTGCGGCTCAAAACGCGAGCAGGACGAAAATATAACTATGACGCAAAACAAAAGCGCAAGTAAAAAAGCGGCTCGTTTTTTCATATTATTATCTCCTTTTCGGTTTTAGGAGTTATTAAACGCCCTTGCGGTGTCTGATTGTTCTAATACAAGATTACACTATTTTTCTCGGTTTGTCAAGTGTTTGTTCAAAAAAGCCGCCCCGGGCCGCCTGCGGCGGGGCCGTCCGCCGCGCTGAGAGGGGATGTCGGCGGGGAAGGGGACGGCGGCGAAGGGCGCGCGGCGGACGTAAAACCGCCCGCTCAAAAGAGCGGGCGATTTTCCCGGGGCGGGGGCTTTGTCTATTTTACGATTTTCTCCGCGAGCTTTTTCGCAAGCGGAACCAGCGCGAAAAGGAGCGCCGTGAAAACGGGGATTTCGATTATAAGCGAGAGGCTTCTCGTCGCGAGCAGTTCGAAAAAGCCCTTGGACGAGTAAAAATACCATATCAAAAAGGTGTTTATCGGGAGATAAACAATGGCCTGCGTCACCGCCACGGTGACTGGTATTTTAATAAAAACGCTCTTTACTTTTTTGAAAGCCACGGCGTAAATAAGCCAGATCACCACGGGCGCGATTATATGCGCCGCCGCGAAAAAGGGGTTGTAGCCGCCCCCCGCGGGGTTCAACAGGGTGGAAAAGAGGTCGCATAAAAAGCCCGCGGCCATGCCGTAAAGCGGCCCGCAGATTATCGAGACCAAATAGACCGTCACGAGCCAGACCGAAAACTGCTTGATTATTACGCCGCCTATCGGTATCTGCACCGTGACGAAGGAAAGCGCCGTGCCCATAGCCACCATGACGGCGGTGGCGGTAAGATAAAAGAGGTTTTTGCGAAGGGTCGTTTTTTTCATTTTTATCATCCTTTCAGCGTAAGTCCGCTGAAAGGAGACCTTTCGGCGGAACGGGAGGGCGGCACCGCAGAGAAGCTCTCTTTCGTCCGCCGGACTGCTCCCGCCCGACGGCACTTTACGCGCCGCGATCTTCAAATCGGAGAACTTGCCACGTCCTATTATAGCATACTTGTCAATAAGGGTCAAATAAATTAAAAAACACTTGCAAAAGATGCTGCATTATAATATAATATTTTTATCATATTTTTCCTCCTTTGTCTTTTTTGCACAAAATCACGGAGGAATGAACGAATAAAAGGAGTGTTGACCTTGAGTATCCCCGAAACCAAGAATATCCGCAACGTCGTGCTGCTCGGAAAGGGCGGCTCCGGCAAGACCTCTTTCGCCGAGTCGATGCTTTTCGTCTCGAAAGCGACCGACAGGCTGGGAAAGATAGCGGAGGGCAACACCGTCTCGGATTTCGATCCCGAAGAGATCAAACGCAAGTGCTCCGTCTCGATGTCGGTTTTACCGCTCGAGTGGAACGGCGTTAAGATAAATCTTTTAGACACCCCCGGATATTTCGATTTCGAGGGCGAGGCGGTAGAAGGCATAAGGGCGGCCGACGCCGCCGTTATATGCGTCTCGGGCAAGAGCGGCGTCGACGCCGCGACCGAGCGCGCCTTCAAAATGGTAAAGCGCCTTTCGATGCCCCGCGCCTTCTTCGTAGGCTCCCTCGACGACGAAAACGCCGACTTTTTCAAAGTTTTCGAGTCGCTTCGCGCCAAATACGGCAACAGCGTCGTCGCCATCCAGATCCCCGTTATTGAAGACCGCAAGCTCAAGGGCGTTTTCAACGTCCTCGATATGAAGGCCTACGCCGTCGACGCCTCCGGCAAGCGCGCCGAGCTCAAGGTGTCCGACGACCTTCTCAAGAAGGCCGAAAAGTGCCGCGAAGAGATAAACGAAGCGGCGGCGGGCGCCTCCGAGGAGCTTATGGAAAAGTTCTTCAGCGAAGGCACCCTCTCCGACGAGGAGACCCTTTCGGGCCTCTGCTCCGAAATGGACGCCGGCTCCCTCTACCCCGTGATATGCGGCTCCGCCTACTCGCTCGCGGGCATTCCCGCGGTGCTCGACATAATCTCCGGCTTCTTCCCCTCGCCCGAGATAAAGGCCGAAAAGGCCACCGATAAGGACGGCAAAGAGGTCGAGGTCGCCTACGACTCCAAGAAGGATTTCGCGGGCTTCATCTTCAAGACCGTCGCCGACCCCTTCGTCGGCCGTATGTCCTTCATCAAGGTCGTCACAGGCGTCCTGAAGGCCGACACCGCCGTCAAGAACGTCCGCACGGGCGAAGCCGAAAAGATAGGCAAGCTGATATTCGTCAAAGGCAAGAAGCAGACCGACGCCGCCGCCGTAGGCGCGGGCGATATATGCGCCGTAACGAAGCTGGCCGCCGCCCAGACGGGCGACACCCTCTCCGCGTCGGGCGACGTCGCCTTCCGCGGCATAGAGTTCCCCGCCCCCTGCTATTCGCAGGCCGTCCTTCCCAAGACGAAGGGCGACGAGGAAAAGATCTCGACGGGCTTAGGCAAGCTTCGCGACGAAGACCTCACCTTCACCCTCGTCAACAACGCCGAAACGCACCAGATGGTCATCTCGGGCCTCGGCGACACCCACATAGACGTCATCGTCTCCAAGCTCAAGAACAAATTCGGCACCGAGGTCGTCCTCACCGCTCCCAAGGTCCCCTACCGCGAGACCATCAAGAAGAAGGTCAAGGTGCAGGGCAAGCATAAGAAGCAGTCGGGCGGCCACGGCCAGTACGGCGACGTCTGGATAGAGTTCCAACCCAATCCCGAGCAGGAGGAAATGGTATTCGACGAGGCCGTCTTCGGCGGCGCCGTTCCGAAGAACTTCTTCCCCGCCGTTGAAAAAGGCCTTCGCGAATGCATGCAAAAGGGCGTCCTCGCGGGCTATCCCGTCGTCGGCGTCAAGGCGACGCTCGTCGACGGCTCCTATCACGACGTCGACTCGTCCGAAATGTCCTTCAAGATAGCGGCCTCGCTCGCCTTCAAGGAAGGCATGACGCAGGCCATGCCCGTCATCCTCGAGCCTATCGGAAGCCTTAAGGTCATCGTCCCCGGCGACATAATGGGCGACGTCATAGGCGATATAAACAAGCGCCGCGGCAGAGTGCTCGGCATGAACCCCATCGAGGACGGAATGCAGGAGGTCGAGGCCGAGGTTCCGATGGCCGAGATGGCGACCTACGCCATTGACCTTCGCTCGATGTCGCAGGGCATCGCCTCCTTCACCCTCAACTTCGAGCGCTACGCCGAAGCTCCCGAGAACGTCCGCCAGGCCGTAATTGAGGAAGCCAAAGCCGCCGAACAGGCGTAAAAGAAATCAAAAATCCCTCCGCTCTCGCGGAGGGATTTTTTTGTTTAACGCTTTTACTTTCTGAAAAAGAGGACGCCCAAGGTATTCGGGCCGCAATGGGTCGAAATGGTGCAGCTCGCGTGGCCGATAAGGACTTCCTTGAAATAGTTTTTCGCCTTGACGTATTCGTAGATCTCCTTCTCGACCTCGGGCTTGACGCCCGCGTGAGTGACGAAAATGCGGAAATCCTCGATGTTTTCGAGGTCGGCGAGCCTGTCGTCGACGTATTTTTTAAGCACTTCGACGAGGTTGCCGCGGTATTTCTTGCCGACGCCCATTTTGCCGTCCTTGACCTCGATGCAGGGCTTGAGTTTAAGCAAATTGGCGCCGAGGACCGCGACGGCGCTGCATCTGCCGCCCTTTCTCATATATTCGAGGGTGTCGAGAATAAACGAGGTGTCGACCTTTTCGGTAAGCCGCTCGGTCTCTTTGACGGCGGCCTCGACCTTCATGCCGCCCTCGAGCATTTCTGCAAGTCGGTAAACGAGATGTCCGAAGCCCGACGAGAGGTTTTTCGAGTCGATAACGTAGACGTTTTCAAGCTCTTCGGCGGCGGTCATGGCGTTGGTGTTCGCGGCAGAAATACCCGACGAAAGCGAGATGTGGATGACCTTCTCGGCCTCCTCCAGAAATCCCTTGAAGGCCTCGCCGTAGTCGTAGGGCGAGAGGGCGGCGGTCTTCGGGAGGGTGCCCGTGCGGTCGGCGTAGGCGTAAAGCTCCTCTTGCGTAAATTCGTTGTCGTGGCGGGCGTCGTCGCCGAGCATCACCCACACCGAGAGGGTGCGGATATCGTATTTCTTAACTATCTCCTCGGGAAGATCGTAGCCGCTGTCGGCCGAGATAAGCCATTTCTTTTTCATTTTATTATTTCCTTTCGGATTATTTCCCATAATTTATTATGAGGTCGGCAAGCTCCGCGGGCGACGCCGCGAGGGCCTTCGCGCCTTTTGCGAGCAGTTCGTCGGCCGTGCGATATCCCCAGAGGACGCCGACGCCCGTCATACCCGCGTTTACCGAGGTCTCCATGTCCGTCCCGCTGTCGCCGACGAAGAAGGAGCCTTCGGGCGAGGAGCCGAGTTTTTCAAGCAGGTCGAAGGCCTGCGACGGGTCGGGCTTACGCGGAAATTCGTCGCATTGACCGCGCACCTCGTCGAAGAGGTCGCCGAAATAGTGGGCGACTATAACCTTGCTGTTCGGGGCGGGCTTGTTTGAAAGCACCGCGACCCGAAATCCCGCCTCTTTGAGACGCGCTATCGCCTCGGCCACGCCGTCGTAGGGCGCGGTCTTGTTCATCTGATTTTCGGCGTATATCTTCGAGTAGACGGCAAGGAGGGCGTCTCTCGTTTTGTCGTCGCGGTTCTCTTCGGGAAGAACCCGCTCGCCGAGAATGGTGACGCCGTTCCCGACGAAATAACGGTATTCATCCATTCCGTGAACAGGGTAGCCGAGCAACGCCAGCGCCTTGTCCATCGACTCGGCGAGGTCGGCGAGGGTATTCAGTATAGTTCCGTCAAGGTCGAAAATAACGGTTTTCAAATCTTTCACTCTTTCAGCCTGTATGTGTTTTTCAGCGTCCCGACGCCCTCGACGGTTATCTCCACGACGTCGCCGTCAAAAGCCTCGCCTATGCCCGAGGGCGTGCCCGTCGAGACGACGTCGCCCGGTAAAAGCGTCGTAAAGCGCGAGACGGCGGCGACCATTTCATAGACGTTCCATATCATGTTCGAGGTGCGGGTCTTTTGCACCACGGCGCCGTTTTTACGGGTCGTAAGCTCGGCGTCCGAGACGTCGGCGTCGGTGACGATATAAGGCCCCATCGGGCAATATCCGTCGAAGCTTTTGGCGCGCGTCCACTGGCCGTCAGCCTTCTGAAGCGTCCTCGCGGTCACGTCGTTAAGGACGGTGAAGCCGAGGATAAAGTCTTTCGCCTCGCTTGCCGTGACGTTACGGCAGGACTTGCCGATAACGACGGCAAGTTCGCCCTCGTAGTCGGTACGCCCGACCCACGGGTAGAGGGGTACGTCGTCGCCGTAAGCGATGACCGAGGTCGAGGGCTTTATGAAGAAGACGGGCTCCTTTTTGTCCTCCTCCTTCATCTCGACCTTGTGGTCGGTGTAGTTGAGTCCCGCCGCGACGACTTTCGAGGGCGCGGTGGGCGCGAGAAGACGCACGTCTTTAAGCGCGGCCGAAAGGCCGAGCTTAACGGGTTCCCCCTCGAAGGGGGACGATATGAAGTCGACGAGGCCGCCGTCCTTAAGGACGCCGAACCTTATTTCGTCTTTGTAAAAAAAGCGGATGATTTTCATAATATAACTATTATATGCCATCGGCCGCGTTTTTTCAAGTATGAGTTTTTGCGGGGGCGGGGGACGGCGAATTGATATGTTGCATTTTATTATAAAAAATGATATACTATTTTCAAGAAAAAAATAGGAGTTTCAAAAATGGCGAACGACAGCCTGACAAACGCAAAAAACGCCAAAAACGACGAGTTTTACACTCAATATCACGATATCGAAGCCGAAATGAACGCCTATGTGGAGTATAATCACAACGTATTCCGCGACAAGACGATTCTTTTGCCGTGCGACGACCCCGAATGGTCTAATTTTACAAAATATTTTGCGACAAACTTTGAGCGTTTCGGTCTGAAAAAACTTATTTCAACCTCATACGCAAAAGGCGCGGGAAACAGGCAACTCACCTTTTTTGAAGAAATGTCGCCGCTCTACGACGCCGAGCTACACGAAACTCACGGCAAGCTTTTCACACTGACCCGCGACACCGACGGCTCGGGAAATATCGACACCGACGACCTCGAGTTTTCGGGCTATCTCGAGGGCGATGGCGATTTTCGCTCTGAGGAAGTTTGCAGGCTTCGAGATGAAGCCGACATTATAATTACAAACCCGCCGTTTTCGCAATTTAGAGATTTTTTAAGTTGGATAATGGTGGGAAAAAAGCAGTTTATAATTCTTGGAAATGTAAATGCCATTACTTATAAAGAGATTTTTCAATATATTAAAAGCAATGAAATATGGCTTGGTTATAAATCATTAAATCTCGATATGTATTTCAAAATTACCGACGAGTATAAAGAGTGGCTGTTAAAAACAAAAAAAGAGGGCTCCGCTTATAAAACTATAAACGGTGTTGTTTATGGCAGATTAGCTTCAGCTTGCTGGTTTACAAACATTGATCATGGTAAGCGACACGAAAAATTACAACTGATGTCAATGGCACAAAACCTAAAATACAATAAAAAGCTGAAAAAGAAATTTGAAGAGGAATATGGAGTAAGCGAATACCCTCGCTATGACAACTATGATGCGATAGAAGTTCCATTTGTTGAGTGTATTCCGTCAGATTACGAGCCGTGTTGGTATAAATGCCCGCATAATAATTCGTGTAAATATGCATTATCAGAGGGCAAAAATAACGACGCGCTGTGTGAAATTGCGTGCAACGGGGAAATGGGTGTTCCGATTACATATCTTGACAAGCATTCTCCCGAACAGTTTAAAATTGTTGGAAACGGAGGCTCCTATAAAGGCGAAGGAAGCGTTGCCGACAAGCTGTTTGTGCCTTGTTCTTCATCCGCTGGCATAGAGAGAGAGAGAGAGAGAGAGAGAGAG
>JAEEGL010752672.1_pt1 | contig 17855 bp, 13 predicted proteins | sample 9134231 | NCBI WGS metagenome assembly JAEEGL01 (sample SAMN16246548, study PRJNA631951) | gut metagenome | biome: gut microbiome; feature: rumen; material: fiber-attached | host: Bos | place: Iran: Karaj | collected 2018-10 | reverse complement strand
TGACTATTATTGGAACAAAGATAATAAAGAAAAGCAAAAAGAAGTATTTATTAAGCAAATAGAAATAGCGAATGTTTTAAATTTACCTATAGTAATACATACCAGAGATGCAATAATGGATACTTTAGATATAATAAAGAAAAATAATGTAAATAATAAAGGAGTTTTTCATTGTTGTCCACTTAATATTGAACTTGTAAAAGAAGCATTAAAACAGGATTTTTATATATCTTTTAGTGGAGTTATAACTTTTAAAAATGCAAAAGCAGATGAGATAATTAATATCGTACCAGATGATAAATTTTTAATAGAAACAGATTGCCCTTACCTTAGTCCAGAGCCTAATAGGGGAAAAAGAAATGATTCTTCAAATTTAATATATATAGCAAAAAAAATATCTGAAGTAAAAGGAAAATCAATTGAAGAAATTGCAAAAAAATCATATGAAAATACGAAAAAATTATTTAAAATTTAAAATATAAAAACTAGCAAAAGCCTGTATTCGTAAGAAAACTCAAAAAAGACTTGAAAAATGTAAATAAAACTTAATATTTGTGGGTAAATTCTCACAAAAAGTAGTTCCGTAGCGCCTTAAAGGGTGCTTTTTTTTATTGCCAAATTCACCCTATTGCAAAAAAAATAGCGAATGGTATTATTTGATTAACTAAAAATAATAGGAGGAAAAGACGATGAATCAAAAAAGATTAATCCCAATTATGCTTGTTGTGATTATGATTATTAATTGCTTGGTTCCAGTTGCAAGTGTTTTTGCTGCCAGCAAAACAAAAGAACAAAAACTTAGTCAATTAAATATGTCAAATCCATCAAGCGTGACAAACTTAGATTTATCTGATTGCGAGATTAAAGATTTAAATGATATTAAAGATCAATTATTAAGATTTACTAATATTACACATTTAGATCTATCTGGTAATGAGTTAACTAAGAACAGTCATTTAGATGTTTTAGATGAATTGATTTCAGGAATTACAAGAAGAATAGAAGGAAATGAATTTTTAACAGTCGATTTATCTAACAACCATTTAGATGCTCTTGGATATTTCGAGAAAAATGAATGGATTGGTATTAAAGAAGAAACATTCTATGATGACAATGTTGTATACATTTTACACAGCCAAACAGTTACAAATGTTACAGTAGTTAATGTTGATGAAGCAGAAGAAATAGACTCTGAACATGTAGCAGTTACAATCGAATTGCCACAAATATTAATTGCTGAAAATAATATAACTGATGTTGCTAATGAATGTATAACAATATCAAGTACAGATGAAGAAGAGGACATAAGTGATGGTATAGATACAACTTCTTCATATTATGAACCAATTAAAACAAGAGCAGTTGTTAAAGGTTATTTTGAACAAGTAACTGGTAAATTAAGGTTAGAGGGAGAAATTGCTAAAGTTTCTATTTTAATTCCTAACGAGTCAAGATTTACATTAAAACATACAGAAATAAACGAAGCTTATGCTGTTCTAGATGAAAATCAAAGAATGACAAGTTTTGAAGATGATAACCTTTATATAGCACTTAAAAAACAATTTACTGCTGGTGCAAACAACTTTAATGATGCTTTAAGAACATATAATAATTCAAGCGCTAAAAACTTATATGTAAAATGTGATGATGAATCTAATTCATTCATATTTAATATGGCAGATTTAAAAGAGAATATGCCAATTATAAAAGCGGATGGATGGCAAGTAAGAAAATTAGGAGGAATAGAAGTTTTTGTTGGAACAAAAGAATTATATTTAAATGATAACTATATAGATTCTTTTGACAAATTGAATCTTCTAATTGAAACACAGCAAAAAGAAGAAGATGAAGCTCAAAAAGCTTTTGATGAAAAAATAAAAGAATTCATTGGAGAGGAAGGCTATTTAGAAGTACTTGCTTTATTTAAAGAATTAAATGATGTAAAAATGACAACAACAACAACAGGAACTATATCAATAACTACACCAGGAGGAACACAGATTGTTGAAACAACAGAAACTAGAGAAGAAAGAATTCAAAATCTAGAGACTCAACTTAGAAATAAGATTGAAGAATTAAGTTTATCTATATTATTTAATGAATTGTATGATATCGACAGTGAATATTATAAGGCACTTTCAATATTAACACCAGAATTATTACTTAATAAAGATGTTTATTATGGAGAAGAGGATGCAGTAACAATTGCATTATTAAGTGATGAAGTTGAAAGAATAGCTAGATTAAGAGATAGTGGCGCTCTAAGACCAGCTGAAGTTGCAGCATTAAAATCGGAATTTTCAGATATTTTTGATGCAGATGAAACAGAGTTAACAGATTATGCCATTGTTGAAAGAATAGTGAAAAGTATAAATGCAGCTATAAGAAGTAGTAGAAGACCAACGCAAGAGGAAATTTCTGGATATATTGATAAATTTTATAATGTAGCAAATACATTTGACACATATAATAGAAATGTTGTAAATGGTACAGCAACTCGTCCAAACAATCCATTAGAATATGATTGGCCAAGTTTAATGAAATTAGTTGCATTGACTGAAGAAGAATTAAATGAATTTGTTACAATACAAAAGATGAAAAGATTAGATATTTCACATAACCAAATACCAAATATAGATGGAATAGATGGTTTTGATGATTTAGAATACTTAAATGCTGGTGATAATAAAATTAATTCAATTTCAAATATCGCATGGCCAAAATTAAATAAACTAGTTGAATTAGATTTACATGGTAATATTATCAGTGATATATCACCAATAAATAAAGTATTACCAAGATTAGAGATTTTAAACTTATCTAATAACTATATTAGTAATGCATTAGATAAAGATAATAATTTTATGATAAATGGTACAAAATTAACTGATGTAGACTTTTCTTATAACAGATTAACAGATTTAACTGGATTAATGGCACAATACGCTGCTGCTGTTAATAAGAGAAATCAAAACAGAGTTGAAACATTACAAAAAGAATATACAATGGGTGAATATTGGAGAGAAGAAACAGATTTGGATATTAAATTAGATCATCAAGTTCTAGATTTAATTGTTTCAAATTCAACAACAAATATAAATGGAACACCATATATATTTGCTGAATTACCACCAATATTTAGCCAATTTGAAAAAATAGATCCAGACAATACAGAATTTGGATTAGTAAATGTAATTGGATCTGTTACAGCAGATGGAGCAAGAGTTGCTTTAAATGCTAACTTTGATACAGGAATTGTAAATATTAAGGAAAATGATAGTTATGGTGATGGAACAATATGCTATATTAAATACAATACTGTAGAAGTAAAATTTGGTGAAGTAAAAATATCTGATTCAATTGGAGAAACATATGAGCCAGGAAAGAAATATACATTAAGTGGATCAGTAATTGGGGCCGATGCTGGTGTTGATACAAAAATCAAATGGTCTATAGATAATGAAGGTGATATGAGAGATCCAAGTACTCGTATAGTAGAAGAAAATGGAAATTCAGTATTACAAGTAGGACCAAATGAAACTGCTAAAAAAATAATAATTAGAGCGTCAACTGTTGCATCAGGATTTGCTACAAAAACTTTAAAAATAGTAGAACAAGATGAAATTACAATAGATTCTATTAAAATTACTCAGGCTGAAAATAAAACAACAGCATTAAGAAAAGAAAAAATACAATTTGGTTATGATGTTTTTGATAAAGATGGAAATAGCATCAAAAATCAATTAAACCAACCATTAGTTGTTGATTGGACATTTGAAAGAAAAATTAATGATGATGATGGTACATCAATTAATGAAATAACTGGTAAATTATCTGTAGGAGAGAATGCAAGAGAAGGCAATGTTATAACAGTTAAGGCTTCTGTAAGAGGAACAAGACTAAATGATACTTATGAAATTAAAGTGTTAAATGGTGAATATGAAGAAGACCAAAATGGAAATGGTGGAACTAATCCAGGAAATACAACACCAGGAAACACAACTCCTGGTAACACAACACCAGGAAACACAACTCCTGGAAATCCAGATAACCCACCAGTAGTTCCAACAGTAACTTTAAACAAGAGAGTATCTGCAAGTGGAAATTGTATAATTGAACCAATACCAACAGCAACAATAAAATATTTCAAAGATACAGTAGTTGGAAGTTCAGATAGAAATAAAATCACTGTTACTGATGCAGCAGGAAATACAATTACAGATGAAACTTTACCTTTAAAAACTGGAATGAAATTATCAGTAGATAATAAGCAATATAGTATTTCAAAATTAGGTGATGTTAATTCAGATGGAGATGCAGTTCAACTTGATAGTAATATGATTAAAGCTTATAGATTAGGACTTTTAGAAAGACCATTTACTGAAGCTGAACAAGTTGCAGCAGATATTAACGTAGACGGAAAAACTAATAGAATAGATTCTTATTTATTATTAATGTATAGATCAAAGAAAGATTCTACAGTAGATCCATTTAGAGACTTTACTGAAGAATCAATTAGTAAATTATTTAAATAAAATAAAAAATTACTAAAAAATGGTATTGATTTTTAAAATATTAAATGATAAACTTAAAAATGATATAATATCTATAAGGGAGAGAATATTATGAAGAAAAGGGTAATAATGTATAACATTTTTACTGCAATCATAATACTTTGTACGAGCGTTTATGCAGTAGTCAATGCCGATCTAGACTTTAAATTTGATACTACAAAAACATATCATAAAGGAGATACTGTTGAAATTACTTTAGCGCTAAAAGGTGTTGAAGAAGCCGGAGGAGTAGATAGTATTGAGGGATATATTAATGTAGATAAGAATATTTTAGAAAAGGTTGAATATAGCAGTATAGTTAAAGACTCAAACAACAGAGTGATTATAAAAAATCAACAATATGATGTTATTGATGTAAACAACGACGAATCAGATTTATTTGAAACTTATGGTGTTTTCTTTAACGGACAAGTTGCAAATAATGATTGCAAAATTGTTATAGATTTAAAAAATAAAGTAACAACTGAAGATCTATTAACAATAAGATTTAAAATAAAAGATAATGTTGAACCAGGATTGCATGAAAATGCTATTACTTATAAGTTATTCTCTTTAACAGGCGGTATTTCTTATCAGAGTCCAGAAATAACAAGAAATATTAATATTAGAATTGCTGAATCTGGAAACACAAATGAACCAAATAATACTACAAACACACCAAATGGAAGTGTTGAAAATAGAGTAAATATGGTTAATATAACTGATGAACCACAAAATAATGTTGACGATAACCCAGGTGCTTCAGGAATAGGAAATACAAATACAAATACACCTACTGGAGTTAGAAATAGAGTTAATAATATAGCTAATGCAAATAATTCATATAATGGTGGTTCTTCATCAGCAGGAACAAAAAATGGTGCTTCTGGAACACAAGGAGCAGGAACAAAAACTTCAGGAACAACTAATGATGCTACAGTTAAAAGCGGAGGATTACCTGCTGCAGGAACAACAAAAATAATTATAAGAATAGTCATTTTAGGAGCAGTTTTTGGATACATTATTTATAGAAAATATAATAAATACAGAAGTATTTAAAGATTAGAAGGGATTAATCTTTCAGTAGATTTAAGAGTAGGCATATTTAATATGCTTGCTCTTTTTTGTGTAAAAGTATTGTGTAATTTTTTTATTATGGTATAATATAATTAGTTTAAAAAGGAGGAAATAGAATATGGCTTTATTAATAGTATTAGGAATAATTGTACTTTTAGTTGCTTTTTATATTTCTTTATACAATAAATTGATTACTCTAAAAAATAGAGTAGAGAATGCATGGAGTCAAATTGATGTTCAATTACAAAGAAGATTTGATTTGATACCAAATTTAGTAGAAACTGTTAAAGGATATATGACTCATGAAAATGATGTTTTAACAAAAGTTGCAGAGTTAAGAACTTCATGGGCAAATGCTGGAACAGTTGGAGAAAAAGCAGAACTTAACAATCAATTATCTGGAGCTTTAAAAACAATTATGGCGGTTTCTGAAAACTATCCAGAATTAAAAGCAAATCAAAATTTTAGTGAATTACAAGAAGAATTAAGAAATACAGAAAACAAAATTAGTTATTCAAGACAATTCTATAATGATACAGTTACAAGATATAATACTTCACTAGATGTAATTCCTACAAATATTGTTGCTGGAATGAATTCAGGAAAATTCTCAAAAGCTGAATTGTTTAAAGTTGAAGAAGAAGCAAAAGCAAATGTTAAAGTAAGTTTTGATAAATAATTAAACAATAAGGAGAGCAACAAAAAATTGCTCTCTTTTTGTCTTTTAAGGAGATTGTAATGTACGAAGATATTCAAAGAAACAAAATAAAAACAGGAATAATTGTTACTGTTTTTGCTATTTTAATTGGACTTGCAATATATGGTATTTGTTATTTATTTGATTTGCAAGAATTTGCTGTAGTTATTGCTGCGATTATTGCAATAATTTCTACAATAATAACATATTATAATTGTGATAAGGTTGTACTTATGAGTGTAAATGCAAGACCTGCTACAAGAGAAGAGGATTTACAATTAACAAATATTTTAGATGGATTAATGGTAACAGCAGGTTTATCAAGTAAACCAAAGCTATATGTTATTGAATCTGAACAACCAAACGCATTTGCAACAGGAAGAGATCCAGAGCACAGCATAATATGTGTAACTACAGGATTAATTAGAAAATTAGATTATTATGAATTAGAGGGAGTAGTTGCCCACGAATTGTCTCATATAAAAAATTATGATATTAGACTTTCTGCAGTAGTAAGCGTAATGGCGGGATTTGTTGTAATCCTATCAGATTTGTTTTTAAGAGGTTTTTTAAGGCCATCTAGGAGAAGTAGCGACAATAATAATAAATCAAGTTTAAGCGGTATTATTGCTTTAATAGGACTAGTTTTTTTAATTTTGTCTCCAATTATTTCTTCACTAATACAATTGGCGGTTTCAAGAAGAAGAGAATTTTTGGCAGATGCAACAGCAATTGAGTTTACTAGAAATCCAGATGCTCTTATATCAGCTCTTGTAAAAATCTGTAATGATGACTCAGAACTAGATGTTGCTAGTAAAAGTAATTCATATATGTATATAGAAAATCCATATAAAGAAAAAAGAATGAGTAAAACAAGTAATATATTCTCAACACATCCAACATTAGAACAACGTGTAACAGCATTAAAAAATTTAAAATAAACATGTAGGGGTCTGTCTTGACAGACCCTTTTAATAATATAGAAAATATATTTGAATATGTAGGGGTCGCAGTCCACGGCGATCCTTTTAAAATAATATAAATAATATGTTTTGAATATATAAGGGCAAACATTACCTGTTTTAAAAAAATAGTAATAAATTTTTTGTGCAAGCATAAACTATTATTAAGTCAGGCTTTCAACAAAACAATATTATGAAAACACACATCAAACCCTTACGGCTCATAGTGTTTCATAATTTGACAAAAAGTCTCAAAAAATATATAATTAACTTGTTGTATATTCATGGGAGGAGTTCAACGGATGAAATTAAACAATAAATCCTCTGTTAGTATTATTAGAAAAATAATATTAATGGTGGTTATCTTAGTGGCAGTATTTACAGTTGGTGTAATAGCTACTAATAAAAATGTTAATTTAATAAAAATAGTTTTTGACGATTCAGAAATAACAGTTATTACTTCTAAAACTAAGGTATCGGAAATATTAGATGCTCAAAAAATAGTCTTGTTAGAAGATGAACATGTTTATCCAAGTTTAGAAAGTGATATAGATGTTACTAAAACAATAACAATTAGTAAGCAGCAGAAGGAAAATATAATTATCTCTGAAGAAACAGAGGCAATTACAACTGAAGAAATTTTAGGTAATTATATTACGATTACTGAAAAAATTATTGTTGAAGAAGAGGAAATTCCATTTGAAACAATAACACAAGATATTTCTAATTCTGATACAGATACTTCAGATAGAGTTGTTCAAGAAGGCCAAAATGGATTAAAGCAAGTAAAATATAAAGCTAAATTTAAAGATGAGATTGAACTAATTGATGAAAGAGTTTTAATTTCTGAAGAAATTATTAAAGAACCAGTTGATAAAATTATACAAATATATACTAAAGTTACAAATAGATCTGCTGCAAGAAGCACAGAAATTGCAGCAACATCTGGTGCAGTTTCAAACAGTGTAGAAGGAAAAGAACCAAAAGTTGTTACAATGAATGCTTCAGCATATACTGCAGCAACATGTGGAAAGGCACCAGGAAGCCCAGGATATGGTAGAACAGCTTCTGGTGCAACAGCAAAATCGTATTACACTGTAGCTGCTGGAAGTGCGTATCCAATAGGAACTGTTGTTTACATTCCGTATTTTGCAGATAGTCCAAATGGTGGGTGGTTTGTTGTTCAAGATAGAGGTGGAGCAATATCGAATAACAGAATAGATATTTATTTTGATACTGTTGGAGAATGCTCATCTTTTGGAAGAAAAAATTTAGAATGTTATATATATGAATAAAAAAATCCGATGATGTTCATCGGATTTTTTATTCATGTTATTTATTGTAATATGTGTTAATTATTTAATAAAAATCTGTAGGGGTCGCTGGCCTTAGGCGACCCGTTAATATTTTGCGTCTTTTTAGGGGTCGCCGTGGACGGCGACCCCTACAATAAATTTAATGCATTTTATTATATATAATTTTAATTAATTAAATTGATCAAAATCAAAATCATCAGTTGAGTTTCTGCTTGATAAGTTTGACTGTGGTCCAATGTTATTTGTGCGGATTTTTCTATTACTTGGATGTCCAGAAATATTTACTGTTCCATTTGAAAATTGATAAAATGCCATTGTAGAGAAATCTTTATATGTTAAAACCCAGTTTATAAAAATTATAAATATAACTGTTAATATTCTATCAAAGACCAAAAATACCTTTAATCCTGGACTTATTGTTGTTGCTCCAAGCGCAGCAAAGAATAAATAGAAAACTCCAAAAATAATCTTACAGCCTTCATATATTATAATTGGTAACAAATATAAATAAAAGACTAAATCAAAAGTAAATAGATTAAATCTTTTTCCAATCATTAGTTGTTTACTTTTTAACAAACATACTTTAGGTGAATAAGTTGGATTATCAAAAGCAATATAATTTATCATTCTATAATAATAACTTTCTGTTAAACGCCATATAAAAGAAACAGCTGTAAATACAAAAAATAAAATTTCAAAAAAAAACTACAGACCCGCCTCTATATGATATGGAGTAATAATGACCAAGTAAACGTGTTGAAATTGAAAGTATTAAATTAGGGACTAATAGCTGTAGAAATACTCTAATAAATAACTTATAAGATTTAACAGCGTTTTTAAAACCATAGGTTACAAATTCAAAGAATCTTACAGAATTATTATTGTATAACTGATATTTGCAATAAGATAATCCAAAAAGCACTGGAAGTGCAACAAGTAATTCTATAACAATAAATGCTAAATAGATAATTAAACCTAATAATAAACCTAATAGTGAAGCTAAAGCAAAAACCGATAATGTATTATTATCATCTGATAGTGTATAAGGTTTATTAGCATTTTTACTTGAAAAACTATCTTTTTCATAGTCAGAGTTAAAGTTATCATAATCATAATAATCACTATTATAGTTATCATAATCATAATAATCACTATCATAGTTATCATAATAATAATAATTACTATCATAGTTATCATAATCATAATAATTACTATCATAGTTATCATAATCAAAGTCTTCATCATAATAATTATCATTATAGTTTGTATAATTATCCGAAGCGTTATAATAATTTGAAGATTCATATTTAACTTTTCTTGCTTGATTTAAAACACCATTACTTCCAAGAACTAAACCTAAGGAAGAAATAATTAATATGAGTATAATGGGTAAAGCAATTATAAGTCCACCAACCAGTGACTGAAAAAAAATAAAAAGAAATTTTCCTTGTAAATTGCTTCTGCCTAAAAGTCTCATTTGTGGATTCATTATAATAATCCCCCTTTATCATTTGTAATTACTTTGATTATAGCAATAAGAAAAAATAATGACAATAAAAGTAATAAAATATATATATTTTTAACCAAAATGAAACATTGGCTATTGACAAATGTAAATCGTTCTGATAATATTTTTATATTAATTCAAATTATTTTTTTTCAAATTTTTTTAAATCTTTTTAAATCTTTTTAAAAATCAATAATAATAATAATAAAATAAAGGAGATATTTTTAATTTGGTATCAATTGTCAAAAGCATGATTTTACAGGGATTAGATGGAATTCTAATTCATGTAGAAGTTGATGTTTCATCTGGTATGCCTTCTTGGGAAATTGTTGGTTTGCCAGATACAAGCGTAAGAGAATCTAAAGAAAGAGTAAAATCTGCAATTAAAAACTCAGGCTACGAGATTTTAAGTAGAAAATATATTATAAATCTTTCTCCAGCAGATGTAAGAAAAGAAGGTGCAAAACTTGATTTGTCTATTGCAATAGGAGTTTTATCAGCTATGGAAGTTATATGTTTAGATAATTTCCAAGATACAATTTTTATTGGTGAATTATCATTAGATGGAAAAATAAATAAAGTAAATGGAGTACTTCCAATATGTATAGAAGCAATGAAAAATAATATAAAAAAAGTAATTGTACCTAAGGAAAATTTAAAGGAAGCACAGCTCATTAAAGAAATTAAAGCAGTTGGAATAACAGATCTTAATGAATTAATAAAATATATAAATGGAGAAATTAGTTTTAATTATGAAACCGTAAATATTAAAAGTATTATTGAGGATGATGCGGAATATGAAATTGATTTTTTAGATGTAAAAGGTCAGAATTCAATAAAAAGAGCTTTAGAGGTCGCAGCAGCAGGAGGCCATAATTGTTTGATGATAGGGTCTCCAGGCTCAGGTAAAACCATGATGGCAAGAAGAATTCCAACAATATTGCCTGATTTGACTTTTGAAGAATCATTGGAAATAACTAAAATACATAGTATAGCTGGACTTTTAGAAAATAATGGCTTAGTAACCAAAAGACCTTTTAGAAGTCCACATCATACAATTTCTCCAAATGGAATTATAGGAGGTGGAAAAGTACCCAAACCAGGAGAAATTAGTTTATCTCATTATGGGGTTTTGTTTTTAGACGAATTGCCGGAATTTAATAGAAACACTTTAGAGGTATTAAGAGGACCTTTGGAAGATAGAAAAGTAACAATTACAAGAGTGAGTGCTACTGTAACTTATCCATGTAATTTTATGTTAGTGGTTAGTTTAAATCCATGTCCTTGTGGATATTTTGGTAATAAAGAAAAAGAATGTACCTGTACAATTAAAGAAAGAGAAAAATATTTAAATAAAATAAGTGGTCCATTACTAGATAGAATAGATATTCAGGTAGAAGTTCCTAGTGTTAAATATAATGAGCTTTCTGGAAATAAAGGAGAATCTTCAAAAGAAATTAAAAAAAGAGTAAACGAAGCTAGAAATATTCAACTTCAAAGATATAAGGAATACGGAATATATTCTAATTCAGAACTTACACCAAAATTAATTGAAAAGTTTTGTAGCTTAGAAGAAAGTACCAAAGTAATATTTAATTCTTATTTTGAAAAAATGAATTTTAGTGCAAGAGCATATTCAAGAATTTTAAAAGTTGCAAGAACAATTGCAGATTTAGATGGAAGTGAAAAAATACAAACTAACCATATATTAGAAGCAATAGGCTATAGGAGTTTAGATAAAAACAATGAATTATAAAATACTTAATATTATAGATGTAGAATATCCTGAAAAATTAAAGAGAATAAAAAAACCACCAGAAAAATTATATTATGTGGGTGATTTAAATCTATTAAAAGAACCAATTTTTGCTATTATTGGAACAAGATATGCTACTGAATATGGAAGAAAAATTGGAAATTATTTTGCACAAGAATTAGCTAAAAAATTTGTAATTATAAGCGGAATGGCAATTGGAATAGATACAGTATCTCATAAAGGAGCTCTTAAGGTTAGTGGGAAAACAATAGCTGTTTTAGGCAGTGGATTTGACAAAATATTTCCAGAGGAAAATAAAAATCTATTTGGTGAAATAATTGAAAAGGGTGGATTAGTCCTTTCAGAATATGATCCAAAAACAGAAGCAAAATCAGCTAATTTTCCTAAAAGAAATAGAATAGTAAGTGGACTATCAGATGGTATTTTAGTAATAGAGGCAGGATATAGAAGTGGAACAGGAATAACGGTTGGTCTTGCAAAAGAACAAGGTAAAAAAGTATTTGCAATTCCAGGAAGATTAGATAGTGAATATGGAATAGGAGTAAATCGTTTTATAAAAGAAGGAGCAGAATTAGTAACACAAATAGATGATATTCTAAACTTTTATCCACAAATCAAGAACAAAAAGTGGAAAAATATATCACAAAACCAAGAAATAAAGGAAGAATATAAAGAAATATTTGAATTATTAAAACAAGAACAAATGGGAGTAGAAGAAATAGCCACACGATTAAAAGAGAATAATATTAGAAAAATAATGACAACACTAAGTTTAATGGAAATTGAAGGACTAATTGATAATGAAATAGGAAAAGGATATAGAATTATTTTAATTCCACCGGGAGCTGATGCCAAAGAAAAGAATATATTTTAGGAGGAATAATGAATAAAGACAATATAGGTTTTGAAGGAGAAAATATTGCTTGTCATTATTTAGAAAAAGAAGGATGTGAAATATTAGACAGAAATTTTATATGTAACTTCGGAGAAATAGATATAGTTGCAAGAGATAAAAATGAAATAGTTTTTATAGAAGTAAAAACAAGAACAAATAATAAATATGGCAGACCATGGGAAGCAGTAGATACATATAAATTAAACCATATTATAAAAACGGCCAAATACTATATTTACAGAAACAATATGGAAAAAGAGTATATAAGATTTGATATTATAGAAATATTTATTGGAAAAAAACATACAAAAATAAATCAAATAAAAAATATAATGATATAAATGACATTCAAACAGTAATTATTAGTACTTGATTTATTAATATTTTATAAATATAATTATAAACAGGAGAAATAGATATGAAATTAATTTCGTGGAATGTTAATGGATTAAGAGCTATAATAAATAAAGGGTTTGAAGAAACATTTAAAAAACTTGATGCAGATGTTTTCTGTATACAAGAAACAAAAATGCAACCTGATCAATTAGATTTAAATTTTGATGGATATAGTAAGATGTTTAATAGTGCAGTAAAAAAAGGATATTCAGGAACAGCAATTTATACTAAAATAAAACCAAAGAATATAACATATGGAATTGGAATTGAAGAACATGATACAGAAGGAAGAGTTATAACAGCTGAATTTGAAAGTTTTTATTTGGTAAATTGCTATACACCAAATAGCCAAAAAGAACTAGCAAGATTAGATTATAGAGTAAAATGGGAAAATGATTTTAGAAATTATCTAAAAAAACTTGATGAAATAAAACCGGTTATACTATGTGGAGACTTAAATGTTGCTCATAAAGAAATAGATTTAAAGAATCCTAAATCGAACAGACATAATGCAGGATTCACAGATGAAGAAAGACAGGAAATGACAAAGCTTTTAGAATCAGGATTTATTGACACTTTTAGATTTTTATACCCTGATAAGGGAAATATTTATTCATGGTGGTCTTATATGAGAAACGCTAGAGAAAATAATGCAGGGTGGAGAATTGACTATTTTATTGTATCTGATAGAATAAAGAATAGAATATTAGATGCAAAGATTCATGATGATATATTTGGTAGCGATCATTGCCCAGTAGAACTAGATATAGATATTTAAAATAATATGTAGGGGGCCGTTGGTCGCCTGTAAGAAAGAATAATAATTTAAAATATTATAAATTTACGAAAGGAAAAAAATGAAAAAAAGACAAGAGACAAAAAAGTTCATAAGTATTTTAATACTTGGAATAGTATTAATTACGGTTTATAAAACACTAGATAGCTTTGGAACTATATTTGCGTGGCTAGGAAAATTGAAAGACATAATAATGCCATTTTTCATGGCTCTACTTTTGGCTTATATGCTTTATATACCATGTAGAGGAGTAGAAAAAGCAATAAGAGATTCAAAAGTAAAATTTCTGAAAAAAAGAGTTCGAGGAATTAGCGTTTTTATAGTTTACTTAATGGTGCTTATAGCTTTATTTATTATATTTACAATTATTGTTCCTAGACTTCAAGTTACAATAATTGAAATAGTAAACAATTTTCCGGATTATTATAATAAGAGTATAGAATTTATTAAGGATTTACCAGAAGAGTCGTTTTTAAGAAAACTAAATTTAGATGTTTTGGTTACTAGCTTAGAACAAAAGAACATTGGAGAAAGAATTATAGACTTAGTTGATTTTGAAAATCTTCAAGAATATATAAAAGGTGTTGTAGGAATAACACATGTACTTTTTGATATTTTTGTAGTAATTGTTGTTTCAATTTACATTTTGCTAGAAAGAGGAAAGATAAAAGAATTTTTAAAATCCCTAGCTGATGCATTATTTAGTGATGAATTAAATCAAAAGTTAGATAGATATTATAACGAAACAAATAGAGTCTTTTTCGGATTTGTAGCTGCACAATTAACTGACTCAGTATTTGTTGGCGTTTTAATATCAATAGCTATGATTATTATGAAAGTAAAATATGCTGTATTATTAGGATTCATGATAGGATTATTCAATATTATTCCATATTTGGGAGCAATAGTTGCAGTAACAATTGCAGGACTTATAACAATATTTACTGGAGGATTTTCTCAAGCGCTTACAATGTTAATTGTAGTAATAATAATACAACAAATTGATGCAAATATAATTGAGCCTAAAATAATAGGTTCATCATTAAAACTAAGTCCAATACTTATTATATTTTCAGTAACATTATTGGGGGCATACTTTGGAATACTAGGAATGTTCTTAGCTGTACCAATAGTTGCAATGATAAAAGTTTTAGTGCTAGATTTTATTAAAGAAAGAAAACAAGAAAAATTATTATTAAAGCAATCAAAAGATAAATAATTTTCGCCTTTTGGGGACACTTTAAAAAAACAAGGTTTTATTGTTTTAGGGGACAGGTTTATTTTTAAACCTGTCCCCTAATTATTTCTTTTATTATTTTTGGGAAGTGTCCCCGAATGATTTCGTGAGTGGAATTTGATTCAGATATTTCTATTGTATTTAAAATCGGATCAATATTTTGTGCCATTGTTTCAACGCTTTCTGCAGGAATTTGAATATTAAATGTATAAATCAAATTATTAATCTTTAATATATAAACTTGTAAAAAATATGTTGTATTAGAATCTAAATATTTTAAATTATATTTATATCCTGGAAATTCTTTGACAGTGCATTCTTCTAAATCTGAAATTTCAATAATACTTTCAAAGTTTAACGGGTAATAATGATAATCGGATTCTGCAACTTTTGAAAAATCAGCATCATCAAAACCTTCAATTTTTGAAATATAGAAATTAAAATCATTTTCAGAGTGCAATTCCAATAAAAAATTATTTGAAGGAATTGTTTCTTTAATTTTTAGATCTTTTTTAAAAGTAATATTAAAACAATTATCAATTAAAAATGATTTATCTTTTAAAATTATTGGTGAATTAGAATTTTTTCTTCCAAATATAAAAATTATTAAACTTAAGATTAAAATAACAAAAAGAATAACCAATGCAATAATAACTTTTTTTATATTTAATTTTGGTTCTCCATAAATAGAATTCATATTATCCTCCAACTATTATTATCATATATTAAAAAGAATTAAAAAGCAAGGTGATATATATTTGTAACATTTTTGTAAAAAAAATGAAAAAATAATCCCGAAAAGCTTGACTTCCCTAAGTAAAAAATGTTATACTAATTTAGTATAATAATATAATTTTGAAAAAGGAAGGTAATAAATGTTTAATTTAGAGTTTTTAAACTATATTAAAATTTAAAAGAAATATTTTGAAAATATAGTAAAAACAATAAATTAGCAAATATTATCTTTATTTTTTGCGTATTAGACTTTTTATGAAGAGGAATTAAATTTAGAAGGAACTACATTTTAAAAATGTTTTAGCAGGACAACTTTTAAAATGTAAAAACTCTATTTTTAAGAGGGACTTTATAAAAAGATAATATATAAACTGCTAAATATAATATAAAGGGTGGTTTGTTTTGGTAAAATTAAAAGACATTGTACATGAAAAGAGTGTACGCAAAACTTTTTCTAAGATTGGCGATTTTATAGATATGCCCAATCTTATTAAGGTTCAGAAAGATTCTTACAACTGGTTCGTAAAAGAAGGTCTAGGAGAAGTACTAAAAGATATATCTCCAATTATAGACTATTCTGGGAACTTGGTGTTGGAATTTTTTGATTATTACATGGAAGAAACAACTAAGTATACTTTGGAAGAAGCCAAAGAAAGAGATGCAACTTATGCTACAAGACTTCATGTAAAGGTAAGATTAATCAACAGAGAAACAGGAGAAATTAAGGAACAAGAAATCTATTTAGGAGATTTCCCATTAATGACAGACAGTGGAACTTTCATCATCAATGGTGCCGAAAGAGTTGTTGTCAGCCAATTAGTTCGTTCTCCAGGATGTTATTATGATTCTAGTTATGACAAAACAGGTAAAAAGTTGTATACAACAACAGTTATGCCAATTAGAGGTGCATGGTTAGAATATGAAACAGATAGTAATGATGTTTTCTATGTTAGAATTGATAGAACTAGAAAATTACCAGTTACTACATTATTAAGAGCAATTGGATTAGACACTGATGAAAAAATTATCGAATTCTTTGGAGAAGACGATAAAATATTAGCTACAATTGCAAAAGATCCAATAAAAACTCCTGAAGAAGCAATTATTGAAATTTACAAAAAATTAAGACCAGGAGAACTTCCAACAGTAGATGCTGCAAGAAACTTATTTAGCGGATTATTCTTTGATGACAGAAGATATGATCTAGCAAAAGTTGGAAGATACAAATACAACAAAAAATTAGGATTAGCTTCAAGAATTTCTGGATATGTTTCTTTTGATACAATAGCAAATCCGGAAACAGGAGAAGTTTTAGTAGAAAAAGATACTATTATTACTCCAGAAGTTGCAAAACAAATTCAAGATAGCGCAATTAATGTTGTTTATTTAAAAGTAAATGACAAAAAAGTTAAAGTAATAGGAAATGGAACAGTTGATCTTAAAGCATATGTTGATCCTAAAATTGCAGAAGAGCTTGAAATAAAATTAGATGTAAATTATGAAGTTCTTAAAAATATTTTAGAAACAACAGATAAAAAAGACTTGAAAAAAGTAATAAGTGAAAGACATGATGAATTAGTTCCAAAACATATTGTAACAGAAGATATGTTAGCTTCAGTAAATTATTTATTAAATTTACAATATGATGTTGGAAAAATAGATGATATTGACCATTTAGGAAACAGAAGAATTAGATGTGTTGGTGAATTATTGCAAAATCAATTTAGAATTGGTTTAACAAGATTAGAAAGAGTAGTAAGAGAAAGAATGACAATTCAAGACTTAGATGTTATTACTCCTCAAACATTAATCAATACAAAACCAATAACATCTTCAATTAGAGAATTCTTTGGAAGTTCACAATTATCACAATTTATGGATCAAACAAACCCACTTTCAGAATTAAC
>JAEEGL015553405.1_pt1 | contig 17856 bp, 18 predicted proteins | sample 9134231 | NCBI WGS metagenome assembly JAEEGL01 (sample SAMN16246548, study PRJNA631951) | gut metagenome | biome: gut microbiome; feature: rumen; material: fiber-attached | host: Bos | place: Iran: Karaj | collected 2018-10 | reverse complement strand
TGGTGTTATGGGCCGATGTCACGGCGTGGAAGTCGCCCGTGAAGTGCAGGTTGATTTTCTCCATGGGCAGCACCTGGGCATAGCCGCCGCCGGCAGCACCGCCCTTCATGCCGAAGCAGGGGCCGAGCGAGGGCTCGCGCAGGGCCACGGAAGCCTTCTTGCCCATCTTGTTCAGACCCAGTGCCAGGCCGATGCTGACGGTGGTCTTGCCAATGCCGGCCTTCGTGGGGCTGATGGCCGTCACCAGTATCAGGTGGCTCTTCCTCACCCTCTTCTCGTCGATGAGGCCGATGGGCACCTTTGCCATATAGCGTCCGTAGGGCTCTATGTCCTCGGGGGCAATTCCTAACTCTGCTGCAATTTCGCCAATAGGCTTCAGCTCACATTCACGTGCAATCTGTATGTCAGTTTTCATGATGATATAGTGTGATAATAGACTTTTTGATGCTAAATCAATTAAATTTGGGCACAAAATTACAAAAAAATGCTCAAAAACAAGCAAAAATAAAATATTTTCACTACTTTTGCAGAGTGAAACCACGTTATGCGTCTGTGGCGCATGGCAAAGACATTATTATTAACCACAAAACAACACACTATGGATTACAAGATTATCGACATTGAGGGCGTGGGCGACGTCTACGCAGAGAAACTACAGGCAGCTGGAATCAACAAGGTAAGTGAGCTGCTCGACAAGTGCGCCGACCCGAAGGGCCGCAAGGAGCTGGCCGAGGCTACGGAAATCAGCGAGAAGCTCATCCTGCGCTGGACGAACCATGCAGACTTGTTCCGCATCAACGGCGTAGGCCCGCAGTTTGCCGAGCTGCTCGAGGCCGCCGGCGTGGACACGGTGAAGGAGTTCCGTCATCGCGTGGCTGAGAACCTTCAGCCGAAGCTGGCCGAAATCAACGAAGCCCGCCACATTTGCGGACGTGTGCCCGCAGTCGTGGAGGTGCAGAAGATGATTGACCAGGCCAAGGAGCTGGAGCCCCGCGTGACATATTAAATTAGGGTGAGGCGTTCGCGCCGGATAAGCTCGGCGGCGGCAAGTGCGGTGAGCACGGCGCCGCAGAGCATGAGATGGAGCAACTGCGAAGAGGTGGTGGGCATCGTGGCGAGCAAGCCAATGATGCCTGCCACTAATATATTCCATCCACCAATGAGCGTGAACACGATGAGGCCCACGGCGATGCAGGCTGCCGTCCACAGTCTGGAGAGGCGCACCTGATGCTCAGGAAGGCGCGTCATCACGCGGTGTGTGAACCCGTTGTCGGGCAGCTGCTCGGCACGTGCCGCCTGGAAGAACTGCTCCAGGAGGAGGTCGTCGTCGGTGGTAGAACCTCCCCCTGCTCCTTCGAAAGAGGGGTGAACGAGCGGGTTGCTGTGGTATGTATTATTTTCCGTCATATCCGTTTTGTTTTAGGAAAGTCTTCAGTTTCTCTTTACCACGCCGCAAGTGCGACTTTACTGTGTTTGTTGGCATGCCTGTTATCTGGGCGATTTCCTCGATGGGCACGCCGTCGATCATCTGCAGTGTGATACATGTCCGTTCTGCTTCGCCTAGCAGTGAGAGTGCCCGTCGCACATCCATGATGGTGCTTTGCGACGGTGTTCCTGCCTTCACGGCCATCACTGCGGGGGATGCCGTGCCGTCCATGGACACGGTCTCCTCGCGGTGACGACGCTGGTAGTCGTAGAAGGTATTGTAGGCTATGCGCGTGAGCCATGTCTGGAAGGATGCCATCCCCCGGAACTGGCTGATGCTCTGGTAGGCTTTCAGGAAGGTGTCCTGTGCCAGGTCGTCGCTCAGGGTCTCGTCACCGTGCGTCAGGTTCAGCAGGAACCGTCTGACGGGCGACTGGTACTTGTGTACCAGCTGCTCGAAGGCGCGTTGGTCGCGGAAGAGTGCTACCTTGGTAACGAGGGTGAGATCAGCGAGCATGTCCTGGCCGTTTATTGTTTATTGTTTATTGTAGGAAAGGGTTTCCGTGGCATTACGATACACATTATTATATATAGTATGATGCCTGGGAAGATGGTGCAAACTGCCAGGAAGGCGTAACCTATGCGGACCAGTGTGGGGTCAAGGTCGAAATACTCTGCCAGGCCGGCACATACGCCGCCGAGCAAGCGGTCATCAGACCGATAAAGCTTCTGTGTCATAGTTGTTTGGGTGTTAATAGGTTGTGATATCATTTTTGTTAGAAGAGCGCGCGATGAAGAGGTTTCCCAGTCCGATGCAGAGGATGAGGATGCCGATGCCGGCTCCAACCTTTCCGGCGGCCCATCCGAGGAGGAAGGTCAGTCCTATGCCGAGGCACACTTGGCGGATGCCCTTCTGCCGCACGTCGCCGGGTGCTTCTTCCGCTTTCGGCATCAGGTCGTTGGGGATGGGCTGTCCGTTCTGCATGGCCATCTCTGCCAGGCGCATGCGGTTCTTACGGTTTTTGTAGATGAACCAGAGGATGAGTCCGATGATGACGATGGGCGAGATGACGAAGATGATGATGAGCACGGCCAGCACGAAGAACATGCCCATGAAGCTGTTGGTGTCCATCCCGTCCCAGAAGGAGTTGAACATCTGGCCGTTGACAGGGTCGTTGTCGTCATCGTCGAAGAAGTCGTCGAAGTCTGGGTCGAGTGGCACCGGCGTAGCGACCACCGAGCCGGACTGTGAGGAGGTTGTGTCCGAGAAAGCCTCTATCTCGTCGGGCGGTGTCGTACCGTTGCTGAGCGAGTCGGGCTGGGCCGTGGCAGGAATGAATGTGAAGGCTGCCAGCATCAGGAAAATTGAAAAGAGTTTTGTCTTCATAATTGTTATGTTTTTTTGTTTTGTTCATCCGTTTGACGGAAGAAGCCCTCGGAAAGTTGCAAAAGTACTGTTTTTTTTGATAACATAATAGCATTTTTGTCTCTTTAGCTTTGTTCTTTTGCTAATAAGCAGTACTTTTGCATGAAAATTACTAACCATATTTTTTATTTATGTCCGTCAAGTCATTTTTCCTGTCTCTGTGCGTTCTTATTGCCCTGCCGGCCTACTGCCAGTTGCGTACCCATGTGTACATCAATGATTTTGGTGCCCAGTGGGACATTTCGGTGGTGAATGATAGTCTGGAGAACATGAGCCTCAGCGAGGATGCCTGGACGCTCTACCTGAACAATAGGAGTGGCATCGTGGTGCCCTTCAGCGTGGAACAGATGGACAGCCTGACCTTTGAGGAGGAACCACTGGTGGAGACGAAAGACAAGTACCAGGTGTTCACGCTCTACGTTACCACTGCCGGCGGCGAGGACATTACCTCGCGTGACGAGTACAAGGCGTGCCACATCGCCCTTGGAGCCAAGGGGGCGTTTACCAGCTACTCTGCCAACGCACAGATTCGAGGCCGTGGCAACAGCTCGTTTCTCTGGTACGACAAGAAGCCGATGCGCCTGAAGTTTGACGAGAAGCACAAGGTGCTGGGACTTTCGAAGGCGAAGAGCTGGGTGCTGCTGGCTAACTACCGTGACGTGACGGACATGATGAACACCTTTGTCTTTGAGGCCGGAGAATGGCTCGGACTGCCCTTCACCAATCATACGCGCTACGTGGAGCTGTTTGTCAACGGCGACTACCGGGGCGTGTACCAGCTGACGGAGCAGGTGCAGCAGAACAAGAACCGCGTGAACGTGAGCGACGAGCGGGGCATACTGCTGTCGCTTGACGTGGACGACGGCCCTGGCGAGAGTCCATACGCCACGGATAACTTCACGTCGAAGGTGTACAAGATGCCTGCTTGCGTGAAATATCCTGACGAAGAGGCATTTACTGATAATACCGTAGACTCGGTGAAGGCCGTCTTTGCTATCTTGGAACAGGCTATCAAGGACAAGAACTATGCTCAGGTGAAGGAGCTGCTGGACATACCGTCGTTCATCAAGTACCTGCAGCTGCAGGAGTTCGTCTACAATGTGGAATTGTCGGCGCCACGCTCCATCTTTCTTTTCAAGGACGGTGACGGCAAGTGGTTCATGGGCCCGCTATGGGACTTCGACGCTGGCTATGACTTCGACTGGGGAAACATGTATACCGGCCACACCTTCTTTACTGACTACCGTGAGACCGTCATGGGAACTAATCCGCTGAAGCGCAACGGACAGTATAGCTATGTGCCGCAGTTCTTCACCGACCTCTTCGGCTGTCGAGAATTTGTTGAGGAATACAAGAGCCGATGGGCTGCCGTAAAGGATGAAATAGTCAGCCGTAACTGGGCCGAGTGCATGAAATACGTAAATAACCTCCGAACAAGTGGTGCCATGGAGCGTGAGGCCACGCGCTGGCCTATCAAGGGTAAGAATTTCGACACCGAGCTGGAGAAGATGCACCAGTGGCTGCTCAACCGTTGCAACTTCATTTCAGACCTCATTGCCAACATCCCCGTACCCGAAGAGATTACACCTGTCACCGACAGCAAACTCTGTGGCACCATCAAGACCAGCGTTTCGATGGACTGGAGCAAGGGCTTCTCCCAGTCGAACAAGGTGAAGGTGAACCGGCAGACATTGGTGAACCTCATGGGAATCTCCATGAGCACGCTGAAGGATTCAGACATCACCATCGTGCCCCTCGACACCGATGGAAACGAAGGCATTAACGGCACCAACGGTGTCTTTGGGGCGTGGTTCGACGAGGACGGCAATCCTGGCGTGTTTGCCGACGGACATGTGTACATAGAGGTGTTCGATGATCTGTGGAACTGGAACTGCGGCCTCTATCAGCAGAACTGTTATGACGACGAGCATACCGTTACCATGCAGTACCAGTATCCCTATAAGGGTACGCTGTTGAAGGTCAACATAGAGGTGAAATTCACCATTACGGGCAGCGGCTGGTGGTGGTGATGCTTCTCAGTCCGGCGAAGGTAAGGAAGCCGTTCAGCAGCAGCAGTTCGTAGCCGAAGTGATAGTCCCACAGCTGTTCGGAGAGCGTGCTGACGGCATAGCACAGCAGCGGCGACAGTACGCATATCAGCGGCACCCAGTGGCCACGCACCCCTCGGCGGGTAAACAGTCCGAAGGCAAAGAGACCCAGCAGGGGGCCGTAGGTGTAGCCCACGATTGTATAGATAGCATCAATGAGCGAACGGTTGTTCAGCATGTCGAAGGCCACGATAACTCCCACAAATAAAATGCAGATGACGAGATGTGTGTTACGGCGCAGACGCTCGTCATCGGCGTTTTTTCTTATATCGACACAGTAGCTTGTCGTGAGCGATGTCAGCGCGGAGTCGGCACTGGAGAAGGACGCAGCCACGATGCCCGTCACGAAGAGTGCCCGTATAGTAGGCAACGCTTCCAAGCGTTGCATTTCCCCGTTGACGAACATCGGCAGCAGCTCGTCACCTTTTGCAGGGATGACTACCCCCTGTGCCTCAAAGAGCTGTGCCAACAGTACTCCCAGCGACAGGAAAAGCAGGTTGGCAGGCAGGAAGGCCAGACCGTAGGAGCACATATCCTTCTGCGCCTCATGTAGCGTCCGGCAAGTGAGATTCTTCTGCATCATATCCTGGTCAAGACCCGTCATCACCACTACGATGAAAGCTCCGCTGAGCAGCTGTTTCCAGAAATACTGCGGCGAGGTCCAGTCTTCAAAGACGAAGATGCGGCTGCGGGCATCGCTGGCCACTGCATGTACGGCATCGTTCAGGGAGTAGCCCGATTGCTGCATCACCACATATATAATAAGTAGTAAGGAGGCGAAAAGGCAGAAGGTCTGGAACGTGTCAGTGAAAACCAGCGTGCGTACCCCGCCGTGGCGTGTGTAAAGCCAGATAAGCAGCACCATCGCCGTCACCGTCAGCCAGAAGGGTACGCCCCATGCCGACAGGACAAACTGTTGCAGGATGATGCAAACGACGTAGAACTTTATCGCTGCGCCCACCATCTTCGACACGAGGAAGAACCAGGCCCCCGTCTGGTATGCCTCCGGCCCAAGACGCTGCCCTAGATAGGTGTAGATGGACGTGAGGTTCAGCCGGTAGTAGACAGGCAGCAGAACGAAAGCCACGGCCAGATAGCCCAGGATGAAACCCAGGCACACCTGTAGGTAGGTCATCTGCGAGGAAAGCACCATGCCCGGTACGCTGACAAAAGTAACACCGCTGATGCTTGCCCCCACCATGCCAAAGGCCACCAGGGGCCACGGCGACCGCCGCCCGGCACGGAAGAACGTGTCGTTGCTGGCTCCGCGACGTGCCGACCTGCGGCTGATGGCAAAGAGCACGGCGAAATAGGCGAGGACAATGATTAATAGTGTCATAGTGGGCTGCAAAATTACTGCTTTTCGGCCATACGGCAAAAGAAAAGGGGTGTTTTCTTTGGCTGTCACAATTATTATTATTACTTTTGCACCCGAAAAACTAAACCAAACAACTGATTATGAAACAAACTGACTGGCCCAACGTGCTGCTGCTGGCTTACTGCGGCTCGCTGCTTTTTTTTGCCGTGGTGTTCGCAATCATTGGCTATCTGTCGCTGAACAGTACCCTTGACTGGCACGTTATCACCTACGCTATGGCCATCTTCGGCATTGCCCAGGCGGTGACTACGCTCGTCGTGCCCTTGGCCATGACGAAGACATCGATGAAGACCGCCGCCTTCATTGTCGTAGCTTTGGCCATGATTATCACCATAGCAACGCTCGTGCAGCGAATCATGCACACCTCAAATGTGGGATATTGAAAAAATGAAAAAATGAAAGAATGAAAAATTAAAAGATTAAATATAAAATGAAAGTAATGAAATTCGGCGGAACGTCCGTAGGTTCCGTGGCAAGCATCCTAAGCTTGAAGAAAATCGTAGAGGCAGAAGCCGGACGGGGGCCTGTCATCGTTGTCGTCAGTGCGCTTGACGGCATCACCGACAAGTTGCTGGGCATGGCCCGCATGGCTATGAATGGCGATGAGCAGTGGCGTGAGGAGTACGACATGGTCGTGGAGCGTCACCACCAGATGATTGACACCATTATTTCCGACACCGCCCGCCGTAAGGAGTTGTTAAAGAAGGTTGATGGTCTGCTGGAGCAGCTACAGAGCATCTGTAATGGTGTGTTCCTTATTCACGACCTCTCGAAAAAGACTGAGGATGCCATCGTCTCTTACGGTGAGCGCTTATCCTCGAACATCGTGGCCACACTTGTTGAAGGTGGACAACGCATGAACAGCCGCGACTTCATCCGCACGGAGAAAAAACAGGGCAAGAACGTGCTTGACGAAGCACTGACCACGCAGCTCGTCCGTGAAGCTTTTCGTTCATTGTGTTGCGTTACCAACGCAACAAACGGAACGGTAGCCGTCGTTCCCGGCTTCATCGCCCGCGACCGTGACAGCCACGAGACCACGAACCTCGGTCGTGGCGGCTCTGACTATACCGCCGCCATTATCGCCGCTGCCCTCGATGCTGAGGTGCTGGAGATTTGGACCGACGTGGACGGCTTCATGACCGCCGACCCGAAGGTTATCCAGAGTGCCTACACCATCAACGAACTCTCCTACGTCGAGGCTATGGAGCTTTGTAACTTCGGCGCGAAGGTTGTCTATCCGCCGACCATCTACCCCGTCTGCATCAAGCATATCCCCATCCGCGTGAAGAACACCTTCAACCCCTCGCATCCCGGAACGCTCATCAAGGATAAGATAGACGACGACCTGAAGCCCATCAAGGGTATATCTTCCATCAAGGGAACCACGCTCATCACCGTCACCGGCCTCTCGATGGTGGGTGTCATCGGTGTGAACCGCCGTATCTTCACCACCTTGGCCAACCAGGGCATATCAGTGTTTATGGTGTCGCAGGCATCGTCGGAGAATAGCACCTCTATCGGTGTCCGCGACGAGGATGCACAGACTGCCATAGATGTGCTCAACGAGGAATTCAGTAAGGAGATTGCCACTGGTGCCATGTTCCCCATGCAGGCCGAGAGTGGTCTGGCTACCATCGCTATCGTGGGTGAGAACATGAAACACACACCGGGCATAGCTGGTAAACTCTTCGGCACGCTAGGACGTTCTGGTATCAGCGTCATCGCCTGTGCTCAGGGTGCCTCGGAGACAAACATCAGCTTCGTTGTCGAGGGACGTTTCCTGCGCAAGTCGCTCAACGTGCTCCACGACTCCTTCTTCCTCTCGGAATACAAGGTGCTCAACCTCTTCATCTGCGGAACGGGCACTGTGGGCGGCATGCTTCTCGAACAGCTGCGCACACAACAGCAGGTGCTCATGCAGAACAAGCGACTGAAGCTTAATGTGGTGGGTGTCAGCGACGTAGACAACTTCGTACTCGACCGTGAAGGCATCGACCTTAACAGTTATGAGACCACCCTACGTGCTGGCGAACCTGCTAATACGGAGCGGATGCGCGACGAGATTGTGAAGATGAACATCTTCAATTCGGTTTTCGTCGACTGTACTGCCAGCCGACAGATTGCAGCTCTCTACCAGACATTCTTAGAACACAATATCTCCGTCGTCGCCGCCAATAAGATTGCTGCCTCCAGCGACTATGCCAGCTATCAGAAGCTGCGCCAGACGGCTCGTGACCGTGGTGTGTGGTTCCGCTACGAGACCAACGTGGGTGCCGGACTTCCCATCATCGGCACTATCAATGACCTGTGTAACTCGGGCGACAAGATTCTAAAGATTGAGGCCATCCTCAGCGGTACGCTCAACTTCATCTTCAACGAGATTGCTGCTGACGTGCCCTTCTCCGAGACCGTGCGCCGCGCCAAGGAGCAACGTTACTCTGAACCCGACCCACGTATCGACCTCTCTGGAACAGACGTCATTCGCAAGCTCGTCATCCTCACCCGCGAGGCTGGCTACAAGGTGGAGCAGGCCGATGTGGAGAAACACCTCTTCGTGCCCGACAGCTATTTTGAGGGTTCTCTCGATGACTTCTGGAAGCGTTTGCCCGAGCTGGATGCCGACTTCGAGGCTCGCCGCAAAGTGCTGGAAAAGGAAGGCAAGCGCTGGCGTTTCGTTGCCACAATGGAGAACGGAAAAACCAACGTCGCCCTGAAGGAGGTGCCGTCAAGCCATCCCTTCTACTCCCTCGAAGGCTCGAACAACATCGTGCTCCTCACCACCGAGCGCTACAAGGAGTACCCCATGCTCATCCAGGGCTACGGTGCCGGTGCCGCTGTCACAGCTGCCGGTGTATTCGCCAACATTATGTCTATCGCGAATATTTAAATGAAACACATTATTATATTAGGTGACGGCATGGCCGACCTGCCCGTGGAAAGGCTGGGAGGGAAAACGTTGTTGCAGTATGCACACAAGCCGATGATAGACCAGCTGGCGCGTGAGGGACGCACAGGTCGTCTCGTCACCGTGCCTGATGGCTTCCCTCCAGGCAGTGAGGTGGCCAACACCGCCATCCTGGGCTATGACCTGGAAAAGGTCTATGAAGGCCGTGGTCCTCTTGAGGCTGCGAGCATCGGTTATGAGATGGCATCCGATGACTTTGCTATCCGCTGCAACATCATCACCCTTGAAGTCGGGAAGATTGTTACCCACAACGGCGGCAACCTGCAGACCGACGATGCCCGCGTGCTCATCGACTACTTGAACGAGACGCTGGCCAAGCCCATCAACGAGCGTGAGCGCCAGCGACTGGGCAAGGACTGCCCTGAGGGTTTTGAGCGGGTGAAGTTTATCGCCGGTATCCAGTATCGCCACCTACTCGTCATCAAGGGCGGTTCGAAGCTCATCATCTGCTCACCGCCCCACGATCATCCCGGCGAGGAGTGGCGTCCCCTGCTGGTTCAGCCCGTTCCCTGTTGTGTAAACTGCGGCAATGCCGCAGTACACTCAACAGCCCTCACACCGCAGCAGACCGCCGACCTCATCAATGAGCTTATCTTGAAGTCGCAGGAGCTGCTGCCCATGCATCCCTACAACCTCGCGAAAGCCGCGAAGGGCGAGCGTCAGGCCAACAGCATCTGGCCTTGGAGCGGTGGCTACCGCCCTTCCATGCAGACGCTACAAGAACTCTATCCACAAGTGAAGAGCGGGAGCGTCATCTCTGCCGTCGACCTCATCCAGGGCATCGGCAAGTATGCCGGCCTCGACATCGTCAAGGTTCCCGGAGCCACCGGTCTTGCCGACACCAACTACGAGGGCAAGGCTGAGGCAGCCATCAAGGCCCTGAAGGAGCAGGACTTCGTCTTTGTTCACGTGGAGGCCAGCGATGAGGCCGGCCATGACGGTGACCTCGACCTGAAGCTCAAAACCATAGAATACCTCGACCAGCGGCTCATACGTCCCATCTACGAGGCCACTCAGAACATGGACGAGCCCGTCTGCATCGCCGTGCTCCCCGACCATCTCACTCCCGTAGAGATGCGCATACACGTAGGCCAGCCCGTGCCCTTCCTTTTCTGGCATCGTGGCATTGAGCCTGACGACGTGCAGCAATACGACGAGGTGTCCTGTGTCTCTGGAGGCTACGGCCTACTACGGTTGGAGCAGTTCATGCAGACACTGATGAGCATCTAGCATCCTGTTTTGTTGAAGAAATCGGCTCTTTGGCAGAAAACATTTGTCCGCTAGGGGATAAGTGCGTAGATTTGCACACGAAATAAATCATAATGAAATCATGGAGGAGATTCTGAGCCAATTCAAACCCATTACGCTGGCCGAAATGAGCGGCGTGAAGCTGATGAACCGAACCGATACGAAGTTCGTCACCACGCTGTCTCAGGTGGAGCGACTGTTGCTCATGGCCAGTAATGACTACTACGCTCAGGAGATAGGTGGCGAACGCAACATGCTCTACGACACCACTTATTTCGATACTTTTGACTTTGGCATGTACCGCCAGCACCAGAACGGCTTTGCCCGGCGGCAGAAGATTCGCTTCCGCACCTACGTCAGTTCCAACCTTCAGTTCATGGAGGTAAAGACGAAGAATAACCACGGGCGGACGAAAAAGAAACGTATTGAGGTGACGGACATGGACCTCCACGACCCCGAGAAACGGAAGTTCCTTGCCGATGTGCTCCGTTTCGATGTTGATCAGCTACAGGCACACACCCACAACTTTTTCCACCGCGTGACGCTCGTGAACTATGCCAAGACGGAACGGCTCACTATCGACACACAGTTAGAGTTCAACAACCTGCTCACCGGCCAGCACCGCGACATGGGGCCGCTGGTCATCATCGAACTGAAGCGCGACGGGCTGGTGTTCTCGCCTGTACTGGAGATGCTGCGCCAGCTGCACATACATCCCCACGGATTCAGCAAGTACTGTATGGGAGCCGCGTTGACCAACGACCTGTTGCCACAACACCGGTTCAAGCTGAAACTGAGGGAAGTGGACAAGATTTTGAGGATTGAGAATTGAAGATTGAAGATTTTGAAAAACTAAACTGATATGGAACTGCTATTAGATTTATTTACAAGCGACTTCGGAAACGCTCTGGTACGTTTCCTGTTGTGCATGGTTGTCAACTGGGTCATCATCGACCGCATGTACTACCGCAAGAGCAAACGCCGTGACTTCTACTTCACGTTCATGCTCATCAGCGTGGCCATCTACGTCCTCGTTTACTTCATGATGGGCATGGATCGTGGAAAGGCAACTATGGGTGTTGGTCTCGGACTCTTCGGCATCTTCAGCATCATGCGTTATCGTACAGACACGATGCCTGTGCGTGAAATGACCTATCTCTTCATCATTGTCTGCCTGTCGGTGGTTCATGCGATGGTCGACGTCACCTCCCTATCGGAGGATGCCATCTTCAGTGAGCTGGGCAAACTGTTCATCATCGATGTCATCGTCATGCTGACCATCTTGTTCTTTGAGAAGAAACTGAAGGTGACGGCATCGAAGCTGGTGCAGTATGACCGCATAGAACTCATCAAGCCTGAGAAGCACGACGAGCTGGTGGCCGACCTGGAAGAGCGCCTCGGCGTAAAGATCATCAAGGTGGAAGTGGGAGGCGTGGACTTCCTGCGCGACTCTGCCGTGCTGCGAGTGACCTACGACAGCAACAAGCAGTACGACGTGAACAAGATGTACGAGGTGAGGAAGTCGCAATGGAAAGAGTTGTAACAATGAAGCGATTAGTGTTTTGTTTGTCATTTGTCCTTCTTCATTTTTCCCTTAGCAAGGCGCAGAGCGAGGGAGGCCTTATTCTCGGTGCCGAGCTTGAAAAGAAGATTGACAGGAAGTGGAGCCTCGGGCTGGAGGCCGACTTCCGCACCCGCAACAACTTCAAGACCGTAGACCGCTGGGGCCTGGGACTCGGCGTGGAGTATAAGCTCAGCAAGTGGCTGAAGGCCGGTGTCGGCTATTCACTGCTCGACTATAATATGCGCGAGAAGGTGGAGCACTACACCACCGAGAAAGGCAATGCCAAGATTCACTGGCGGCCTTCCTATATGGGCTTAAAGCATCGCTTCAATATCTCGTTCACGGCCAGCCATAAGTTCACCAATGGCCTGAAGTTCTCGCTGCGTGAGCGTTGGCAGTACACCTACCGCCCCGAGAAGGCCGTCACACGCTGGACTTTCCGTGAGGACGTCAGCAATCAGGACATGCGCCTTGACGATGACTACTTGCGCTCCGGCAAGGGCAAGAACCAGCTGCGCTCGCGCTTGCAGGTGGAGTTAGACAAGAAGCGTGCGCTCTTCACGCCCTATGTCAGCATGGAACTCTACAACAGCTGGGCCATCGAGAAGATTCGCTACACCGCCGGCACCGACATCCGCCTGAACAAGCAGAACTCCCTCTCCGTGTACTATAGGTTCCAGAACATGAAGAACGTGGACGACGAGGACTACGACCCCGACATGCACTTCCTCGGCCTGAGCTACAAATTCAAGTTCTGACAGAAAAGCAAATAAAGCAGGATTTTAGTTATGAAATATTCTGTTATAATAATAATGTTCCTGGCGTGCTTCTTGCTGCCATCCTGCGAGAAGGATGACACCGACTTCAGCACCTACGACTTCAGTAAGTATTCACTGCGCTCACAACAGGGCGATGACGACGATGTCGTAACCCTGCCCGACACAATCTCGCTTGCCCTCGTCTGGAACGGCTCTCAGGTCACGGTCACTGGCGATGCCGGCGACAGCGTGACAGTCTCCGTAGTGGGGCACGCTTTCGAGCGTGCCGAGGCCGCATCTTTTCAGCTAGCAGGAAGTGACCTTATCATCACCTCCACCACGCAGCGTTATCTCGAACTTACCGTCAGCGGCACTTGTGATGACGGTTCCCTGCTTGTCTACAGTGACCGCCCATGGGGCCTCATCTTGAATGGTCTCACGCTGACCAACGAGGACGGCCCGGCCATAAACAACCAGTGCGGCAGGGCACTCTATGTCACCGTGGCCGACGGCACCGAGAACACTCTCACCGATGGTTACGAATATGCCGATGTCCCTGTAAATGCCCAAGGCCAGGCCATTGACCAGAAGGGTGCGTTCTTCAGCGAGGGTCAGATTTACTTCCGAGGAACGGGAACGCTCAACGTCGAGGGAAATTGCAAGAACGCTATCGCCAGCGACGACTATATCATCATCGAGGAGCAAGGTCCGACGATGAACATCAGTTCCAACGGTACCAATGGCATCAAGGTTAACGACGGCATGACCATCCTGGGTGGCGTTCTCGACATCTTCGTTACCAGTGACGGTGGACGCGGCATCAAGAATGATGCCCGCATGACTATCAGCGGCGGCGAGACCACCATCACCACCACGGGCGACTGTAGCATAGAGGTCCTTGACGGCATTGCCGATACCACCTCATGCGCTGGCATCAAGTGCGACAGTCTCTTTACCATGACAGCCGGCACGCTCAACATCACCAGCACGGGCGACGGCGGCAAGGGCATCAATTGTTCACAGAATGTGGAGGTTAGTGGTGGCACGCTCTACGTGCGTACCTTGGGCAGCAACGACGTGGGCAAGCCCAAAGGCGTGAAGAGCGACACGGGCATCATCGTCAGCGGTGGCACGTTCGATGTGAAGGTGAGTAAGAGTTGGGCATGCGATAACGGCTCCAACAGCGACGATATCAGCGACATGCTTACCATCATGGGCTCGCCCAAAGTTGTTGAGTTTAAGAAGAAATGGGTGAGTCTTTCCTACGACTTGTAGGGAATCTCGCTTGTCTAATTCCGCCCAGTGATGCGTCGTGCCATCTCGTCTATAATGTCGGCGGCCACTTCGCCTTTCGGCTTCTTGGGGTAGTCGGTTCTTGCAACCTGACCGTCGACCTTTGACAATATGGAGATCTGGTTCTCGTCGGAGCGGAAGCAGGTGCCCTCGTTGCGCAGGGAGTTGAGCACGATGAAGTCCAGGTTTTTCTTTTCCAGTTTCTTCTCCGCGTTCATCTGCTCGTCGTTGGTCTCCAGAGCGAATCCCACAAGAATCTGACCCTCACGCTTCATGCGTCCCAGTTCGGCAGCGATATCGGGATTAGGCACCAGGTGGATGGTCATATCCTCGTCATCCTTTCGCTTAATCTTTTTGTTGGCTACTTCCGCCGGACGGTAATCGGCAACGGCAGCACAGAGTATAACGGCATCGGCATTGGCGAAATGCTCCACGGCAGCATCGCGCATCTGCTGTGCGCTCTCCACATCGATTCTATGAATGTTTCCTCCAGAAGTGGAAATACTCACCGGCCCTGCTATGAGCGTCACCTCGGCACCTCTTCTGGCACACTCCTCAGCCAGGGCGAACCCCATCTTCCCGCTGCTATAGTTGCCGATGAAGCGTACAGGGTCTATCTTCTCGTAAGTCGGCCCGGCAGTGATGAGGATTCGTGCCCCCACCATACCTCCCTCCGCTTTCTTTGCGGCTGCTCCCCTCCCTTCGGGGGAGGGGCTGGGGGTGAGGCTGTTCTCCAGCACTTCCACTATCTTCACTGGCTCCTCCATGCGCCCCTTCCCTTCCAGTCCGCTGGCCAGGAAACCGCTCTGCGGCTCAATGATGACATTGCCGAAGGAGCGCAGCCGCTCCATATTCTGCTGTGTAGTAGGGTGGGCATACATGTCGAGGTCCATGGCGGGAGCGATGAACACCGGGGCCTTCATCGAAAGATAGGTCGTGATGAGCATGTTGTCGGCAACACCCGTAGCCATCTTGCCCAACGTAGCCGCCGTGCAGGGAGCTATGAGCATAGCATCGGCCCAAAGCCCCAAGGCCACGTGGCTATGCCAAGTACCGTCGCGCTGGGAGAAAAAGTCACTGATGACGGGCTTCTGCGTCAGTGCCGACAGCGTGATAGGGGTGATGAACTCCTTGCCGGCAGGCGTGATAACCACCTGCACCTCGGCTCCGCGCTTCATCAGCTCGCGGATGATGAGGCACGACTTGTAGGCCGCAATAGACCCTGTAATGCCAAGCACTATTTTCTTCCCTTTCAGCATATTGTCTTAACGATTTTGGCGAGGTCAATTTTCCCTTCATAGATGGCTTTCCCAAAGACCACGGCGGGGATGCCGGCCTCCTGCAGCTGGATTATGTCATCCTCGGAGGAGACACCGCCGCTGGCAATGAGGTGTAGGGTGGGGTAGGCGGCCATCACCTCTTTATATAATAATGTGGCAGGGCCTGAGAGCGTGCCGTCTTTCGAAATCTCGGTGCAAAGCACGTTCTTCACACCCATGTCGATATATTTCTTCAGGAAGGGCAGCAGTTCCTCGGCAGAGTCCTCCTTCCATCCGTTGATGCTGATGCGCCCGTGACGAACGTCGGCTCCGAGGATGATGCGTTCCGGGCCGTACTTGCGCAGCCACTGAGCCATCAGCTCCGGCTGCGTTACGGCCACGCTGCCCACGGTGACCATCTCTGCTCCAGCCTCAAAGGCACGGCCAATGTCGTCGTCGGTCTTGAGACCACCGCCGAAGTCCACCACGAGGCTCGTCTCGCTAGTGATGGCACGCAGCGTGTCCTCGTTCACGATGTGGCGCGACTTTGCACCGTCAAGGTCTACCACGTGCAGGCGGTGGAATCCCAGCCGTTCAAACTCACGGGCCATCTCCAGGGGGTCTCCGTAGACGGTCTTCTGGTCGTAGTCGCCTTTGGTCAAGCGCACGCACTGTCCGTCGATAATATCTATGGCAGGTATCAGTTCCATACTTTAAAACGCAAAAAATCAAATACTCAAAAAGTTCCTCAATATCTGCTCGCCCATGCTTCCACTCTTTTCGGGGTGGAACTGCGTGGCGTAGAAGTTGTTCTTATGCAGGGCTGCACTGTAGGGTTGTATGTAGTCGGCCACCGCAATCGTCTCCGGACATAGCGGCACATAGTAGCTGTGGACGAAGTAGACGTAGGGGGATTTAGTATTTACTGATTTTCGATTTTCGATTTGATTGTCAAGCCCCGTGAAGAGCGGTGACTTCAGGTCGCGCAGGGAGTTCCATCCCATGCATGGCACCTTGTCTTCATGCCGTTTGGGTTGGAAGCGTTTCACCTCGGCGTCGAAGATTCCAAGGCAGTCAGTGTCGCCCTCTTCAGAGTGCCGGCACATCAGCTGCTGGCCTATGCAGATGCCCAGTACAGGCTGTGTCAGCGAGCATATCACCTCATCCAGTCCTCTTGCTCTCAAATACTCCATGGCCCCTCGGGCCTCGCCCTGTCCGGGAAACAGCACGCGGTCGGCACGGCGCAGCTCCCCAGGGTCATCCGTCAGCAGCGGCTCCACACCCAGGCGCCTCAGCGCACTGAGCACCGAGTAGACATTTCCCGCATTATATTTTACTACTGCTACTTTCATAGTTTTGCTAATTTCTATTTGGGAGCGTGGGCGTCCTCTCCCGCCAACTCTGCGGACAGGGAAGTCCGCGCTCCCGGAGTTGGCCGCAAAGTTATAGCTTTTTTCCCAAATAACCAAATAATCAGTCCTCTTCTTTATCGTTTTTAGAATTATTATGCAGCACAGGCACGCCATGGCGGTCGATGACCATGCGTTTCTGCAGTTCCACCATCTTGGCGAAGGTAGGGCTGGTGAGGTTGTCGTCGCGGGTCTTCTCGGGCAGGAAACGGATGTGGATGCCCTTCAGGTAGTCGTTCACATCATATTCCTCGGGTGAGTCTGCCCCAGTGGCTTCCAGTGTTGGGTAGAAGGTGCCCAGCCCTTCCAGCTTCACGCCCACACCCTGCATGAGCAGCTCCACGATGCACTCGCGGAACTTGATGACCATCCCCTCCACCACATCGCGGGTGAAGACGGAGCCGTGGCTCATGATATGGTCGGCCAGGCCGCGAGTGTTGAGTGTTGATGTCCTGACTGCCTGGGCATACCATTTGCCGTAGGTGAAGTTTTGCTTGTTGCTTTGTCGCAGGTCGTACTGCATCGCGATTTTGTTTTCTGACATAGTTCTTTTCCTTTCTTTAATTCGTTGGTTGTTATGCGATGCAAAACTACGAACAATACTTCTTGAGACAAAGAAAAGACCCCTCCTGTGGGAGTTTGTGGGAGTTCTTGGTGGAGTTTTACCCTTTTCTCCCCCCTTTTTGGAGAGTTCTTCCCGTCACCGTGCCTACTTTTTCCTTGTAGTTAGGACGAACCAAACCCTGAGTTAGAACGAACCAAACCCATAGTTAGGACGAACCTAACCCTGAGTTAGAACGAACCAAACCCATAGTTAGAACGAACCAAACCCAGGTTTGTCCTTCCTATTTGGCTCTTAACCCGCATTGCAGCTAAATCCTACATAACTCCTTGGTTCTCAGGAGGCGGATTTTTTGGAGGTGCTTTTGGGTGCACCATGGTTTTTACCTTCCCAATCGGGTTGGGGTTGACCTCCAGCAGGCTGTAGATTTTTGCCAGTTCCTCCTCTGCCTCCGTGCT
>JAEEGL014039149.1_pt1 | contig 17857 bp, 12 predicted proteins | sample 9134231 | NCBI WGS metagenome assembly JAEEGL01 (sample SAMN16246548, study PRJNA631951) | gut metagenome | biome: gut microbiome; feature: rumen; material: fiber-attached | host: Bos | place: Iran: Karaj | collected 2018-10 | reverse complement strand
CTTCTCCGCCAGCAGAGTAACAACCTTAGGGTTTGCATCAAAAACATTCTGTCCTCCGAAAAATTCGGTATCAGGATAGAATACACCGTTGGAATCAACAGGATTTGCAACCTCCAGACGGTACTTGGAGCCTACAACATAGTCATCCATACCGTGACCTGGAGCAGTGTGCACCGCACCGGTACCGGAATCGGTAGTTACATGAGATCCCAGTACAATAGGCACATCAAAATTCAGGAAAGGATGTTTGAAACGCTGAAGTTCCAGTTCACTTCCCCTGCATCGGCCGATAATCTGATAATCGGTTATTCCGGCTCTTGCCAGCGCTTCCTCATGAAGAACTTCGGCATAAATCAGCTGTTCAGGATTTTCACCGTTAACCTGAACCAGTACATATTCAAAGTCAGGATTAAGACAAACAGCTCTGTTTGCAGGAAGAGTCCAAGGAGTTGTTGTCCAGATTACTATTGAAATACCGCCCTGACCGTTTGCCTTGAAGATTTCACTGATTTTTGCAGCATCCACAGCAGCGAAGCGAACATCAATGGATATTGATTTCTTGTCATAATATTCAACTTCCGCTTCAGCAAGAGCGGAACCGCACTCGCAGCACCAGTGAACAGGCTTGAAGCCTTTTACAAAATGACCGTTTTCGATAACCTTGCCGAGACATCTGATGATTTCAGCTTCGGTTTTGTAATTCATTGTTAGATACGGATTATCCCAGTCGCCCAGTACACCGAGACGTTTAAAATCCTCACGCTGTGCATTCACCTGCGACATTGCATATTTACGGCATTCCTTTCTGAATTCGGCGGCTGAAACCTTCTGTCCCGGTTTTCCAACCAGACCTTCAACCTTCAATTCAATAGGAAGTCCATGACAATCCCATCCCGGCACATAAGGCGCATCAAATCCTGACAGTGTCTTGGATTTAATGATGATATCCTTTAAAATTTTATTAACAGAGTGACCTATATGAATATTACCGTTTGCATATGGGGGACCATCGTGAAGAATAAAGGATTTTCTTCCTCTTCTGGACTCGCGAATCTTTTGATATAACCCAGCTTCATACCAAGCCTTTAACATTGCAGGCTCTCTCTTTGCCAAATCTCCCCTCATAGGAAATGCAGTATCAGGCAGATTTAATGTGTTCTTATAATCACTCATTTTTCTTGATCAATTCCATATTTTTTAAATAAAATTCTATGAGTGTAAATTATAATGTTTTCAAGGTCGATCCGCAATATTGCATATATGCGGATACAGCAAACACTTTAAATTATTCATGACTTTTGCAACCGTATTTCGGAACGTGCGGCGATTCCTCTTTACAGCACCGTATGCTGAAAGAAACCACGGAAATACCGGCAAGCATTATCTGCCAAGGAGTCCCATCAGACAATAAAATTCCGGCATTCATTTTTTCAAATCAGGCAACACACTTCGATACCAGCCGGCAGAAGCAATCATCCGGTTAGTGTCCGGAATGTTTCAAAACAAAAAAGGCACCCTGATGTTCAAGGTGCCTGTTCAAAATTACAGATTACTTAATAAAGATCTTATGCCAATGCTTTGATCTTTGCAGATAAGTTTGACTTATGACGTGCTGCATTCTTCTTATGGATCAAGCCGTGACCAGCCATACGATCTAAAACCTTCTGAGCGGTAATGAAAGCGCCCTTTGCAGCTTCCTTATCGCCAGATGCTATAGCAGCAAGAACCTTCTTCATATAAGTGCGCATCATTGAACGAGCACTTGCATTTGCTTTACGTGCTTTTTCTGAAGTGATAACACGCTTCTTTGCAGATTTAATATTAGCCAAAGTATACTCCTAACGTTCCTTAGCAACTGTTGATTAAAAAATCAACACCTCTATAAATAATTAAAAACAAATAATTTTTGCAAAAATAGTTTGAATTCATTATGAATTTAGCTGAATGCTAAAAATATAAATACATTCCAACTTATAGGTTGTGAATTATACAGATCATTATTTAATAAATCAAATTTTTAAAGTATTTAAATTTGTTTTACTTTATAAATAATCATTTAATGTACTATTTTGGAGTTTTTTCTCCATATTCAGCTCGGCAGTAAAAAATTTCAACAGTTTTATTCGGCAGTCCTTAATGCAGACGGATTCTATTTGCATAAAACCTGTTCAAAATGTTGTTTTGCGATTAAAGACATGTGAAATATTCTTAATCACGGTAACGGCTGCATTTTTATCAATACTGTTAAAGCAAAGATGGCAGAGCCGATAACAACGGATTCTGCAGAACAAAAACCATGTCTGTTTGTATACTGACGAAAAGCTTGTTGCTGTATCCGTTCTCATCAGATTCGGGGAACCCGCGAAAGGAAAACAAATAAATTTTAAACCTTGCAATCAATGGTATAATAGGCGCCGGGAGTATTTATGAACAAATCGACAGAACCAAAGAAAAAAAATTTATTGAAATCGGGAATGATAGTTTCAGCGTCAACATTTCTGTCAAGAATTCTAGGACTTATCAGGGATGTTATAATTGCTGATTTACTCGGGGCGTCCCTGGCTGCGGATGTATTCTTCTTTGCCAACCGCATACCGAACTTTTTCCGCCGTCTTTTTGCGGATGGAGCATTCAATCAGGCATTTGTGCCTATACTTGCGGAATACAACGCGAAGGATCATAAAACCTGCAGGGATTTCATAGGTCTTGTAACCGGAACAATGGGACTTGTGATAACCGTTATAACAGTAATCGGCGTACTTGGTTCTTCAATAGTGGCGGCAGTTTTCGGCTGGGGCTGGTATATGGATTCATTCAAATCCGATGCCGGAGCAGAAAAATTCGCGCTTGCCAGTCTGCTGTTGAAAATAACATTCCCTTACCTGTGGTTTGTAACCATTACCGCAATCTTCGGCGCTGTATTAAATACCAATAAAAAATTTGCAATTCCGGCACTGTCACCGTGTCTGCTGAACATATCCGTAATTTCATGCGCTCTGCTGCTCAGCCCTCATCTTCAGCAGCCTGCTGTAGGTCTGGCTGTAGGTATATTTTTAGGCGGTCTCTCCCAGCTGCTGTTTCAGATACCTTTCATCATTAATCTTAAATTGCTGGGAATTCCTAAATTCAACTGGCACCATGAAGGCATAGTAAAAATCAGAAAGTTAATGCTTCCCGCCATTTTCGGTATTTCAGTAGATCAGATCAATCTTCTGATCACCACTACCCTGGCTTCGTTTCTGGCAACCGGTGCACTTAGTTACCTCTATTATTCAGAACGTATAATAGAATTTCCGCTTGGAATGTTTGCCGTTGCCATCAGCACTGTAATTCTTCCGTCTCTTTCCAGGGGAAACGTATCCAACGATCTTAATAAATTCAACAGAACAATGGACTGGGGTGTAAGAATGGTCCTGCTGCTGGGTATTCCTGCCGTTTTCGGAATAATTGTTCTGAGACATCTGATAATTGCAACCATATTCATGCGCGGTGAATTCTCCCCTGATGACGTAGTAAAATCAGCAGCCAGTCTGTTTGCATGCTCAATAGGACTTTTATCCTATATGCTTGTAAAAGTTTTTGCTCCTGCCTTTTATGCAAAACAGGATACAAAAACTCCTGTAAAATGCGCCGTAATTGCCGTGCTGTCCAATATCTTTTTCAATCTGGCACTTGTTTATCCTTTGGACTACATTGGTCTGGCATTATCAACCACACTGTCTGGAACCATTAACATGCTGCTGCTGGCAAGAGGTTTATACCGCCGTAACATCTATCATATTCCAAGAGAAACGTATGTTTATGCATTCAAGCTGTTAATCGGTTCAATAGCAATGAGCGCCGCAATACTTCTTCTGCAGCCTGACATTGAGACCATAACGGCATATTCAAATATGCAGCGCTGCATCTGGCTGGGCGGATTAATTGCTCTGGGCGGAGCTGTATATTTTGCTGTAAGCATGATATGCGGTATCAGAAAGACAGATTTGAGAGTAAACGAGGAATTGTAATGAAATTCATACGCGGTATAAAAAACATTCCTCCAATGCCACAGGGAACGGTACTGACAATCGGAAACTTTGACGGTGTTCATCTCGGTCACCAGTCAATAATCAGCCGCGTCAGGGAAAAATCATGTGAACTCGGACTGCCGTCCTGTGTGGTTTTCTTTGAACCGCAGCCGAAGGAGTTCTTCACAAAAGGCAGCCGTCCCCCTCGCCTGACTAGTCTCCATCAGAAATATTATCAGTTTAACAAACTCAACATTGATTACCTTTTCTGCCTCAGGTTTTCAGAAAAAATTGCCGCATTGTCGCCAAGGGAGTTTATAGAGCAGATACTTGTTAATAAACTGAATGTCAAATATCTGATTATCGGGGATGATTTTCAATTCGGCAGTCAGCGCAGCGGAAATTATGATTATCTTGCAAGTTATGCCTCCGAATCAGGTCTGTTTTCAGTGGAAAAAACAGAAAGTTTCATCATTAACGGAGTGCGCGTAAGCAGTACTGCAATCCGGGAGGCTCTGGCTGAAGATCGTCTTGATCTGGCTTCCTCTTATCTTGGCAGACCATACGGAATCTGGGGTAAAGTCATGCATGGAAAACAGCTTGGAAGAACACTTGGATTTCCTACTGCCAATATCAACTTCAATCAGTATGTCACACCGGTCACCGGAGTTTATGCGGTACATATTACAGTAAACGAACGGAAATATTGCGGAATTGCCAATATAGGCTTTAATCCGACCGTCAACGGAAACATGCCTCGCCTTGAAGTTCTTATTTTTGATTTCAGCCGGGATATACACGGCGAATGGATTTTCGTTGAACTGATCAGCAAAAGCAGAGCGGAAAAAAAATTTGCCGGTATTGACGAACTTAAAAAGCAGATAGATCAGGATCGCGAGACGGCTCTGGACTTTTTCCGCCGTGACAAAACATTCCCTGAACAGAAATCATGAAATCTTCCGTTTTCCGCTGTTCCAGCATACAATCGCCAGTTCCGCATTGCGCAGACCTGATAAAAATCCAATCGTATTTTTGCATTAACCAGACTTCTTTAAATAAAAACCGTTAGCGCTTATAATTACAAAAAATGATCAAGAGGATTGCAAAATGAATTTTTCAATTTTAAAAGACGATTACCGGACAAAAAAAGCTGACTGTCTGATCCTGGGCATCAACAGCAACTATAAGCCTTCAGCTGCCGACAGTTTTCCGGAAGAAATAAAAAAAATAATAAAACAGGCATTTGATGAAAAAACGTTTACCGGCGAATTCAAGTCAGTCAGACATTTCACCATTTCCGAACGGCCTTATTTCTGCAGCAGCATTCTGCTGGTGGGTCTCGGCGATTCGAACGAACAAATCAGTTCCGTTAGATATAAAAAACTGATTGATGCAGTATATCAGCAGATTAAAATGCAGGCATACAGCAGCATAACAATCCTGCTGGACGGTTTTATACAGAACCGCAGCTGCAGTTCCTGCATCAAATCATTTGTAGGAGAATTAAGTTTCCAGAATTACCGGTATACTGAATACAAATCAAAACCGGAAACCCCGTATAATCCGGATATTGCATTTGCTACCGTAGAAGATGATGCGGAAGAGGCTCTGGCCTACAGCACTGTATTAAAAGATGCCATCGATGAAGCAAGAGATTTGCAGCACACTCCAGGCAACGTGGGAAATTCCGTATATTTTGCCGGGAAAGCAAAGGAACTCGAAAACAAATACTCCTCTATTTCGGTAAAAATTCTCGGCAGATCAGAGCTGAAACAGGAAAAAATGAGTGCATATCTTGCAGTATGCAGCGGTTCATCAAATCCGCCGCAAATGTGCATTATCAACTACCGCGGAGCGGGTGAACAGGTTGCGCCTGTCGCAATTGTAGGAAAAGGACTTACATTTGATTCAGGCGGTTTATCACTGAAACCGGCTTCCGGCATGGATGAAATGAAATATGACAAGTGCGGAGCATGCGTAGTGATTGCATTAATGGACGCAATCGCCAGACTTGGCTTAAAAATCAACGTTGTCGGTGTAGCGGCATTCGCAGAAAACATGCCTGATGCGGATTCATATCGTCCCGGAGATCTGATTACAGCCAGAAACGGATTAAATATTGAAGTAGCGAACACCGATGCCGAAGGAAGAATGGTTCTTTGTGATGCGATCTCTTATACTGTAGATACATATAATCCGGAAATAATTCTGGACCTGGCAACACTTACCGGCGGATGCATTGTGGCACTTGGTCATATCGCAACCGGTCTGATTGCCAATGACGACAATCTTGCAAAGGAATTGATCGCGGCAGGAGAAAAATCGAATGATAAGGTGTGGCGACTGCCTTTGGATGAGGAATATCAGGAACTGATTGACAGCAAACTGGCAGATATTACCAACAGCGCAGGACGCGAGGCCAGCCCAGTAACCGCAGGTGCATTTTTAAGCCGCTTTACAGGTAATATCCCATGGGCGCATCTGGACATCGCCGGTACCGCATGGAATTCAAACGGTTATAAACACCCTACAGGAAGACCTCTGGCACTGCTTCTGGAATATGTAGTTTCTAAGGCGGGAAAATAACAAGTGGTTTTAAAAGCGGATTTTTATCAGATTACCCAGGGTGACTGCGAAAATTTATACAACCTTGCAGTCAGCGAATGCATTCGTTTTTACAGAAGTGACAGATTCAAGGGTAAAATTTCAATTTTAACCTGTTCTGCAGAGGAAGCAAAACGTATCTCCATGTTGCTTTGGCGGGCTGACGGTTTTTTCCCGAACACCATGTCAGGTGCACCGGATCAGATTCTCAGCCCGATTGTTATAGGCCCGCAGGCAGCTGATAAATGTTCGCTTCTGATTAATCTGCAGCTTAATAAAAAAGCATTCACCGAAAATGAATTAAACAGTGAGATGATTATTGATTTCATTGCTGATTTTCACACCGAATCCATCGAAGCATGCAGATTGCGATATAAGCAGTTGAAAAAATCCGCATCCGATTTTGAGTTTCACAGGACGTAACATACATCTCAGTAAATTCAATGCCGACTGCCGTTATTATGATTATTTTTCGTAAACATTCCGTAACCGTACAGCCGGTCTGTCGGCAGCCTTGCAGGTTATTCATCAAAGTGTTGCAGCACTGAGCCAAGGATAATCCGAGCGGCAGCACGGTTATTCCGATTGCACTTCAAAGAGCGGCTGCAGATTATTCTTTTATGATAAAAAAGCAGGACGATTTAATCAGACAAATCGAACCTGCCTTTTACAGAAAAACAATTCTGATGGAAGTTATTCGCTTTTTTCCGCAGCCGCGGAACCCTCATCATTATCATGAACTATCGGAATAATCTCTGTTACACCTTCCTGATCGTTGAGAACCTTCACCCTGGCATCCAGTTCCGCAATCTTGGCAACATACTTTTCTCTCAGTTCATTGGTCTGTTTCTTTATTTCCTTAACATCTTCACGTTTCTTCAGATCATATTCAGGATATTCAACAGGCTCAAGATATTCAATAATCAGATGACCGTTGTTCCAGCGGTTCATATCAAAATTGTTTATGTAGCTGGAGGATACAATTGGAATCAGAGGAACCTGAGCCTGGGCAGCTGTCAGTATAGGACCGTTTTTAAATTTACCAAGTCCCTTGCCTTTTGATCGAGTTCCTTCCGGAAATATCCAGATTGAATAACGGTTATTGTGCAGATCCTGAGAAACCTTGTTCATTGTAGCCATGGCCTTGGTTTTGTTTTCGCGATCCAGACGGACACATCCCGACCACACATACACAATACCAAACAAAGGCACCCAGGCAAGACTTTTCTTTCCGATGGCAACAGTACCAGGCAGAATACAGTGCGCCAGAGCAACTATATCCCAGTTACTCTGATGATTGCCGGCGTAAACCACACCTCGTTCCCTGTATTTCTTGAGAAATTCTGGATATTCAATATGAACTTTTATCCCTACTATTTTTGCAACCGGTGCCAGAAAATATTTGGTAATAACATATGTGTTCTTCGGATTAAAAGGTCTCCACATTATAATCAGAAACGCAACCAAAAAACCTATAATCGAACAGAGCACCAATAAAATAATTCTTGTATACTTTAACATCTCATTTATTCACTTGTAAGTTGAAAATTATCCATATCCATAATATCAATATTTGCGTCTTCGCTACTATCGATTTCTATGTAATCAATCTTGTTGTAGCCCTTCGGCAGTTTCACACCGCGTCTTCCGCGCTCGCCACGATACTGTTCCAGTTCGGCGGCGGATATCTGTTTACGATGCTTGCCGCAGTAGACAACAATACCTACATTCTTAGGCAATACTTTTATATGGGTAATATAATCGGAACGATCCTGCGCATCATCTGCAGAAATACCGATAATCTTATTGCCCTTTCCCTTGCTCAGTTCAGGAAGTTCACTCACAGGAAATACCAGTATCCGTCCCTGCAGAGTTGCCACCAGAATATCGGCATTGCTGATCCCGATTTTGACAGGCTCTTTCACCAGACTTCCTTCAGGAACCGTAATAACGGCCTTGCCCTGTTTCTTATTGCTTATCAGATTTTCATAAGCGGTTATAAAACCGTAGCCTGCATCTGTGTAAAGAATATATTTGGTCTGTTCATTGCTGATCAGCATTCCCACTGCGGTTTCATTTTCAGCGGTTGACAGGTCGAAAATACTGGTCAGAGGTTCGCCCTTGCCTCTGGCAGATGACAGAGCACTTACATCCATACTGTAGGATCGTCCGAGACTGGTCAAAATAACCAGTTGCTGATTTGAACGTCCGGTAGCCTTGAAGGCAAAACGGTCACCTGTCATGTAGGTCAGGTTTTCAACGTCAATATCCGTACCCTTGGCTCCGCGTATCCATCCTTTATCAGACAGAACGGCAGTAATTGTTTCCGTAGGCAGAAGATCCTTTTCAGCAATGGCCCGAGCTTCCTCTCTTGCAACAATTTTACAGCGTCGATCATCTCCGTATGCGTCAGCGCATTCCCTGATTTCCTTAATCAGCAGATATTTCAGAGATTCCTCCGAGCCCAGATAACCGTTCAGAATACTCTGTTCATCCAGCAGCCTGGACTGTTCTGCTCTTAACTGCATCTCCTCAAGTCTGGCAAGACGGCGAAGTTTTGTTTCCAGAATGTATTCTGCCTGTGCATCAGTCAGTGCGAATCTTGCAATCAGAACCGGTTTCGGATCTTCTTCGGTTCTGACGATTCTGATAACCTCATCAAGATTAAGCAGTGCAATAAACACGCCTTCAAGTAAATGAAGACGGTTTTCAATTTTGCTCAGTCGAGCCCTTATGCGCCGGATTACCGTTAATTTTCTAAAATCCAGCCACTCCTGTATAACACCTTTCAATGACAGAATCTTCGGTTTGTTATCCAGGGCAATCATATTCATCATAACCGGATATTTTTCCTCCAGCTGGGTTTTTGCACAGAGATGCAGCATCAGCTGGTGAATATCAATCCTGTTTGACTTCGGTTCAATCACAATTCTGCATGGATGTTCCTCATCAGGTTTATTTTTAACATCCTTCACCATAGGAAGTTTTTTGGCAATCATCAGATCTGCAATCTGTTTGGTAACAGCTGACGGAGAAACCTTGTAAGGAAGCGAATTAACCACTATGCTTCCGTTTTCAACCTGATAGGTGGCCCGCATTTTCACACTGCCCCTTCCGGTTTCATACATTGCAGCCAGTTCCTCCTGAGGTGTTATGATTTCCGCATCGGTAGGATAATCAGGACCTTTTACCCATTTCATCAGTTCGCGATCGGTAAGTTCAGGATTCTTCAGCAGTTCTATGGCGGCATTGGCAACCTCTTTGGCATTATGCGGAGGTATATTGGTATTCATACCGACTGCGATACCTGATGTTCCGTTCAGCAGAATATTAGGTAATTTTGCCGGAAGATGCCGAGGTTCCTCGAAGGAACCGTCAAAATTAGGGATCCATTCAACGGTTCCAAGAGACAGTTCATCAAGCAGAACATCCGAGAACCTGGACAGTTTGGACTCGGTATAACGCATGGCGGCGGCACGCGGTTCATCCACGAATCCCCAGTTTCCCTGACCATCCACCAGTGTGTAACGATAGGAAAAATTCTGCGCCATCAAAACCATGGCTTCATAACAGGCACTGTCACCGTGCGGATGATATTTACCAATAACCTCGCCGACTGTTCTTGCCGACTTTTTGTAATTTCCCTCCGGCTTTAACCCCAAATCATACATGGCATACACGATTCTTCGCTGAACCGGTTTCAAACCGTCACTTACATGGGGCAATGCACGATCGGTAATAACAGACATTGAATAATTCAAATAGGCCTGCTCGGTAAAAGTATGAAGTTCTATATACTCCTTACCTTCCTGATCTAATTCAATTTTTTCCATATGAACTGCAACTTTGTTTATGATTTCATGCTTTGAATATTATTACGGCAGACAGTCTCATAATCAGGTCGGACCGGACAGCTCACCCTATCAGCCCCAAAAGAGTCTATGCAACACCTTGACTTAAAAGGATGTTTACTGCCGGTCAGAGCCCGAACCTTATTAATCCTACCCTGCCATGACCATCTGATCCGTAATTATAACTTGATTGTCCATCTTTATCGAGATGATAATTTTAGAAAAGAGACCTGGATTCGCAAAGACGGGCACTCCCGTCATTACATACCGATGCCGGTAGAACCGCAGCAGTAAAAATGTTATCCAAATTAGATATTTGAAATATAAAAACTGAAAAAAATTCCCCAAAAGATCCATAACAAATTAAAATCATACCCAGAGACTGACGGCATCTTATTTTTCGCCCCGGTTGTTATTTCATTCCGCTTAGGAATCGGCACAGGATTATATTTATGAAAATTTTTAAATCTCCTACGATTGATATTATCATTGCAGACTACAACTATATGGATCGTCATCACCGCTCCATAGCAAGTATGGTGGCTTTTGATCTGTCCACCGGTAAAATTCTGGACAACGCCCAGCAGGAGATTGCCAAAATATATGAAAAGTATCCGGAACTGATTATTGATCGTGCAATGCCTAAACCGATTGCTGAATGGAGTATTTACGGCAATGTATACCGCGACGGCGGCAGCAACGGACATACACTGATTGACATCCGCATGGGTAATCTTCAAAAGAATGTTCTTGCAGATTTCTCCGAGACGGAAGAAAACGCCATCCCATTGAACAATCCTGAGTTCAATAAACATTTTTACCAGTACGATCCCGGAAATATCAATCTTTCGCGTCCTGTTCCAAATTCCTTCTGCGAACTTGATGATCAGGATCCGGAACGCATAAAGTATGCAGGAACCTATGATGAAACGACATGGCTAAAACTGCCTAATGATTTTGATTATAAATTTGACAATTCATCTCCGCTGGATCAGCGTCAGTCATCCCAGTGGCAGTTCGGCGAGCACTACTCTCTGTCAGGCGTGGGAATCAACGGAAAATTCTTCAGCGGAGACCTGCCGTTCATTCATCTCCAGCTGCTGACCCAGAGATTCAGGGATGATCACGAAACAAGCGATTTCATGCTTGGCAACACTATTTTTGATACAGTTAAATTCTTCCCTGATTTAAACATGGGTTTAATGATTTTCCATTCGCTGTTTGAACTGGATAATAACAGGGAATTCGATACCCTTTTAGCGCTTGATCTGGATCTTATGAATAACAACAGGGATCCTGAAACAGTGCCTGAGGTCAACTACAATGAATGCCTGAAGATTGTTCTGGATTTGCATAAAAAAGAACTTGCAGAGGAAGTGCCTACTTACGAAATCATCCGCAAAAAGCAGGAAATTCAGAAAGAATCAAGAAAAATCAAACATACCCGCTACTGCAATGTTTTCATGGATTATTACCGCTATACAACCGTATGCGAGGAAATACCGATTCCTATGGAACTGACGGGAGATCGTTTAAGACAGTTTATTCATGATCCGAACAATGAACCGGAACTTACAGACCAGCAGTATAAGATTGTACTGACAATGAATAGCACTCTGCAGCGTCAGATTGAGACACAGGATTATAATTTTCACGCACAGATCTCCGCATTGATTGAAAAATGCAAAAAATACTCGCATGAACAGGAATTCAGAGACTGGCTGAATACTCATGATCTCAAACCATTCAGTGAAAAGATGTATTTTGTTTCTTTCAATAAAGAACCGATAGAATGCAATTTGAGAGAATTCGGCGTGGATGATGACGGGAAATTCACTATTCCGCGCGGCATAGTTATTCCTTCCTACATAGGAGAAAAATTCATTAATGCCGCTGTATTTTCAATTGAACATCCGGAACAGCCTCCTTTTGTTATTCCCGGAGGTGAAAACAAGGATGCTTTTTCCTGGTTCAGCGCACTGAGAGATCAGTTTAATGTAATGTTCCTGTGTACATCAATAACGGATGCATTAAGACTGAACGAAGAAACATACCATTATCTCTCCAGTTTCTACATGACTGAACCTTCCCAGGAAATTGCCGCTGATTTGGAAAAGCATCTGGATGCGGCCGATTTCGTTCTGGTACCGGCTCCTGACGGTAAAGAAAATGAAGTATATGAGTACTGGCATCAGAGATTTGCCAACCTCGTCGTAATTCCTTTGGGCAAGGACGGAGACGAACAGCATACACCTTTCAAATCAATTCATGACCGAATTTTCAGTGAAGAATCGTTGGAAACATGGCTGCAGCCGTATATGCCTCTTGAAATAATTGAACCTGATTACCTGTCAGACGATGATTACACCGGTGCAATCAATCACGCAATGGCGAAAAAGATGAAAATAACTCCGGGCAAATTTGATTTTGACGCCGGAAAATTAAGAGAACTGGAGGCAAAACGAGAAGAGGCTCTGAAGTACTGTCCTAATGAAATGGCAAGAAATGATCTGAACAAGGCCTTCGACAATGCCAAAGCCAACCTGTCCAAGTATCAGAATATGTCGGAACAGGAAATCAGAGAAATCTATATAAAGACACAGGAGGATCTGATCAACAATGTCGAAAAAAATTTAAAAAAGCCGGGTGTTCCCATCGATAAGTATACACCGTTTGTAAAACCGGATGAAATAGTGCAGTTCCTGCGAGATCAGCTGGAATCCACCAAGGCAACCATGCTGGAACTTGATCAGGTTGAAGAAGCGGGTAAAGAGGCAATTATTGAAGTTCAGAAGGAACGTCAGGAGGAAAGACAGAAAGAACTGGAACTGGCTGTACAGGAATACAATCTGAAGGATGCGGATTTACTGCTCTTAAAGGAAAAAGAAATCTACGACAATGAAAAACTGTATATAAACAACCGTGATTACAGCGGAATCGATATCAGCAAAATGAAACTGAGAAACTCCACTTTCGATCGTGTAAAGTTCTGCAACGCCGACCTGTCTATGGTTGATTTTTCCGGTTCTACTTTCAATGAATGTGATTTTTCCGGTGCTATTCTCAGATTTTCAAAATGGGACAATGTCACCTTGGTGCTGTCAAAATTCAATAAATCGGTTATGGAAAACGGACATTTTGAAAACACGCAGTTTTTGGGCGGTGAAATCAGTGATCTTTCAGTTTCGGAGGCGGAATTTTCAGGTGTAAGATTCAGCACTACCAAAGTTGATAATCTGGAAATAAACAAGTCAAAGATGACACTGGTTGATTTTGAATTTACAAACATAACAAATTCCAGAATCAACGATTCAAATATTGAGTCGGTTACGTTCATGCGCAACAACCTTAAAAATTTTGAATTAACCGGCAGTAAAGCAAATAAATTCAAAGTAACGGACTGCAACTGCGAGTCCTACTCGATTGGAGACTGTTCACTGGAGGAGTTTTCCGCCGAAAGCAGTAAATTTGAAAATTTGACAATGAGCAACAACCACTTCATGAACGTAAGTTTTGTAGAAGTGAATGCCATCGCAACCAGGGGAAACAGGAATATCTATGATGATTTGTATATTTCCGGCAGTGATTTTTCCGACAGTGATTTTTCATACGCGATCATGAAGGAAAGTTATATTACGGAAAACACTTTGCGAAACATTAACTTCACTCATGCCAATTTATTTATGAGCAACCTGACAAAGAACGCCTTCGGCAAAACCAATTTTGCTGAAGCCAATCTGTTCAGCTGTGATGTCTGCGAAAGCAAATTCAAGGAAAACAACTTCAAAGATGCCAACCTAAAGAGGACTGCAATTGAATATCAGTCTATATAACTCTAACCGGCAGATTTACAGTTTATAGTTTATGCCTTGTCTCCATGCGGTCACGAAAATTCCGCATGGAGATTTTATTTTAATCGATACAGTTCCTGTTCCGTTAACAAAAGCTACTGCGGTACAAACTGCACCAGGCCATGCTCCTCATTGCAGGTTTCTATCACTTCTATGTTAAAGTACTTCCGGAGATTTTCCCTGGTGACAATCCCTTCCGAATCACCGAATAAATAAGGCAAATCCTTTCCAAACATCAAAACCTGACTTTTCAGAGCCAAAGCCAGATTGGGATTATGAGAAATCAGAATAATACATTTACCGGATTCCTGCAGTTGTCTGACAGTTCGCGTGAATTTTATCTGATTTGCATAATCCAGCGCCAGTTCAAGTTCATCAAGCAGAATTATTTTTCTGCTGCCCGTCAGACAGCGGGCCAGTAAAACCTGCTTGAATTCCCCTCCGCTTAAGGTGGCAATTGTCCGGCTGCTCCATTCCTCGATTTTAAGAGACTCCATAATCCGCATGGCTTCATTTAAATGCTTATCAGCAGGAGACTGAAAAATATTCAAATACGGATAAAAACCTGTGACAATAAAATCCAGAACTTTCATGTTTATGCACTGATCATTGTTCTGACCGACACAAATAAGATTTCTGGCAATCTGATTGACAGAAAATGTATTTAAATTTTTCTGATTTAATAATATCTCACCTTTATAAAAAACATTCCTGTTCTGCAGCAGTTGAATGAATGTCGATTTGCCGCAGCCGTTAGGTCCCAGTATCACGTAAATATTCCGCTCTTCAAACTTCAGATTAAGGTTATTCTGCAGAAAATGCCGTTCATCCCAGCCGTATGAAACATTTTTAAACTCAAGCAAAATTACGCTGCTCCTTTGAAGTATGATACAGAATATAAACAAAAAACGGCGCACCTACGATAGAGGTTACGATGCCCACAGGAATTTGAAAACTGCATGCGTTCCGGGCGATTAAATCCGCTCCAACCATAAAACAAGCACCCAGCAGCAGACTTGCCGGAATCAAAACCTTATGGCGGTAGCTGCCGAACCACAGTCTTGCCATATGCGGAACCACCAGTCCGACCCATCCTATAAGACCGAATTTTGCAACCACTGTTGAACAAAGAACTGTTGCAATAACAATCCCGATATTCCGTATCACATTAACCGACAAGCCTAATCCAGCCGCATCATTTTCCCCCAGACTGAGTACGTCAAAAGAAAAATGCAGTCTCCAGAGAATCAGAATACCCATCAGATTTACAATAAACAGCCCGTACAGTTCATTCATTGATGCCCGTTCAAGATTTCCGAATAAAAAGGCAAAAATTGAAGGCAGTCCGTCTGCTCCGGCAAAGACAACGCAAATCAGTTCCACAAACCCAGACAAAAATGCAGATACCACAATTCCAGCCAGAACCAGCAATAAAGTTTTTTGTCCGGCCGACGGCACAAATCCGGCAATAAGCCATGTTATTCCTACAGCCGCAATACCGCAGACAAAAGCAGCTACCGATACAAACAATGAAGAAAAACCAAGTACCACTGCCAGTGCTGTCCCTAAGGAAGCTCCGCTGCTGACACCGAGCAAATCCGGAGAAACAAGAAGATTCTTGAAAATACTCTGCATTATGACCCCGCTTACACTGAGCGCGGTTCCTGCCGCTACTGCAGCCATCAGACGCGGCAGCCGGATATTGAAAACAACCGTTTCAAATGCTTCGTCTGCAGTTCCGGAGAACAAAACATCCAGCAGCTGCATGTAACCGATCCTGTAACTTCCCGTGCTTAAAGACAGGAAACAGAGAAACATCAAAAGTAAAAATGTAAACAGCAGCTTCCACATATCACGAACCCTTAAACACTATGTTATGCATTCCGCTCTGATTTAAAATATTCAAAACCATGGATAAGTCATGATAGGTTAAATCCGGATCTATTATCAGGGTTACAGTGGATTCAGCTGAACAATCTCCCAATGCTGAAGGCAAATCCTCCACACTGATAGTCTGCTTTTCCAATATGATATTTTTAAGATTTTTAACCTCTATTTCGACGACACTTTCCGATTGTTCCGGTAATGAAGAATTATCCGCCGACTGCACTTTCTGTATTACCGAACTGGAGATTACCGGCATGGCAATCATAAACACTACCAGAAGAACCAGCATAATATCAATCATCGGAATCATATTGATCGGATTGCTGCATTCCGAATCGTGCTCATAATCATCATTAAAATTCATTTGTATTCCTGAGTTTAAAAATCATCATTCTTCAGTTTATAAACTATCAATGTATGATAACTTTTAGCCATTTCCTTAATCCGGATTATGGAATTGCGGTTGAATTTCGCAAAAATATTGTAAGCAAATACAGCAGGAATTGCCACAACCAAACCAAAAGCAGTCATTATCAATGTTTCACCGATCGATCCGGAAATTAGGGCAAGTGAAGGATTCTGTATCTGGGAAATATCCGTAAGGGTACTGAAAATGCCTACTACTGTTCCTAACAGGCCGATAAATGGAGAAACGGATGCGATGACAGCAAGCAAAGTCTGCCCGCGATCAAGATGCATTCTGATTCTGATTATTTCCTTATCAAGAACATTGAATAAAAGTTCCGACTTCTGCAACTCGGTTATCTGAGCCATATTGATCTTAGGCCATTCAAATAATGCAGTTACCAGCATCTGCGTCAGTACGGAATTATCATTCTGAACAAAAGCGGAGATCTGATTAAAACCCTGAAGTTTTTTCCATTTTTCACCAACTCTGCCGAACTCTTTTTTCAATATTACAGAAACAATTGATTTGGTATAAATGATAAACCAGCTGATAACGGACAATATCATTAACAAGGAAAAGACGATCCAGCCGAAAACGCCGAAACCTGCAAAAAGATCAAACATAAAAACACTTAAACCTGCATACTTAACAATAGCCATTAAAACAACGATACCGCATTTTATCATAATCACAGTACGATTCTGAAATAAGTACCATTTTTCAGTAAAACAGGCATTTTTTGTTTAAAAACCATCCAACAGATCAATATTAATAAAAAAAAACTTTTAATTTTTTTTATGATCAGTATAATACAAGAGTGTTCCGTAGGGGTGTAGTTCCAATGGTAGAACGGCGGTCTCCAAAACCGCATGCTGTGAGTTCGAATCTTACCGCCCCTGCCACTTCCATTCATCCTGACCTTTTTCTTCATCATATAATTTCACTTGTATTGTACGTTTTCGGCTTGTATTGTACATTTTCGGAATGTGCTGTTGCTTTTGATCTGCTTATTGAATACCAGACAGAGCATCTTTGACATAAGAAATTATCAATACAGCATTTTTATGTTATATCACATTAAATGTAATGCTGTTCTCCTAAAAAAATTTTCTGATGGTTTATTTTTTTAATATTTTTGCACCTCATGCTTAAAATTCATAACCAAACACGATAAGACCATCTGTATTTTTCAACAAAAACTTAAGAAAACAAGCATTTTTCAATAACAAAGCTTAAAAAGATAAG
>JAEEGL012818075.1_pt1 | contig 17857 bp, 16 predicted proteins | sample 9134231 | NCBI WGS metagenome assembly JAEEGL01 (sample SAMN16246548, study PRJNA631951) | gut metagenome | biome: gut microbiome; feature: rumen; material: fiber-attached | host: Bos | place: Iran: Karaj | collected 2018-10 | reverse complement strand
TACATGGTTGGTTCGATATTATTAAAGATGTTTCTATTTACCTAGAAAATAGAAAAGATAGAAAAGCTTTAAAAAGAGCAAGACATGTAATAGCACAAATTGAAAATAGAAATGCCAGTGTTGATTATTCATCATTATACAGTATGCTATTTTCAAAGAAATATGAACCAGTTGAATTCAATCCAGAAGAAATTCAAGAAAACATTTATAATGTAAAATAAGAAATAAAAAGACATCATTTGATGTCTTTTATTTTATTATTTTTAAATTCTTGCTAAATAAGAAATCTCCTTTTTTATATAATTTTATATACTCTCTATTAAGATTAATCTCGCCATCTGTTTTATTAAAATCAATATCATTCATTTTTAATATTTCTGTAAAATACTCCGGATCAGATAAGAATTGATTAAGTATTTGATAATCAGCATCATTAGCATAAATATATGAAAGTAAGGTGACACAGATATCACGATAACGCCAAAAAGTATTATTATATGTGAGATTTTCATAGTATAAACAATAATTCTTTAACTTGGAGTAAGAAAAATTAATATCATTATTATCAACAACAAAATTATGTATTAAATGCATAAATATATTCATAAAATATCTAATATACGTGCCATCTTCGATTACGTCTTTAGGCGCAAAAATACATTCTAAGTGAGGAATTATATTAAAAGAGTCATTATATTTACATAGTTTTATCATATTCTCATCAATATTATGTTTAGGAGCTGGTATTTTTCTAAGTAAACGTAGACAATCTTTAGTATGCTCTTCAACATAAATACGACCATTACATGGTTCAAGCATTAATTTTAATATATCATTATATGGTGCTAATCTTTGATACTTAGGATAACCAACTAATTGATTATTTATAACTAAATAAAATATTTTTTTATAATCTTCATCTTTATACATAATATCCTCTATAAACAATTATATTATTTTTTATTGTAACATAATATTATTAAAACAACAATCTTTACTATGATATAATTAAATTGAGGTGTATATGTATTTTAAGGAACTAGAAACTGAAAGATTAATACTAAGAAGATATAAATATGAAGATATCGAACTATATCACGAATTAACAAATGATCCTAAATTATTAGAATTTAATTATTATCCAAATACTACAAGAGAATATGAAGAAGAATATGTAAAAAATCTTGTTGATAATTGTGATACTAATAAATATGAATCATGGGTAATAGAAAGAAAGATAGATCACGAACCAGTTGGTAAAATAAATATTACAAAGATTATTCAAAGATTTAATTATTGTGAAGTTGGTTATACTATTAGATATAAATATTGGGGTAATGGATATGCTAGTGAAGCACTAGAAGAAGTCACTAAACACTTACTTAATGATATTGGTTATCGTTTAGTAGAATGTGTTATTGATGAAACTAATACTAAATCAATTAAAGTCGTTGAAAAAGCTGGTTTTATAAAAGATGGTTATGTTGCTAACAGAAAAAAAGGTAATGATGGTACATACCATGGAATATTATATTATAGTAAATCTAAGGAATAAAAAAGAGTGAACATTTTGTTCACTCTTTTAAAATTGTGCTGTTTTCTTAAATTTCTTAATTAATCTTGGGCCTTCTTCTTCAATTACTCTTAAGTAATCAGAATACATATCACTATTACCCTCTTTAATTAATTTCTTTCTTAGTTTAGCTTTTTTATAAAGATGATGATAGTATTGGAATAAAGGTATAACTTTACATTGAGCATTTGCATATTTAATAATATCTTCTAATCTTTCTGGATTTTCTATTTTAACTTGACTAATAGTTGGATCGTTAGTTTCAACTTCTTTTTTAGTATTATTTAGTCTTTCTAATTTAACTAATTCTTTACCTTTTTCTTGGCATAAATAGTATTTAGCATGATTTAAGCCTTTAATTTCTTCTCTTCGCGTGTCATTGCCCATTTTATCCATTATTGCCATTGAAAGAGTTCCAAGACTACCTCCAATTAATAAACTAAATGCAATATAGAATAATCTATTACCACCTAAAAAAGTAACAGCTTCATTTATAAATTCAATTCCAAATCCAATTTTAAGTATTGAAGCAACTAAAATAATTAATGAAGCAACTCCTACTACACAACCAAAGAACATTCCAGTAAAACGATAATTAATATCTTTTTCAATACTTGCTATTTCTTTATCAATATTATTAATCTTATTATCAATAGCCTCAACAACATTTTCTTCTGTTAAAATATCCTTCATATTATCATATTGTGGAGTCACTCTCATTTCTCCATTTTCATTAGATACGATTGCTTTATTATTATCAAATATAACTTCTTTATTCATAATTAATTCCCCCTATCATATTTATTATTTAATTTGAAGTTTTTAACAAGCGTTGGTCCTTTATCTTCAATGTAATCTATATACATTTGACGATTAGCAAGATCATCAAGTTTTCTTAATTCATCATCTAGTTTACCTTTTTTATAAGCTCGATAAAGTTTTCCAAATTTATTACCTATAAGTTTATTTACTGTTATATAGTTTTCCATCTCCCCAAGGCGATCAGCATCATGAATAACAATTGGTCTATTACTAACATTTTCATTATTATTTGGTTTCTCAGTATATTTTTTTCCTTTTAGTTCACTAAGACGTATTTCAGCATTCTCTTTTTTTTCTTCTAAATAGCCCATTGATGTTTTAATACTTATTCTTTTTTGTTTATCTTTAATCTCCACATACTTATCATAGATATAAGCTCCAACAGTAACGGCTAATCCTGTACCACCCATTAAAAGAGATAATACTAATGGAGCCGGAATATTTCCTATACCTGTACTAAAATATTTCATTGTTTCACCAACTGATGATTCTATTAAAGCTGCAATCCAAGGAAATACAAAATAAACACCTGTTATAATTCCACTAATCGTTGAAGCTTTACTCTTATTAGGACGACACTTACGTACTTCATCACATAATTCTCTAAGATCTTTTTCAGATTTCTCAATTACATTTTCTAAAACAAGGATTTCGTTAATATCACTTTGATAATCTCTTTCAACCATATGTCCTTTATCATTAGTAACTAAAACTTGACCATCATGATTAACATATTCAACGTTCATTATAAACCCCCAAAACAATTGCATATTATACCATAAAAGTTCTATTTTTGCAATAAAAAAAGACTATTTCTAGTCTTTAATTGCATTCACTAAGTCCAATTACTCTTAACATGTTTTGAACATCATTCTTTTTAAAGCTTTGAGTTATTTCATCAGATTCAGAATATTTAACAGTTAAATTATCACAAGTAGCATTTTTATCTTTAGATTCTTCACAAGCTTTATTAAATTCTTCAACATTATTATAAATCATTTCATAATCTAAAGCTTTAACTTTATCTTCATTATCATAATGAATTGTTACATTAAGTTTATATTCATTACTTTCTTCTTTTATTACTCCAGTACAAGTCATTTTATATTCTTTATTACAACCTGTTAAAAGAAATACTGTTAATACTATGATTATTATTTTCTTCATATTATCACCTTTTATATTCTACCTAAATAATTAATAATTCCTGATTCTTTAATCATGTTAAAGCCATAAGAATGACCCTTCCAACCTCTTTTACCACCTACTGGATAAGAACTTGGAGGAGTTATAAGATGTTTAGTCCCTAATTTATCTTTATAATTTTTAATTAAGTAATCATCTGTTGTATAAACATAGAAATTATTCCTAGGTACACCATTAGCAGTAAATACATCAATTGTTTTACCAGCAGCTCTATTAAATTTATCACCAGCACCTTCAAAGAAGATTACATTAACATCTTTAAAGGCGTCATAAGTAGCTTGATTATTAGGTACTACTCCACTACCATTATCAGAAGTATAGGCAGCTGAATTAACAAAGACAATATTTCGATATAAACCTTTATTATTAGCTACGGCCTTAGCAGCAATTTGTCCACCTAATGAATAACCTACAATACTATTTTTAACTATTTTGTTATTTCCACCTACTAAAAAATCACCTATTCTTGTTGAACCAGCTACTAAATGAGGTGTTTGCCAGATACCTTTTCCATAAGGAAGAATAACTAAACTATTTTTATCAATTTTAACACCTGTATTTAAGTTTGCATCAACATGATTGGTATTAACTGTTCCTGATCCTCCCATAATAGTAATAGTATTAGTAATATTACTGAAGTTAGCATCTTCTGTTGCAAAGAACTTAGCATACATTGTTCCTCTAACACCCTCTTCAGATAATAGTGAAGTATTTACATTATATCGATACTCCTTTTTACCTACCTTTATTAGATAAACATTATTATCTATTTTTTTAGCACCATTCTTCTCTAATAAATTTCTAACTCTATCAGAAGATAATTGTTTAGCTTCAAGAGCAGCTTGGGGATAATTAAAATAGAAAGCAAGTTTTTCATTTAAACCACTTAAATAACTGTTTTCAGTGTCAGGGTTAAGATCATTTTGACCACCATTAGCACCAGACTTTAAGTCTTCTTCTACTTTTCTTTGAGCTTCTTCATAAGCAGCAATTAATTCTGTTTTTGCAAGACCATAACTTGTCTCTAAATCAGTAAGAGATGAAACTAAATTATCAACTGCACCTAAAATTGCATCAACATTACCATTAGCACTTGGAGAAAAAGAACTTACAAGACCAGCGTCAATCTTATTAGCAGATGCTTTTATTTTTTGATTTTCACTAATAGCACTTGATAATGATTTACCAACATCATTAATAGCATTAATATCAACATTAAATTCATCTATAGCCATATTATCACCAATAATAATATAACAAATTACATAGTTTTCTACAATAAAAAAAGTAATTATAATAATTACTTTACTTTACCTTTCACTGAAACATTTAAATAATTGCCTAAATACTTAGTAATCTCTTTATAAGCATCTTCTAAGTTACTAAGATCTAAATTTTGATAAATGGGATTACTAATAAAATTATAGTAAATTTTTGTTAATTCAAGTTCAAAATAATCTAAATCTTCAATATTCATATTAGAATAGTTATTATATAGTACTAAGAAGAATAATTGTTTTATTTCAGGATTAATTTCACTACAACAATTAGCATATAAATCAATTAAAATAGATAAAAAATTATTATCTAGCACACGATAATTACTTCTTTTAGTATTTAAATAAGCTTTACTAGTTTCAAGTAATAATTTAATATCTTCTAATTCATATTTAAAATCTAAATCAAATTTATTATCAACGTTAATAAGTGACATTAAGAAACTAACAAGATCTTTATCTTTTAAATAATTAATAGTTGCAATATCAGATAAAAAGAAATCTAGTTTATCATTACCATTATTTTGTCTAAAATATTCATTTAAAAGACCAACAATTATGTAAAAGTTTTTCTTAAATTCTTCCTTCTCACCAAATTCACTATTAACAGTTGTTAAAACTCCTTCAATAGCATCTAAATTATTGTTATTAATAAAGTTAAATAATTCAATATCTTTCATATATCCCCCATATTTATAATTTTAAAGAAATAAAAATGATATTTCAATAAAAGATGTATTATAATGTAAATAGGAGTTAATTATGGATATCGATAAACTACAAGTAATAATAGATAATAGTAAATACTTAGTAGTCTTTACAGGAGCTGGTGTTGGAACCGAAAGTGGTCTTAAAGATTTTAGATCTAATGATGGACTATATAAAGAAAAATTAGAATACCCTCCAGAATATTATTTATCAAGTGATTGTTTTTATCATAAACCAGAATTATTTTTTGATTATTATCGAAAGAATATGAATTTTTTAGATACTAAACCAAATGTTGTTCATAAGTATTTAAAGAAACTAGAAGATAAAGGCCTATTAAAAGCTCTTATTACTCAAAACATCGATGGATTAGATAAAAAAGCAGGAATTAAGAATGTTTTAGAGATACATGGTACTATTTATAAAAACTATTGTCTCAAATGTAACAAAGAATATAGTCCACAGATTATTTTTAATTCTAAAGATATTCCACAGTGTTCTTGTGGAGGATATATCAAACCACAAGTTACTCTCTATGGAGAAAGTTTACCAGCTTGCTTTGATGATGCTATTGACTATATATCTAAGGCAGATACATTAATTGTCTTAGGAACTAGTTTAACGGTTAACCCAGCAGCTTACTTAGTTAATTACTTTCATGGAGATAACTTAGTTATCATTAATAAACAAAAGACACCATATGATTATAAAGCTACTCTTGTTATTAATGAAAAACTTAGTGATATTTTTACAAAATTAAAATGATAGATAAAAATCTATCATTTTTTTATTCTAATGGTGACCTGTATGGGGTTCGGACCCATGAATGTAGCCTTGAGAGGGCTATGTGTTAAACCACTTCACCAACAGGCCATAAGACCATTTAATAATACCATAAATGATCTTATAACTCAATAATTATTTCTTTAAATTAATATAATTAAGTTCAAATAACTGTCGATGTTTCTTAACTACTACTTCCAAAATAATTCCTATTGCAAGTAAGATAAGAGATATCATTAACATAAAACCTGAGAAAATTAGCGTTGGAAATCTAGGTACCAAATGAGTCTTAAAATATTCAACAAAAACAGGTATTCCAAAGCCTAATGATATTCCAAAGAAGATAAAAGATAAGACCCCAAAGAAAATCATTGGTTTATATTCTTTAAATAAACGTAATATGGTTTTAATTACTCTAAAGCCATCACGATAAGTATTTAACTTCGATTCACTACCTCTTTCTCGATCTTTATAAAGAATAGGTATTTCTGCTACATTAAAGTTTTTATCTAAAGCATGAATCGTCATCTCTGTTTCAATTTCAAAACCTTTTGATAATATTGGAAAGGTCTTAACAAAATCATAACTAAATGCTCGATATCCCGTCATAATATCATTAATATGACTTTTAAATAATTTATTAATTAAGAATCTTACTATTTTATTGCCAAAGTTATGAAATCTTCTTTTATTTTCTTTAAAGTATGTACTTGATAATCTATCACCTATTGCCATATCTACTTTATCTTTTAAAACTAAATCAGTAAGTTTTTTAGCTGCTTTAGGATCATATGTATTATCACCATCAACCATTAAATAGCATTCTGAATCAATCTCTCTAAACATTCTTCTTATGACATTTCCTTTACCTTGTAACGGTTCATATCGAACTATTGCTCCATTCTTCTTAGCTATTTTACTTGTCTTATCAGTAGAATTATTATCATAAACATATATCTTAGCCTTAGGTAATTCTTTTTTGATACCCTTTATAACTTTTTCAATAGTCTTTTCTTCATTATAACAAGGTATTAAAACTGCAATCTTATCCATAATAACCTCTATAACAAAAATTTATCATTAATTAATTTAAACTTCAAATAATTTTACATAAAAAAAGGCTATTTCTAGCCTTTTTGTTCCATCCATAAAGCATTAGGATCTAAGGTATCAGTATCAGATAAATTACCTTCATCATCTACTGTATAATCAGTAACTGGATATAATCCTGGTTCATAATCATATTCTCCACTAAAATCATTATCAAAAGAATCATCAAAAGTATTATCCTCTTCAGAATATTCACTACTATTTTGTTGTTTCTTTTTATATACAAATCCAACTACTAGTAAACCAACAATAGCAATACCACCTATAATAACACCTTTAGGTAAGACAAATAAACTCTTCTTATTATCATTTGAATTAACAATACCGGGAGTATTATTCTCTAAACCATTTTCAAAACTATTATTTAAGATATCATTAGTTGTATTATAGTCAGGTTCATTAATAACTTCATTAGTAAATAAATCCGTTACATTTTGTGAAGCATTTAAATATTTCATAAAGTCTTCACCTGATATCTCACCTTTTAAGAATTTATCAAAGATATCACGATAATTTTGTAAATTCTTCATATATGTATTAATATCAATCTTACCTTCACGTAATAACTCTAGTTGTTCATTAATTTTTTCCATTAATAATTTATATTGCTCTTCATTCATTTTACCTAAGTCAAGAGCTTCTATTGCATCATGAATTAATTTAATAGTTAAAGTATAAGCTTCATCTGTTATCTTATTTTCATTAGCAGCTCCTATTAAGTTAGATATTGCATTAATAGTTAATTTATAGGTATCTTCTACCATCTTTTCTTTAACTCTAACATTAATAGCATCATTAATAGTATCTATGGTTAAACTATAATTATCCTTAGTAATCTTATTATTTCTTACACCATCTATTAAGTCATTAATAGCTTTAATAGATAAACCATAAGTTTCTTGATTAATATTACCATTTGATAAAGCATTAACCATATTAGTTATTGTTTCAATAGTAAGTTTATATTGTTCTTGATCAATCTTACTATCATTAATTGCCGATACTAAGTTATTAATGGTATTAATAGTTAATTCATAAGTTTCTTGATCTATCTTTCCACTATTTAGAGCTTTAACTAAATCATTAATTGCACTTATTGTTAATTTAAAATTATCTTGGTCAATCTTACCATTATTTAAAGCAGATACTAAACTTTGAATTAAGTTAATAGTTAACTTAAATTTATCTTGATCTAGTTTTCCTTCATTAACCGCTTTAACTAAATCTTTAATCATATTAATAGTTAAATTATAAGTATCTTGATCAATCTTACCATTCTTTAATCCATTAAATAAATCAGTAATAAGTGATAAAGCTAATTTAAGAGTCTCTAAATCAATTTTATCGTTAGTTAACGCATCTAATAAGTCATTTATAGTATCAACAGTATTTTGAACAGTTTCTTGGCTTATTTCACCATTTTCAAGAGCAGTTAATAAATCTTTAAGTAAATTAATAATACTATCAAAAGTTTCTTGATCAATTGTGGCATCATTTAATTTATTTAATAAATCATCAAGTAATTTATTTAATAAATCAGCTAAGTCTTGATCTAGTTTACCATCCTCTACTAAAGAACTAATTAATGATTTAATATCTTCGATATCAGGATTATCCTCTTCTTGTTCTTCAGTTCCTGGATCATATGGTGGAAATGAACTAAATGATGTATCAGGAATAGTCGAATTATCAAATTCTTCAACCTTTTGAACAAAAGAATTAATATCATCAATTATTTTATTAGTTTTATCTTTTAAAGCACTTATTTCTGTTAATTCTAAAGATTCTATTAAACCTTTTGGTTTAATGGTGTCATAGTTTGAAGATTTTGTCTTACTTTCTATTTCATCATAATCTTTATCAATAACATTTAAGTCGATATCACTTAATGAGGTTTTTATAATTTCAAGTTCTAAATTCTCAACATCATAATCCATACATACCTCTATTCTAATTAAGTATAACATATTTTTTATTAATGTAAAATACTATTATAAAACGTAAAATAACTCTTCATTAATTGAAAAAGTTAAAAAAAATATGATAATATTAAATCATAAGGAGGATATATGAGTGGAATATCTGTAGATAAAGCAAAACTAGGTACTGCTCTTTCAAATTATCAAACTTTAAGTTCAAACCTAACTACTAAAATAGGTGAAATTAGAACAGCATTAGATGTTATTGAAAGAAACTGGTCTGGTCCAGAACACAATGCAGCAGCATCTGATAAAGAAAATGCTGAAACTAATATGAAAGACGCTATTGAAATATTAGGAAATATGGAAACAGCAGTTACAAAATTGTCAGCAAACGCAAATAAGATTGAATATAACGGTTAAGGAGGAATATATAAATGGAAGATAGAATAGAAAGTCTTTCTGCTGTAGTAGATGCATTAAGTCAATACTCTACTGCATTAACAGAAATTCAAAAATTAATGAATGGTGAATCTAACTTTGAAAAAAATAAAGAAGAATTTAGATCAGCATGGCAAAGTGAAAATGCTAATAGCTTCCTTGGTGAATATAGTAAATTAACTACTTCAGTAACAAATGCAATTGAATCATTAATTAAATATCAAAGTAAAATACAAAATGTTGTAACTGAATTCCAAGGATTTGATACAACAATTACTACTGGTGAATAAAAAAATAACGATTACTCGTTATTTTTTTTTATTATCATACTCTTCTAAGAAACTATGATATTCACCATTTCTCTTAGTTCCTAAGATACATTCTAAATTAACATTATCCATAGCTTTAAAAATATTATAGTCAATATTTTTATTCTTCTTTCTTAGTTCTTTAACTAAGTTTTTCATTTCAAGTCTCTTGCTATCACTATCGTCATTAATAGAACAATTCTCAGTAAAACGACAAGCACAATTAATAAACTCTAAATTATTATGTTTCTTCCAGTTAATTATTGCTTCTTCTTTAACTAAATACATTGGTCTAATTAACTCTAATCCAGGGAAATTATCACTATGAAGTTTTGGCATCATTGTTTTAATCTCAGATCCATAAAATATTGATAAAAGAGTTGTTTCAATAACATCATCAAAGTGATGACCTAAAGCTATTTTATTACATCCTAGTTCTTTAGCTTTACTATAAAGATTTCCTCTTCTCATTCTTGCACATAAGTAACAAGGACTACCTTCAGTAAGTGATGCTACAGTATCAAAAATATTAGTTTCAAACATTTCAAGAGGTATATTAAGTTTCTTTGCATTACTAAGTATTAAATCTCTATTATAATCATTATAACCAGGATTCATACATACATAATGAGCTTCAAAAGGTACTTTACCATGTTTAACTAGTTCTTGCATACATTTAGCAAGTAAGAAACTATCTTTACCACCTGATATACATACCATTACTTTATCATTTTCTTTAATTAGTTCATAATCAATAATAGCTTTTACAAACTTGCTCCATATATCTTTTCGATATTTTTTTATGATACTTCTTTCTATATCAATATAATCTTCCATAGTAATCCCTCTTTTTAATAATCAATATTTTATCACAGATTATAAAATAATAAAGATTTTTTAATCATTATAAATACAATTTTTAGAGAAACAATAAGATAAATGATGAATACCACCAGTATAATTATCTTTAACGATGGCTTTATTTATATCTTCATCAAATAATAGTTTAATTAGTTTACTATCAAATTCTTTATAATCATCATTATAATGATTTATTTTAACTTCAGGTATAACATATCTTTTTTCATAATAGGGATTATCTTTTCTTTCATCACCATCATCTGTTTCTACAATCTTATATTCTTTTTCTTCAGTAATTTGGTATTCAATGCTTCTACTCGCACTATAATATTTAATAAATAGTTTTAAATGATTATTATATATTGTTATTTCAGAAAGTGATTCAAAGTGATCTGCAAAGTCTTTTAAATATTCATATATTAATTGAATTGTACCTTCTTTTACATTAAATATATAATTTATGATATGTTCATGAAGATTAATATCCATATCTTCCATATCTGTTATTTTATATTCATTAGTATACTTAGTATTTAATTCTAAATTAGTAAAAACTAAATTATCTTTAGTATATGTACCATTAGTATCAATTCCAGTATGTTTCATACCATAAACGGTGACAAGTTCTTTATGATCGCCATATTTATAATCTTGAATTGAAAAATATAGACCAACACTCATTCCAATTGCAAAAACAAAACATAGAATGATAGCCCATAGTTCTTCATGTTTATATATACTATATATTCCTGCAAATAAACATAATATTAGAAAAAAACTAGTTACTATTATTGGACCCATAAATACACTTCCTTACTATATAGTAATTATAACATAGTTATTTTTTTATTTTAATAATTTTTTCCCAGGATAAATAATCTTTACCAAAGTGACCATAATTAGTAGTAGACTTATATATTGGTTTTAATAAATCTAGTGTTTTAATAATTCCGGATGGTGTTAAATCAAAATTCTTCTTTATGATTTCAATTAATTCTTCATTACTATATTTACTAGTTCCATAAGTATTAATATTGATACTTGTAGGTTCAGCAATACCGATAGCATAAGATAATGATACTTCACATTCCTTAGCTAGTTTATTAGCAACAATATTTTTAGCAATAAAACGACACATATAACTTGCACTACGATCTACTTTAGTAGGATCTTTACCAGAGAAAGCTCCTCCTCCATGATGAGCAATACCACCATAAGTATCAACAATTATTTTACGACCAGTTAATCCACTATCACCAACAGGACCTCCTATTACAAATCTACCTGTTGGATTAATATAATACTTTGTATTCTTATCAATTAATTTCTCAGGTATTACATTATCAATTACTTCCTTCTTTATCCCTTCTCTTACTACATTAATATCAATATCATCATGTTGACTAGAGACAATAACTGAATCTATTCTAGGTTTACCATCTTTATATTCAATACTAACTTGACTCTTACCATCAGGTCTAAGGAATGATAATATTTTCTTCTTTCGACATTCAGTTAATCTTTTAGTTAAGTTATGGGCAAGAACTAAAGGAAGTGGTAATAATTCCTTAGTTTCATCCGTAGCATAACCATACATCATACCTTGATCACCTGCTCCTAAATTGTCTACTCCTACACCAATATCTCTTGATTGCGTTGATACATCAACAATAATATTATACTTACTAATATCAAAGCCATTACTTTCATCATAGCCTATTTTTTCAATAGTATCACATACTATTTTTTTAATATCTACTTTTCCTTTACTAGTAACCTCACCTGTTACTAATAAATAATTCTTGCCTACCATACATTCAATAGCAACTCGTGATTTAGGATCTTTTTCTAAATAGGCATCTAATATACTATCAGATATTAAATCACAAACTTTATCTGGATGCCCTTCTGTGACACTTTCACATGTCAGAATCATTTTCATAAAAACCTTCTTTCTGTAAAAGTTCAAGAAAAAAGCCACGTACTAAGTACATGGCTAATAATTAATATAATTAATTTATATCATCATCCAAAGTACTTAACTTTGTTGGTATTACCACCTAACTTAATAGGTTGGTGTGAGGTCATAGAGCCAAATCTCTCACTCACTCTTGATAACTTTTACAATAATATTTTATTTAATTACTTCTATATTGTCAATAGATTAATGTGTTCCATCATTAATTAGATATGGATGTTCCATACTACCATCTCCATCAACATATTCAATATCTGGAACTAATGATATTACTGGGCGAACACCCATTCCAGTATAGTAGTCAACTTCCATACCTCCGCCATTGTTCATGTACCCACTCGAATCCACAACGCGTTCATTTGGGGTAGCTAAACTAATAGAAGAAGGAGAGCCAAGCCAATACATTTCACCTGTCTGTATTAAATAATTGTTATTTAACAGCTTCATTTCAGGACTACTTGCTAATCCAGCTTTATAATTTAATTTTGCTTTACTATTTAAAGTGCTAAATCTATCAGTAACATTTGTACAAGATAAGTCATCAGTTACCATATATTCTTTAAACTTGAGTGTATATTCATCTATATTTCCTCCATTTGGATTCCAGCCATTTGATTCGCCATATGATTGACTCCTATCATTACAAAATATAGTATCCTCTATATATTCATCAAAATCTTCATATATATATTTCTTATACCATGCATCAATTCCCTTTTTTATTATTGAATCATTTGTGTTAACATTATCATCATATAACATCTCATTAATACCATTATAACTACCATTTTGTAATTCTATATAATACACTTTATCCCATATTAGAAATATATAAGATACTTTGTTGCATTTACCAATATTATCCCAACATGTATAATGATGGTTATTCATAATACTCCTATTATTAGCATCACTACTATTCCAAAGACTTACTGTATCATCTTCTTTTAAGAAATATTTATATCTATTATCAGCAGGATCTATTTTGTATTCTACTTCTTTACTATATTTATAAACATCAGATACTTTTCTATATTTCATTACCATAGATGATGTACTTGTTGTATACCACAAATCATTACAAGTATTATTCACAGCATTCTTACATACATATTTATTAGCTCCTACCATTGAATAATTATCATACCAATCTTTTCGTTCAATTGTTTGTGGATTTGATCCGTCATTATTTTTTACAGTATAAGTTCCATCAAGATTATCTATATAACTATCTCCATATGTGTAAATATGATTAAAATTAGAAAATGAATGGGTCCCAGAATCATTTAACGTAAACGTATACATAGTAGAACTACTTACTTTGGCTATATAATATAAGGATGTACTTGTATAAGTTTGAGATGACTGTCTAAATGTATATGTTCCTTTTAAATTAGGATACTCTGATGTTGAACTTATTCTATATGAATCGTTTAAATTATATTTCTTTGTTACCGGACTTCCCCAAGTAAAAGATGATGCATACCAATATGTCGTTGAAATCGGATTACTAGATAACATAGTTTCTGTTAATGTAGTTTCTTTTGATTTATACTCATACCTAGTATTATACATATATCCTATATCAGCGATAGACGTATGAAATGAATTAAACTGCAATTTCCCAAATTGTGAATAATTTGAATTTGAATTTAATGGGATTACATAAGCACTTACCGCATTAAAATATGATTCAACAAAATATAGCGTTGAACAAGTACCATCAACACTTGTACTCTTACACGTGTATTTTCCAATCAATCCAGGTCCAACTGTAGCATTCCAAGTAGCTTGTTCTACAGTTCCACTTACTTCAAATTTTTTTGTAACGTCATCATAAACATAATCCGTTCCATACCAGTAATTTGAAGCTAAGTTTTGAGAAGTTCTAGCAGAATAGCCAACATGTGTTCCTCGTGTAGATAAACACTTATCATCTACAGCTTCTCCATTATATATCATTTTTACACCGCCAGTATCTGTTGTCCTATACATTTGCCAGCAATGATTTGCAAATATAACATTATTCTTTTCATTTAATATCGTTTCTGAGTCAGTTTGACTATTAGAATAATAGTAGTAGATGTCACTAGTTCCACTATTATCTATTGAATCTTGATGGTCTCCAGTATACTTCTTTGCATAAGTTCCATTATTTGCTTCATTTTGCAAAACTTTATATAAAGTATTTTTTATATGAACTTCACCATCAACCGTTTTTACTAAATCGTTTTTTGTCCATGTTCCCTTTATGTGTACATCGTGATTTGGCATAACAAACATATTATCATTTATTATTGTTATATCAGTTTTGTCATTATCTTCTATTACCCAACCTTTAAACAAATAACCTGGACACATTAGATTTTCACTCTTCTTTGTTATCGTTTGATATACAAAATGTTCTTCTGGGTCATAACTAGATAAATCACAATTCTCTGGTTTGTTTAAATCATATATTACATAATACGTGTTTTTAAGTACCGGGGTTAATGTACTATTAACTGTTTTCTCCTCCTCATTTGGTAATTTTGACATAATTATTTCACTCTTATTTGTTGGATAAAAGCCTTTTGTGCTATTGTATTCTTCTTTAAGTTCTAAATCGACAGTCATTTTTATACTATCCATTGTTTTATAGTTATTGCTTAAATTCCATAAAATCTTTTGGACACCATTTTCCATTGCTAGTGATACATTTCCTCTATCAACCTTAATATCATTAACAGAATTTAGATAAAAATAATCATCATTAATATAATCTGTTATTATAAAACTATCATATGATAAAGATGGTATTGCAGCATCAAACAATACATTGTGCAATGAATTTTGATCAGCTATCCATTGATTATCTGTTACATCTATTATTTCTTGTATTATATCCTCACCCATTTCGTATTGAATACCATTTATTGTCATATATGGATATATATCTTTTATTATCCCATAAGTTGCTTTTTCATTAGGCGTATCTTTATTTGGATATCCATCTGTTAAAAATAATGTAATTAAATCGTGATTATCATCTTTGTGATAACCATCCATAAGTTCAATGACTTTTAAAAAGGCAGAATTATAATTGGTATTTCCGGCATTCGATAGATTAGTTATATAATTTAGCATCATATCTTTATCATTTATAAAATTAGATACAATAGTTGCAGATGAATCAAACGTTATTAAAGCTATGTTATTATGAGTATCAGATAGCAAATGGTTTGTTAAGTCTATAGCATCCTGTTTTGCTCTATCTAACTTATCACCATTCATTGAACCTGATATGTCCATTACAAGAATTATATCTTTATACGTTTCTCCAACAGTCTTTAAAACTGAATTAACTTCAAAAGTTACTCGTGCCTTATTAGTATCAATCCATTCAGCACTCTTATCTATATGCCAACTACCTGGATTATCATAATCATCAGATTCTATTTCAACACTTTTTATTTCTTGTGTATATTCTAAAGAAAAGCTTCTTGCAACAAAAAAGATAATAATTGGAACTATGATTAATAATACATATAAATATTTTTTATTCTTCATATTTTCCTCCTACTATCACTACTTATATTATAACACACTAATAAAAAAAGAATCTATATAATAGATTCTTATTTTAATAATTCTTCTAATTTTTTCTTTTCTTCTTCTAATTTTTGTCTATCCATTTCTACTATGTTAGCTGGGGCTTTATTAACATAATTTTCATTTGCTAATAATTTTTCACGTCTTGTAATAGATGCTTTTAATTGATTAATTTGATCTTCCCTAGCTTTCTTTTCAAGTTCTGTTTCTACTTTTTCAAAGAAGATTTGTGCTTTAACACGATTAGAGAATACTTTATATGCTTTAATACCTAATGGTTCATTAATAATATTATCTTCAATCTTTAACATTTTAACTATTAATTCATTATCATCACTAGTATCAAACATTACTTTAGCTTCTTTAGTAATATTATTTTCTGCTTTAACATTTCTAAAGTTCTTAATAAATTCTATTTGATCATCAACTGCTACTTCTTCATCCTTGAATATTTGTTCTTTATTATATTTTGGATATTCTGCAATCATTAAGTCATCAAATTCTTTAACAGGTAATTTACTATATATTTCATCTGTTACATATGGCATAAATGGTTGTAACATAGATAGTATTCCTGTTAATACATAACATAGGGTACTCTTAGTGCTTTCACTGTTAATAGAATACTTAGCCATTTCAATATAGTTATCACAGAAACTACTCCATACAAAGTCATAGATAGTACTTCCTGCATTATTAAATTCATATTTATCCATGAATTTCTTTGTTTCGTGAATACATTTATTGTATTTAGTTAAAATCCATTTATCTTCAGGTTTTAAGTCTTCTAACTTAATTTCTTTTAAGTCACTTATATTTGATAATACAAATCTTGATGCATTCCATATTTTATTAATATAGTTCCATGTTGATTTAATCTTTTCTTCATCAAAACGCATATCAGTACCAGGGGCTACATCTGTTGCAAGATAGTATCTTAGTGCATCTGCTCCATATAAGTCTACCATATCAAATGGATCAATACCATTACCTAGACTCTTACTAAATTTACGACCTTCTTTATCACGAATAAGTCCATGAATTAAACAATCTTCAAAAGGTCTTTCTCCTAATAATTTCTCACCTTGGAAAGTCATACGATTAACCCAGAAAGGGATAATATCATAACCTGTTGCAAGAACACTATTTGGATAATATCTTTTTAATAAATCAGTATTATCTGGCCAACCTAAAGTTGCAAATGGCCATAGGGCACTAGAGAACCAAGTATCAAGTACATCAGGGTCTTGTTCCCAACCATCTTCTTTTGGTGCTTCCAT